>Ga0272443_10007141_pt1 | contig 10782 bp, 16 predicted proteins | sample SSMAcet12_FD_193581 | JGI IMG/M metagenome (GOLD analysis project Ga0272443, IMG submission 193581) | Marine sediment archaeal communities from Little Sippewissett salt marsh, Falmouth, MA, United States - SSM-Acet-12 | ecosystem: Environmental > Aquatic > Marine > Wetlands > Sediment ... | reverse complement strand
TCGAGGCCTGGTTCGAGTTCGCGAGCACGTGGTTGTTCGAGAGCAGGAGTTCCTCGTCAGTCGCCTTCGACTTGACGATCAGGCCGAGCGTACCGGCCGTGATCGAGAAGTGGCCAACCGAGCAGCCCGGCCACACGGGGCGACAACGACCTGTCGGATCGTGGGCTTTGAACGCCTCGGGCTTTCTGACCGTCTGTGCCTTCAAGGTACCGACCTCGATGACGTCCGTCTCGGCACCTCCCAAGTTCTTCGGCACGAGGTCGTTGACCGGCAAGAGTCCAGTCGGCTCTTTCTTCGCGACCAGCACCGTGATACACGTCCGGAATGGGTTACGTATCCCTCCCGTGACCTTCGTACCGAGTCCGACTCCGACGACGTTCGGTTTCCTCCACAGCTCGTGCCCGTCTCGTGTCAAGACCTTGTTCAGATGCGTGCGTTCTTGACTGTTCATAGGTTAGTCCTTCTTCTCGGGTTCAGGGATCGCCTGCTCGAATACAACGCCCGGGAGCTGCTCGACCTGGAAGACCCACTTCCTATCGGCCGTGATGGCGACACTCACGAGCCACTCCGACCCATCAGCCAGTGCGATTCGGTACTTGTCGTTCTGCACGCCGACCGAGAGGTTGGCCGATCGTAGCCTGGATGCCAGCTCGCAGGCAGCCTCGCCCGTCCGCTGCTTCGTGTCGTTCTTTGTTAGTGTCGTTCTCTTGTTCGTCATCTTGCACGCTCCTACTCTGGTACCGGAACCTGCTCCCAGACCCCATGGTTGGGAGGCTCGATGCGTGTCATCTTGGGCTCCTTGATCCTGGATAGACCGATGATAGCCACCTTCGGGATGTCGAGAGGGTCCGCCCATTCGACTTCATCGCCGGTCGGGTTCAGGCTCGTAGAGATCGTCAGCGTCCACTCCGTTTGCCCGACCAAGTAGCCTACCGAGTGGCATACGATGTCGTCGATCTTCGACACCTGTGACTCACTCGTCCACGTGCTGGATGACGTACTGTCGATCCAGTCGATCCTTACGAGTGGAAAGTCCGAGACTTGTTTCATGCCTCGTCCTCCTCGTGTTCGTCCTCTAGCTCGTCCTCTAGCTCGTCATCGAGATCGTCCTCTTCATCGTCATCGTCCTCTTCGTCCTCTTCGTCCACATCCTCGTCAGCGTCAGCGTCCGCGTCCTGCTCGACGTCATCCATGAGAGAGGACACCGACCTCTGACCACGTATCTTGCCGTCTGTAGTCTGGACCGTAATGGGCTCGTACAGGTTTACACCAGCCACGTACTCGACGAGGGCCTGCTCACCTGCCTGCCACGTCAGATACGAGAGTAGTGCCTCGTCCGACCAGAACCTACTCGTACAGAGGGCGAACCAGATCCAGTCGAGCAGGAAGTCCCGATTCTTGCGGAGGAGGGCCAGTGCCCGCTCCGAGACCTCCGCGAACACGTTCGGCCCCCAGTCGCTCGTGCGGATGGCCATGCGTGTGTTCGCCAGGGACCGTCTCCACCAGAGGAGCAGGTCTTCGTCGTGTCGTCGGTCTAGCTCGCCTTCAATAGCTTTCGTCCATTGGGCGAACGAGCGGTCCTGGAACAGCTTCTCGTCCGGGTCGATCTTCAGCCGTGCCGTGCGGAGGCTGTTCCCTGGACGGGTCGTCTCGGGTGTACTCTGGGTCGCGTTCGTCTCTTGCGTCGGGGTTTCGCTCACTGTCATTCTCCTTGTCCTGGTCCTCACCACTTGGGAGGACTTCCTCGATGTCAATCACTGGCCCACTCGTACTCGGTGCCATAGCCCTGATCTCACGGGCTAGTTCGCGTTCGACCCGCTCGACCTCGGACATGTTGTGCTCTGCCGTGCCCTCCTTGCGTCCGTCCGCCTCGTGTAGGTGCAGGTGGAGCTGACCCTTGTTGCCCTCCTCCGGGAGGACTCGCTCGAGACGGAGTACGAAGTCAGCCCGCTCGAAGAAGAGCTTGACTGCTGCCAGGCGACCGATGTCGGTCTTGCCGTTCTTCGCGATGTCAGCAATGGTCGAGAAGACCTCCTCAGCCGTGAGACCGGCCTTTTGCATCCCGCCCGCGAACCCCTCCAGGGTGTAGAACGCGAGCACCGCGTCATTACTCGGGACGAGTGGCATCTCGGGTCGGTCGGGGACAGTAGCGAGTTCAGACGGCACGGATGTACTAGCTCGACTCTTGGGTTTTGCTTCTTTGGTGCCGCTTCGCCTGCCTCGACCTTTTCCGGTGCTTGATGTCCGGGAAGATTTCTTGGCCGATGTCATGTAGCTTTGTCCTCAATGCCGCTCGGTGGGCTCCGGAGTACATCTTAGCGATCGCGTCCAGGATCGCCACTGGGTCTTGTGCCTTTGCGAACAGTCGCGGGTTCGCCGCCCTGTGCCACGCCAACTCACATGCCGAGAGGTCGACTGCATCGTAACCGTTGTCACCGCCGACTCGAAGTATCGCTACGTCTAGACGGTCTAGGAATTCTCGGGTTTCTCGCTCCGTGAGAGCGAACTCGTGGGCGAGCATCACGACCGGTACGACACGCGAGGCCGCTCCGAACATCGGCATGTGCAGTTGCGGGTCCATTGTGGGTATCATACCTCGAAAGTGGACATGTGTCAACTTCTGGAAGGTGTCACCACCGGTCTTTTGCTGTAAGTACAGGCCAGCACGGGGCTTGCGATCAGCCGCCACCACCGTGTCACCAGGTTGTCACCACCGGCGTTTCGCGGTAAGTCGTTGCGTGACCGGGAGTTGAGGTGGGTGCCACCACCGCCACCACCACTTTTAGACTTACTCTATATATATTTACCTTCTCTATAGGTAACAAGACTGAGATTTGGTGGTGACGCTGGTGACACTGGTGGCGTTTTATTGCAAGTGTAGGAGAGCACGCTGGTTAGGACGTTCGCTCGTGCCACCACCATGTCACCACCGCCACCAGCTTATTGATCGGGCCGTTCTCAAGAGGGTGATTTGTGCTCGTTCTGAGAAAAACATGACGGTCCCGCCAATCCCAGGGGGCCGCCGGGGCCGAACCCGTCCTGCTGGCGAGACTAGAGGGACTAGGTCGTCTAGACGTGTGAGGCTGATAGACCCCCTACGCTAGCTAGCGTGTCTAGAGGGACTAGGTTCTAGACCGTCTAGCTAGGCTAGTATTGCTCCCCCTGCTAGCGAGTCAAGACCTAGAGCGTCTAGACCGTCTAGCTTGTGTAGACAAACAAAAAGCCCCCGCAACCTCAGGGGGCTACGGGGGCTCGGGGGGAGCGGATTCTCTTGTTAGGTTCTTGTTTGGTTCCTGCGTACTCTAGCGAGAACTGCGGCCAGCGGGTAATACCGTTCAATGTTCGCGAGCATCTCGGCCACCGTCCGCCCATGGCATTGTGCTAACTCGGACGGGTAGGCTCGAATGAGTTCCTCACGAATGACCGCTTCATCGCATGGAGACAAGGGAGCCGCACGGACAACATACCGTGCGTCGTTACTCGCTCCCTCACCAAATGAGCTCAGCCGCAATGGTTCGTTCAGATCGCCTAGCATAGTCTCAACTCCTAACTGGTCTAGAATTGCAAGAAAAAAGGCCCCAAGACCTTACGGTCCCAGAGCCTAGTCCGAATGTCCTGATTGTCCCGCCCGCGTCTACGCTGGAGGCGGCGGCGGAATCTTCTGCTCGAACATGCGGCCAACGGGCTCACACTTGCTAGCGGGTACCCACTTGTCCATCCCGCGAACTATCACGGGAGTATCGGGAGTGATATGCCCACAGTCGATCAGGTTTTGCATTTCCTTCTCGGTGCACTCGTGCGAGCGTCCATCGTCCGCATAGAAGTACCCGCCGCCCTTGCTAGCGGAGGGCTTCTTCGTGGTCTTGCTCGCGTCGGCCACCTTGGCCATTGCACACTGCTCTTCGCAGTAAGCACGGAACGACGCGTCCGCGTTGTAGTGACGGACGAACAAGACCGCGTTCACGAGTTGGACGGGCCGTCCGCGTGGCGACAGCTTGACCGTAACCCGTCCGTCTTTTGTCATGAGTAACCCGAGACCGCCCGCATCCGTCCCGCCTTGATAGTCCGCACTACGCCAACCAGTGTCGGACGGTTCGGACCATTTTGGTTTGAACGCGGACGGTGCGGTCGTCTCACTCGTTTTCTTCTTCTTCGACACGATGATACCTCCAACATGGTTCACACGATAGGGCGACACGATACCGCCCATGAATTGCTAGGCTAGATGCCTATTCACTTGTCAAACAACGGGCGGGCGATTGAACACCCTCCACACTCCCCGCGAGCGTACCCCGCGACCGTACGGCCGAGCAACACAAATTACCCTTGCTCCAGTCTCACGCTATGTGTGTACGCTCCAGCCTTCCACCGAGTCATTGCTCAGGCCCACCGTCAACTGCGGTGCACTCCCATCGAGCGGACGACCCGGACCACTGTAAATCAACCCGCCATGAATCACGTCATACCACTCGGCGTCCGTGCCATCACTCGTAATCCGACGCCGCGAGATACTAAACCCGAGGCTCAGGTCGGCGAAATCGTGTGACAACGTGAGCCTCACATTCTCCTCGATCACGTTCCTACCCACGTCCCGTTCTACGTACCCGTACGTCCTCAGGAACTCCAACCGATTGAGAAGGCTCGCCAAGACGGACGGGCCAGCATTCGTGGCGTGCTCGAACATCTCGACCAACCGCACTCTCGCCTCGGTGCTACTGAATACGATCACGTCTCGGCTCCTTTATCTACCCTGACACACACCTCCGACACTACTTGCCCAGGGAGTCTCAGTCAGCTAGGGTCCTTTCCGTAGTCGGTAAGACTCGTGGGGTTAGTCTCGCCGATGCCGGTGACCTCGGGCAGTTCCTTGGTGAGCGAGCACCCGCAGTCAGTCAACATCTCAGTCACGGTCTCAGGGGACGGCAGGCTCGAAAGGAACTCGTCCATGCCAGTCTCGCCACGGAACGCCACATTCAGGATGGACTGGTCACGCTGTTCACGGAGCTTCATCACGGTGCTCACACGAGCCTTGCGGCCAAGTTCGCGGGCCTCATAACGCTTCTCGTTCTCGGCGTCAATGAGGTCGTTTACTGTCTGTGTCTTGTCGAGGCACTCTTCCAGCAGCTTCGTGTCGAGTTCCTTCCACTCGGCTTCAAGAGCTGCCTTCTTGGCCCGGTAGGCTTCGTGGGCCGTGCGGAACTCGTCTGCCCACTGCTGCCAGAACGAGTACAACTCCAGGGCGGCCTTCTTGATGTGCTCAGGCCACCCATTATCGCACGACGACGGGGCCGTGTACGCCTCCGGTTGACGACCACCGTAGTAGGCGGTCACATGAGTGGTAGGGCCCGCCGGAAGACTATTAACGGGTCGGTTCGCCACCTCGTGTTCGGTCTGGATGTCGGCCAGTGCGTTGATCAGGCCGTTGTACTTGAGCTTGATTGCACGCTCGGCCAAGTCCTTCTGCTTCTGGGTCCACGGCTTTGCCGGAACAGTCTGGGGTTCGGTTTCAGTTTTCTTCGACACAGGACACATCCTCTCTGGTCTCTAGACCAAGTGCCTTCCACACAGAGTCCTCGACGAACGCCACCCGCTGCTTGAGAACCTTCTTGGCATGCTCAAGAGGAGTGATAAGTCTCGCAAGTGTCTCTTCCTTCACGACACACATGTTGCCCGTGCGGTACGGGTTCTGTCCGGACTCCCCGTCGCGGACGCTAATCAGGATCACGCCCATCCGCATCCACTCGGCACACTGAGCACAGGGCTCGCGGGTGACACAACACGAGCGTGGTGCCTCCTTATCGCGATAGCCGATCCGCCCGAACAACACGACGCCTACGTCCGTGCCGCAGATGAAGCACTTCTCGACGCTCGGGTTCACGCCGTGCCTGGGACTCAAGACAATGCTCTTGCTCATGACGCGAGCCTCCTACAGCTAGTCGCCACCCTTGACCGAAAGATCGAGCAGACGGAGAGTGTCGCGATACGCAGGGACACGCCGCAACCTGGCGTAGATGGGCAGATCCCACCAGTACTTTGTCCCGCGTGGCTCCTCCGCATCGAAGCACAGGCCCTTCCACTCGACCCAGAAGTGTACGGGCAGTTTCGGACCGTACTCCTCGTGTGCACGAATCGAGTACCCCTCGCGGGCCGTTTCCCCTCGGGACTTCAACTCGTTGATGAACTCATCGGCGAACATGTCGCACTGACCGCAGTTGACCAAGTAGGGGTGCGTGTCGAGTTCCTTCACGATCTTCCAGGCGATCGAGATGGTACAGATGTCACACTTGACGCACTCGTTTGGCATAATACACCTCACGGATTTTCTACAGGCTGCTTGTCCGGGTACACTACCGCAGTCGGGTGCCTCATCCGGCTTGGCACGTCACCGATGAACTTCCCGATCACCTCGCTAGGGTCGGTGTAGGTACATCCCTCTCCGACCATCATGGCCGTACGCTGTCCAAAGTGGCTCGACCACATGTCCTGACACTCGAACACGACCAAAGCACGAGTCGTGGGCTTAGCGAGCATGCCCAGGAGTTGGTCGTGCACGCTAGAGTCGAACTTTTCCTTCAGGCGTTCGACGCTCCAAAGCGTCAGCCCGCTCTTGGGGTCACGGACCTCCTGTGGCATGGGACTACTCCTTGTGCTCTAGTCTAGAGTTAGTCTGGACGGTAGTTGGTGGGATTTGAACCCACTGCGTGTGCCGGAGGTATCATCGGGGCATCACACAACCCCAGTTCTCCGGTGCGTGTTCCCACCACGCCGCAACCACCACGGGACTACTCCTTGTGTTTGTGCAAGGCACGGACGATCAGGTCGGCACGGTCACGGGCACCCTGCAACGACCGAGAGAACACCGTGCAGAACACGGCATCGTCGGGGGTTGAGTCGTTCACGACAACGGCACGGTACAAGCGGGTCCGACCGTCTTTACCCACGTACACGACGCTCGGGTCGAACTGGACGTGGAGCGATAAAGCGGGCACGGGCTTACCTCCTCTTCTCTAGTTGGGCGGTCACGGCACGGGAGTACTCGTCAGACAGATGCTCCAGTATGCCATTGGTCCGAACGTCCGACCCGTAGAACCCGTAGCACGAGTCCTCGTGGCTGTACACCTCACACTGTGGGCACTTGCGTTCGATCACGAACCCATACACATCCCCTCGGAGGTACTGATCGTACGTATCAACCTCACTGATCAATACTTCGCGAGCACGCTTAATGGACTCGGCAGACAGGTCACCGTACTCCTCCACGACGCGGGCCTTGGTCACGTAGATCACTCCGACTTGGCCCCAGTCCCACCCTTGCGGGTCACATGCTTGGAACCCTGACGGATCGACGCGAATCGTGAGCCCACCGTGATCGAGCAGGTAGAGTTGCAGCTTCAGAGCGAGTTCGTCGTTGGCCGGTATGGTGCTCGGGTCTTGAGAGTCTCCCAACGCATAACGCCGGTGCTTACAAACCATGGTTCCGAGGTTGTCACAATCCAGAGGAGTGGGCGGGTCGGGGTCGCGGACTAGGAGGAAGCGACGGTCACCAGGCAGCTCAAATGTCTCAACAGCGTCCATGGTGTAGGACTCCTTAGGAGGTAGCGTGGCGGGTCCAGGCCTTAACCCGTGTCCGGGTACGGGAGGGCCTATCCACCTGGACACCCCTTGCCTCAGGGGCAGGTAAACGCCACGCCTGGAACCATGCTCAGTTCACGGCGTGCTGGTGCGGGTCGATGCTGAACGGACCGGCTACTTGGTTTGGCTCTGGAGGCATTCCAGGTCGCAGGTGATCTTGCCCATATCGCCGCAAGCCTCTTCCATGCAGACCCAGCGATCGAGGCAGTACACGCACCGCCACTGGCACAGCGTGCAGCAGTTGAGCCCGTTCGTCAACCACATGCACTGGCACGATGGGTCGAGATGCTGCATGCAGTTCGGCTCGGTTCGTGCACAGGCGTAGACGCAGACCGTGCCCGCCGTTTTGCACGGGACCATTCCGGGCTCGCACGCGGTGCCCTCGCCTTCGCAGATGTCGCCGTATTCCTTGGTCTCCGAATCAGACCGTAGCTTGCGTTCCTGCATCTGCTTGCGGACTTTCGGTATGGCGTCCATGTAGTGCTGGTAGTGGTCGTTGTCCTTGTAGTCAGCGGCCGGACGGGTCTGGTACGAGACCGTCTGGCTCGATCCGTCACTGAGCAGCACCTCGAACTTGAGGAAAGCACACTCCCACCCGAAGCCGAATTGGTCCTTGAACAGTTCCGGAGCGATCTCGTCTGGATACACATTCGCGACAAACGTGGTCGGGCCGGTGACCTCCACGTGCAGGGCCTTCGCGAGGTATGGAGGAACCTCGATCCGCTTGACGGTGATTGGGTCTCCGTCTGTGTGCTGGATCAGCCAATGGGGCAGGTCTTGAGCGTACCCGTCCGAGATGGACATGGTTCCTGGCCAGATGTCCACGTTCGTTTTCTGGCCGAAGCACCCGAGCCCGTCTGTAGTCGCCAACTCGATTCGCGGGTCCGTCCGACCCTTTGAGGGATCATTCACGTTATCGGGGTCGATGGGAGTACCAACGGGACCGGGCTCCGGTGGAATCTCGCCGCCGAGGACCAGCTCGAACATGGGCGGTGGCTCGATCTTGGGGGAGAGGCCGGGGTTGGTCACGAACACAGCAAGCATCACGACACTTGCAAGCACTAGAGCACCTCGCAGCATAACACGACTCCTTACGCTAGGACACGCTCGCTACTTCGCGAGCAAAAGTTCTCCAGTGTACACGGTACTGGCCCCTCACGGTAAGCCCACGGCACGGACCAACGAAGTCACGTGTTCGCTGACCCAAGCCCACAGACCAGGAGAGAACGCATGAACCAGTGACGTCGCGACGACGACGACCAAACTTGAGATCAGGTAGCGGACGGGCCACGAGAGCCGTCGTCGCCCCTGCAAACACGTCCTCTCGATCGGTGCGAGCGGGTCCGGGAGACCGTACTTCTTGGCTTGCTTCTGAGCGGCTCGACCCAACGACCGTGCGTACTTGTCCCAGTTGTCCAGGATGAGCTTGTACGCGATGCCGGGCTTCTCTGACCCCATGCGAACCAGGAACTCTCCGCTTGTTGGGTTCCAGACTATGTACACGAGTCTATTCTCGTCGCTGCACGGGAATTCCGCACACTTCCGACACGATGAGATGACTGGGAGTTGCTTCGAGCGTGGCATATGTGGAGCCAGTGCGGCCAGTTGACTCTCGACGCGGGCTTTCCGTCCCTCTAGGATATCGTCGATCGAACCAAGCGTGCGAGCGGGCTCGGACTTGTCCGCGTCTCCATGAGGTGACATGATCTGTGCCAGTCCCCAATTCTCCAACATACCCACCTTGTCGTTCAGGAGTTGTCTACATTGCTCGGCCGAGAGCTTGGACTGGACGAATGAGGCGTGAATAGGTTGGCCTCGCATCTCCCGGTACTCGTTCTCACCATGAGCCATGACACGTGCCTCCATATGACGGTTGATCGCCTCAAAGATCTCGTTTCGATCGACGCTGGGAACGACCGCAGACTCAGACCGGATCTGCCCTTCCAGGTCGATCGGTCCAGAGAACATACCAGAGTAACCAGTGTAAGGAATCCACTGTAGACCACCGCTTAAGGATCTGGTCAGATAGTCCCGGTATATAGATCCGAACATGTCGGTCCTCCTCTCAAGAAAAGCGGGCGGTGACACACCACGTCTGGTTAACAGGCTTAGCATCCAACTACGTTTTATGCCTGCCGTCACCGCCCGCACAGGGCCTGGTGGGACTCGAACCCACGACCGTGAGCTTGGAAGGCTCGTGCTCTTGCCAACTGAGCTACAGACCCAGCAGCCGGGCTCTCGGAACCGGCGGTGTCGGTGCTGCCAGGGGGACCCGACGTTGCCCAAGAGACCGTAGTCCGGATGATGGTGCCTGGCACGTTAGCCTCTCACCAGTCCGGACCCGTGACGACCCGTGAAGGCCGTCGCCCGGCGACTCCCGCCGACTAGGCGGGCTTGAGATTATACCCGAGTACCCCTACCGGGGCCAGAGGGCTATGCGTTGGGTGGCCCACAGCCTTGACCAGTGGTAGGGGAGACCGCGTCGGCTTGACCCAACCAGGATAGGAGTCCTTGGCTCTAGGCGTCAGCGATCCGGACATGAGTCCGCACTCGGTAAGTTCGCTCCTCCACGTGAGTATAAGGGGCGGGTGGGCACGTCGCCGGTGAAGCACGCGAGCCTATACCCACTGGACAACGGCCACCCGCCTCCGTCTCCTCGACGGTTAGTCCGCCCGGTCAATCAAGTCGGGCGGGTTGCGGTCTCCAACGCCGGTCGTGACAGGCAGCTCGAACGTAGATTTCGCTCCCAACCGTGCTAGCTTGCGGAGCACGTCGGCCGGATCAGGTACGACAGAGTGGGCGTACTCGCGAGCGTCCTCTTGGCCGTGGAACGCGATGTCCTCGATTGCGGTGTCACGGGTCTGTCGAAGCTCTTGGATCACGGATCGACGGGCTTCACGTGCCTTCTCGCAGATCTCGGTGCGGCGGTCGTTCTCCTCGCGGACCATCCGGACGAACGTCTCGGTTCTCTTCTTGAGCAGGCTAATAACTCGGGCCATCTCCTTTTGGAGCTGCTGTTCCTCCCGGATCATCTCGTCAAGAACTTCCCGGATGGCGGGCGGGTAGTCACGGCGGGGAAGACTCTGCAATCGTGGACCACTGACGTAGGCCTCCCATTCTCTGTGGACACTTGGTAGGTTCTGGTGTTTC
>Ga0272443_10007139_pt1 | contig 10787 bp, 5 predicted proteins | sample SSMAcet12_FD_193581 | JGI IMG/M metagenome (GOLD analysis project Ga0272443, IMG submission 193581) | Marine sediment archaeal communities from Little Sippewissett salt marsh, Falmouth, MA, United States - SSM-Acet-12 | ecosystem: Environmental > Aquatic > Marine > Wetlands > Sediment ... | reverse complement strand
GAGACCGATTTCGTGGGATTCGGGAGAAGTTGGGCTGGAATCGTGATCCGGTCAGGAAGAACTATTCGTGCTACACTGCCCGGCATACGTTTGCCCATCGAATGCTGTCAGGCTATTGGAATAACGGGGTTGGCTGTTCCATTGAGACGTTGGCCGAACTGATTGGCGACACGCCGAAGGTCGCCTTCGATCACTACGGTCGTGAGTGGGGGCAGCACTATCAGGATCCGCTTTGGGCGGCGATTGGCGTGCCGGATTCCCTGCGACTTCAGTAGGCTTCAATGGGACGTCAGTCATTCAACCAAGAAGAGAACAGGTTGAGGGCATCCCGATGCTTTCGTTGGGCAGTATGGCAAATGTCGTCCTGATTTCTTTCGGCAATGATTTGCTTGGTCTTCTGCTTTTGTCACAGGAGCCTGATGGTGCGAAGTTCAGCCGGTTTCAGAGTGGCACCTGTGTTCCGCTCTTGGATGGCGCGAACGTATCCGGAACGCTTTTGGTATGCCGAGAAGCCCGCCGGGCGATTGTGCTTTCGTCGAGCAAGTTGCCCAGATCGTCGGGCATGGAATCCGGCTGGCCAAGCAGCGCCGACCTGAACAGTCGACCTAAATCTCTGCTAGAGCAGCTACTTAAAGATTTTCCGGGATGTTCCAATGCTGATTGGAAAATCCTTCGTACGCCGTAATAAACTGCGAGCGTAACGAATGACAAACTGACCAACGGACAGGGTATCAAGACGAGCTGGGCGTAAATAGCCCGGTATTGAAAGAGCCCGTTGCTGGAACCTCCTTTTTGGGGAGGGTTCCGGCAGCGGGCTCCTTTTTTTGTGGATTGACCAGATACAGCGAGAGTGCGGCCTTTCCCCCGAGGAGCGAAACGATGCCAAACCAGACAGAGAAGAGGCAAGGAGCAGAGAAGGGGCTCCATGCGATCGCCAAAGAGCCGCCGACCGTTCCGCCGCCAGGCCAATTCCAGCCTGCAACAGCCGAAGTGGCTTCTACCGAGCCAGCGACCAACGGGAGCGACCACGCCAGCGGTGCGGCAGCACCGCACCAAAAAATGCCGAGCCTGGCTCGGCAGGCTTGGAACTTGGCTCGGTCGCTGGCTGACTTCGTGGCCGACGGCTGCAAGACGGTCACGCGGGAGCAGTACCAGGCTCGCCTGGAGATCTGCGATTCGTGTGACCATCGCCGCAACAACCGCTGCATGAAGTGTGGCTGCCGGTTGTCGCTCAAGGCGCAGGGCCGAGCGTTCAAGTGTCCTGCTGGCAAGTGGCCCGCTGTTGAATGTGAACAGGAGAACTAGCAGGCACGCAATACGTGCCTCTATCGACCGTAATCGCTTTCCGAAAACCTTCGTAACCAGAACCAAGATCCGTGCCCGTCACATTGTGTTGGGGGCACATTCAGACACACATCGACTATCAAGGAACAAACCGATGACATGTGAATATCCTGCACCGCAGTGCTGCAATTGCATCTGCTGCGACGATGCCCTTCACCAGTACTGGGCTGTAGCAATGACGGGAATCAAAGTCGAAGAATGCGAGGACTGTGGCCAGCTAAACAACAGTTACGCACCGGTCTATTTCGATCCGGCTAATGCACCATGTGAGTGGTACAGCAGTCACTGGTGTGACCCAGTAATTTCAGGATGCCTTTGCCCAAGAGTCGGTGTGAGCATCGGTTGTCACAATACGGAGCCAGGGGCCGTCCAGATAACGGCCTGGCTGGACCCTGGCGGAGTGGGCACGGAGGTTGCCTGGACACGCATAGTCCCGCGTTCAATGTGTTCGGCGCCACTGATCTTCACCAGCAACGACATCTCCTATTTGGTCGATGAGCCAGTGTGTGACTACACAAGCGCCGTTGTCGTTATTGGACCGTCCGATGTTGCCTGCCCGTAGCAGCTGCAACGCCACCTACACGACTTACTTACCTTCCCCTTCAAACGACCCCGAAGAACTCAAAAACACCCTACCACGATAAGGAAGCCACTATCATGTCTACCAACAGCCAATGCTCCCAATGCGGATGTCACTGCGTAACCCCTCGCGATTGCGGCAACTGCGGTTGCGGCACGACACCGTCAATCTGCCCGGTCAATGCGTCACCCATCCCATTCTGCCTCTACAAGAGCGACGACCTCGTCACCACACATTATGTCCCGCTCACTACCCGAACGGAATACGATTTCGGTGCGGGTACCAACATGCTCTGCTCCGCTTGGCCCTGGGTGACTGACACGAACGAAGACGTTTCGACACGCCGCGTCATCGTCAATATACCGCCAATGGCACCCATGCTGTTCACATGGAACGAGAATGAGTGCTGCTTCGTCGGTCCTAATGGTTGGACTCTCTGCTACGGCAGCTGGACTCTCACATCACCCGAAGGCGACGTTTGGCAATTCACCGGCTTCGAGCCCGGGGAACCCAAGGGGCGTTTCATGCGGTTCACGTCGCGCGACGGCACCAGCTACGAAGCCTACGATCCCGATTACGTCAACGATTTCACGAACTCGAACGCCTACCCCTACACCGACAGCGGGCGAATCAAAGGAATCATGTTCAGCGAGGAAAGGGATGGCGAGACAGCCTACAAATTCCTCGACTTCACCTACGCCACCGATTCAGACGGCAAGGAACGCGTCCAAACGGCTGTGGTTCGCCGCAAGGCAAGTCCGATCGAAGACGTCGAACGTGCCCAGTTCAACTACCGTACGGTGACCGTGCCGATCGCGTCGGGCGACGGCGAGAAAACTCTCTACAGCCTCAAATCCATCACCCGCCAAATCTACGAAAACAGTGCCTGGACCACCGTGGGGCAGACCTTCACCAAGCACTACGGCGCGTCGGAAACCAACGGCTATCCCAATTCGCCCAAGTACGAGTTTGACGAAGAGGCCTACGAGCTACTCATGGCCGACCCGACCGTCACCGACGCCGACACGGCCTCGGACGCGAAGTTGGCCGAGTACGCCACCACCTACTTCGAGTACGACTCGGAAGGCAACGTCACCAAGCGCAAGTCTGCCGACGGCGCAGAGACGATCTACGCCTATGAGGAAGGCACCGGCAGCGAAACCAATCGCAACGCTTTCGTCCGCAAGGTCACCGAAACCCGCGGTGGATGTGCCGTCACGACCACCTACAAGAATTTCCACGGTCAGACGATCCTTTCCGAATCGAAGGAGCTGGGCGACTCGGTCGGAACGCTCAACTACTACCAATACAACTCCGACGGCAACGTCACCCTCCACGCCACGCCCAGCTCGCTGAGCGGCTACTCGGTCAACGGCTACACCATTGTCCCGACCTACAAATCCTCCGCCGGACAGTACAACGTCGGGCTGATCAACGTCTACACCTACTACACCGACACGACCACCGACACGGGGGGATCAGCGGTGGAAGGCTACAAGGAGTACGACAAGATCAAGCAAGGGCGGGACGGCACGGAGATCAAGATCCGGAAATACGAGTATACGGAGCGATCTGCCTCTGTCAGGCTTCCCAGTGATGACTCCGGCAGTTCGAGTTCCTCCAGTAGCAGCGGTCCAGGCGAAATGATCGACGTGACCGTGTACCCGATTGCCAAGGAGATCGCTTACCCCAACGAGGACGGCACTTCACCGATCGAAACGTCCTACGCCTACACGTGGTACACCGATTCTATCCAGATGCTCCAGCGGACCACGACGTTGCCAGCCGTCAGCACGGCGCAGAACGGATCGGGCACCTCGGCCACGCGGGTAGAGCGGTTCGACGAACAGGGACGTCTTGTCTGGACCAAGGACGAGCGAGGGTATATCTCGCAAAAAGAGTACGATCTCGCTTCGGGCAATGTGACTCAGTCCATTGAAGATGTGGACGACACACAGGTTACCGTCCCCACCGGCTGGTCGACACCGGCCGATGGAGGCAAGCACCTGGTGACCGACTTCGAGTACGACAACTTCGATCGGCTTGTCCAGACCCTCGGTCCAGAACACGACGTGGAAGGCACAACCGTCCGCACGGCCTCGTGGACCGTCCACAAGACGGCCGACCGCGAGACTCGCTCGGCCCAGGGCTATGCAGTCAGCGACGGTCAGGGCGGCTATAACTACACGCTGGTGAACCCCGTTCAGATTGAAAAGAGCAATGCGACGGGCACCCGCAGTGAAACGATCTCGGTTGTCCGCAGTTCTACGAACGGTAAGCTGGTCGCTTCGGACACGTTTGCCCAGTCCAGCTATACTCGCTGGTCGGTCAGCCTCTCGAACAGCGCGGGCCAACTGACGGCCACGCGGACCTATCATGAGATTCCTACCTCGGGTGACGGTAGTTTGGGAACGAACTACGACGAGACGACTGTCGGCTATGACGCACTGGGGCGGCAGAACAAGTCGGTCACACCGGGGGGGACCATCTCTCGCACGGTCTTCGACGCTCACGGTCATGCCGTGGCCGATTACGTGGGTACGGACGACTCGGATGCAACCGATGCCGATCCGACCGGCTGCGGAGGTAATCCTCACAACGTGGCAATCGTTGGTAGCAGTTCTTCGTCAAGTTCGTCCTGCAGTTGCAGTGGATCGAACAACATGGTCCTCGTGGCCGAACGTGAGTACTGCGACGGCGGTTCAGGCTGTTCCTGCGGTGGCGGCGGAGGGACCGGACATCTCGTCTCCGAAACCCGGCATGTGAACGCTCTGACAAGCCACATGACCGAGTTCGAGTACGACTGGCGTGGTCGTCAGCTCCAGATCTTCCCGCCCGCTGACGATGAGGGAAGGACCGTCTATACCAAGACGACCTACGACAATCTCGACCGGGCCACGAAGCAGGAGCGCTACTTGGAGATCGTTGGCAGCAGCGATCGATTGCTTGCTCGTAGCGAGACCTTTCATGATGACCGCGGTCGCGTCTACCAGACGAAGCAACATGCTGTCGACGTCAGTGACGGCAGTGTGGGCAACGCGTTGGTCAGCGACTCTTGGTATGACGCTGCGGGCAATGCAATCAAGCAGCTCTCAGCCGGCAGTCAGGCCTTCACCAAGACAGTCTACGATAGTCTTGGTCGGGCCATCAAGCAGTACGTCGGTCACGACACGGACGAGACGGCCTATGCGAACGCCTCGAGTGTTTCCGACGACACCATCGTCGAACAAGTGGAAACCACGTACGACGATGCAGGGAACGTCCTGCAAACAACGACCCGTCAGCGTTATCACAATGCGACCGGAACCGGTGAGCTGACCACGCCTTCGGGAAGTCAGCCGAAAGCTCGCGTTACCTACCAAGCGACGTATCACGACGAGATCGGCCGTCAAGTTGCCGTGGCTGATTATGGCACCTACGGCGGAGCCACCTTCAGCCGGGCTTCTGTCGTGCCCAATCGGACAGACACGATCCTGGTCAGCTCGACCGAGTACAACGATGCCGGGCAGGCCTACAAGACGGTTGATCCGGCGGGACGAGAAGATCGGCAGGTGTTCGACAACGCTAGGCGGGTGGTCAAGACCATCCAGAACTACGTCGACGGGGTCGTCAGTGCGGCAGCGTCGGACGAAGACGTGACCGTCGAGATGACCTACAACGCCGACGGGAATCTGAAAACCCTCACGGCTAAGAACCCGACTACCGGCGACCAGACGACGACCTACGTCTATGGTACGACTCTCTCAGATTCCGAGATCGCCACCAGCACGCTCAAACGGGCAGAGATCTACCCGGATTCGGATGATACTGCCGCTCTGGGCAACGGCACGGACGGTGTCTATGATCGGATCGAGCTAGAATACGATCGTCAGCAGCGAGTCACGGAAGTCAAGGACCAGCAAGGAACAGTCCACGCCTTCAACTTCGATTCCCTGGGCCGTCAGACTCAGGATCGAGTGACCACGCTCGGTTCGGGTGTTGATGACACCGTTCGCCGGATCGCCACGACCTACGACATTCTGGGCCGTCGTGAGATGATCACATCTTACGACAACCCCACCGTGGGGTCAGGTTCTGTTGTCAATCAGGTGCAAAATGTCTACAATGACTTCGGGCAGCTTGTCACCGAATACCAGGACCATGGTGGTGTGGTGAATACGTCGACGTCGCTCAAGGTCGGATACTCTTATGCTGACGGATCGTCGGGTACGATCCGAATGACGAAGATGACTTATCCGGACGGGCGTGAGTTGAACCATGATTACGGCTCCTCGGGCTCGACCGATGATGCCCTCTCTCGGGTGGCTTCACTCATCGACAACGATGGCTCGACCCATCTGGTCGACTACTCCTATCTGGGTCGCAACACGTTCGTGAAGACGGACTACGCCGAGCCGGATCTCCGCTATGACCTAGCCATGGGCGCCGGCGACGATCCGTACGACGGTTTTGATCGATTTGGCCGCATCGTCGATTCTCGCTGGTACGACTACGGCTCGTCAGCCGACGCCGACCGCATCCTCTACGGCTACGATCGCGCCGAGAATCGCACCTATCGCGAACAGACCTGCGATCCCAATTCGCACCACGACGAAGTCTACGGTCACGATGGCATCGACCGTCTGACTGACTTCGACCAAGGCACGATCAACGCCAACAAGGACGCGATGTCCACTTTGAAGTTCGCCCAGCAATGGACCCTCGACCCGACCGGCAACTGGTCCGGGTTCAAAGAGGATTCCGATGGTGATTCCAGTTGGGATCTTGACCAGAGTCGAACATCGAATCCGGTCAACGAGATTACCAACATTACGGAAACCTCCGGACCGTCATGGGCCACACCCATCTACAATCGCGCCGGCAATATGACCACAATTCCCAAGCCCGCCGATCCGACGAGTTCTTTCACGGCGACGTATGACGCCTGGAATCGACTAGTGAAGCTGGAAGAGGATGGCAATACGCTCGCTGAGTGTCTCTACGATGGAGCGAAGCGTCGCGTCATTCAGAGGATCTACGTGAGCGGTGTCCTAGACGAGACGCGTCACTTCTACCACTCGGCGAGATGGCAGGTAGTCGAAGAACGGCTCGAATCGTCGGGCACGATTCCGTCCGATCCGGACCGCCAATTTGTCTGGGGGCGACGTTACATCGACGACTTCGTCCTCCGCGATCGAGACACCGATTCCGATGGTACGCTCGATGAACGGCTCTATGGCCTACAGGATGCCAACTGGAATGTGGCTTCCCTGGCGGATACTGGCGGTATCGTTCAAGAGCGGTATGGGTACTCGGCCTACGGAGTTCCTCACGCGATGACGGCCACGTTCACGACACGTGCATCAATTAGTCAGGGCACGGAAGTCCTGTACGCAGGATATCGACATGATGCCGAGAGTGGGCTGTGTTACGTCCGGAATCGTGTCTATCACGCCAACGTCGGATGCTGGCTGCAGAGAGATCCACTGGGCTATTCTGATGGCGAATCGCAGTACATCTACGGCACAGGGAGACCAGTGTCGGTCTCGGATCCATCCGGAACATTGACAATACAGACAATACGCTCGGGTCTGGATAGAGCTAAGTGTGGAAGCACTGCTTTCGTTCAGTGGGACTTCTCCCTCGATACGAATGTTGTCCCAGACCGCAAGACGAAAGGGGCGCCATGCAATGGAGTCCTGGTCCAACGAGTCGAGGCGCTGTGTGGATTGGAAGATTGCAGTGGTGACTGCTGCAGGCATAGTGGCAAGTATCAGGTCATTATCTATTGGGAAGCTTGGGAAGTAAAGAAGGGGAAACGCAAATCTTCTCGGCGGAAAGTCGGCGGTTATAGCGATGCAGCAACGTTTCAGATACCGAAGAACACCTGTGGAAACTACTTCCAGTCTGGAGTCGTCAAGTTCTATTGCATTGACGGAACTGACGACCCCACGGGCAACAATGTCGGTACCGGCAATCTTCAGGGTTGGTACCGTGGAAAGACATACGGTCAGGGAAGATGTGCCACGGGCGCAGGGATTCTGCTCTCCACAGACAAGGAACCGACCTTCTGGAAGCACCCAGCAGTGGACGGTCCTGCCAGCCGGTTTCTTGGTGTTAGCTTCGACTGTTGCAAGAAGTTGCCGCCATCGGGCTGGCCGACGATCTTCATTCCACCAAGTTTAGGGGTGTTGGCATACGCGTCCCCGTGAAAGGGGTGATGAGAAGAGAGGTTTTCCAACTAATATCAGGTATTTCTGAGGAGTAGTTATGACCAGAAGACAGGTGTTTCGATATCGATGCAACTTGACCTCCCACGTTGAGCGATACCCAACAAGGCTTCCGGCTTGCTGTAGGAAATGGCGAAGCAGCACCGTGCTTTGCACGGCGGCAATACTTCTGGCACCGGTTTTCGTAAGTGCAGACACTTACACAAGCTATGCGTTTGGAAAGCGCTACGATCTGCGTGTTACCAAAAAGATGATTGAGAATGCTCCGGAATGGCCGAAAGATCGTGCATCGCCGCCACTCCCTGCGCGCGACGCGCTTCGAATTGCGGAGCGCCAGGCGGTGAGATTGGTTCCGCAGAAACTGGGCTACTTTCGTTGCCTCCAGTGTTTGTGCTTGACGCCCGCCCACGATGGCTGGTTTTGGCTCGTTCGCTTTGAATGGCATGCTGATAAAGGCGGAACGACGGGGATATCGAACGGCCTGGACCTTGTTGTCTTGATGGACGGGACGCCTGTTCCACCGGAAATACGCGGCTGGAATGGGCTGGAGCTGCCCTTCAAGAACAACGCGGCAAGAGGGGCCAAAGAACGGCGTAGTGTCAAACAGCTCCCGCTGGGTCAAAGTACTGAACCGGGCACGGAGATTGACGATCAGTCGGCCGTTGTGCTATGCCCCAACCGGCGAAAACTGGTTCGACGCACCGGACTTCCTGATCAAGAACACCAAAACGCCCCGGATTCTCATGATGGAGGACGATGTGACGTTCTGCCGAGAAGTCTGGAATGCTCTTGATACGGGAACGGATGCGATCGTGAGGTGTGGGAATTTCATCCTGTATACGCCCGTTCGAGAGGCTGACTGGTTGGCCGTGGACAGGAACGGCTGAGTTCCCCCCGGCGGGACGAGCGGGCTCTATTTTCTGTGGAAGGACCAGGTGCCGCGAGAGCGCAGCCTAGCCTACGACAATACCAAGCAGCGCCGTGACGCCGCACCGACCAATGTGCGCGAGTAAGGGCTTCTGGAACTCTCGGTCACGGACGACCTGTCCAGCAGCGAAACGACCGATATTCCAGTCTGTCTCGCCGCCTTGGAGATAGTCTCCGGTCGATGGAGAGTATCGAAGCCATGGAAGCTCCAACCGGATAGTGTCAACCTCTAGCAGCTTGGCGCGTGTGTCTGTCAATAGTCGGCCCATATGACCTACGGATTGAGTGTCCACTCTTTCGTCTAGAACGTCACGGCTTCGACGGATGGTACAGTTGTAGCGGCCGAAACCCTGTTCCAATGACAAGTAGAAACTCCCGAGCATCCCATGCTAGAGTGAAGCCGGAATAAACGACAACCCAATAGGCCTACGCGGTATCAAGACAAGCCGGGCCCCATAGCCCGGTATTGAAAGAGCCCGTTGCTGGAGACCTCCGGCAATGGGCTCCTTCTATTGCTGACGAACGAGCAGAGTCAACCTGCGATCTTCCACTCCAAACCCCACGAAACAAAGACCTCAAAAGAAAGAACAGTAACCATGAAATCCGTCGAAGTTCTAACAGCAGGCCTGTGGCATGACTCGATCGGCGACATAGCCATTCTGCAGGCCACACTGCAACAACTCGCGATCCGAGAGATCCCGGCGATTGCCGTCAATCACGCCAGCGGATTGCGAACCTGCATCGTCGGTGGTGGTCGGATCATCCATCCTCGAGCATCAGGGACCTGGAAAGAGGTTTTAGAGCCGTTTCACGTGCCAGGCCCACACATACTGAACGGCGTAGAAGTTGTCGGCGACGTCGACGCCCCCTCTCTTTCGTGGCTAAAGGACTACCGCTACGTGAGTGTTCGTGATCTGGCTTCGCTGGAGAAGGTCCGCGTAGTTCGACCAGACGCCGTGGCCGTACCATGCTCGGCCATCCTGCTTGACCCACCTAACCGAGATTACTGTCGTCAACTTCAAGGACTTGAACTCCTTGATCGGCTACACGGCAGTGAGTACGCCGTAATTGACTTTGAATCCGCATCCAAGTGGAAATGCCCGATGCAATCGGTCGCGGTCAACACGCGCGGGTGGAACGTCCAGGACACCAGGGCCAAGTTTCAACACCGAAACCCCGATGCTTTGCTCGCATTGCTGGCCGGGGCCTGCGTTTGTGTGGCAACGACGCTGCACCTGTCGATTCTCGCCATGGCCGCCGGGACGCCCTTTGTTTACGACGTAGGGATGTCGGGAACACCGGACAAGGGACAACTCTACTGGACGCGGGCAGGATTGCCTGACGTTCTCTATGACGGCAACGACCCGATTGGCGCAGCGATTGCTGCAAACGAGCAGATATTCGCCGCGAGACGCAGAGAACGCAACGCAGCGGCCAAACACTTTGACCGAATAGCCCTGCTACTGAAAGAACCATCATCGTGAAACGTGCCCAGTTGCCACGGTGCGTGTCGTGTTGGACGCGTTCTCCTGCAGTTCAATTTGCCTGCTTCAGCATGAAACGCAAGAAGATCGTGAGTCAAACATGATCGCGATACCCATACAACGTAAACAAGACACAGCAGCATGGTCACTAATCAAGCCAAAATGCTGCCCCGACTGACATGGCATGTTCCGGCAGGTCACGACCCTTTGTGAAAATTCTCGTGAATTCTGACATCAATTACG
>Ga0272443_10007137_pt1 | contig 10791 bp, 12 predicted proteins | sample SSMAcet12_FD_193581 | JGI IMG/M metagenome (GOLD analysis project Ga0272443, IMG submission 193581) | Marine sediment archaeal communities from Little Sippewissett salt marsh, Falmouth, MA, United States - SSM-Acet-12 | ecosystem: Environmental > Aquatic > Marine > Wetlands > Sediment ... | reverse complement strand
CTGTGAACTTGTGGCCGCTGTGCCGGGGAATGAAGCAGGAAGCACTAAATCTCGTGCTCAATTGCATCAGATTGCCAATTGGCCTACGATCTCAATTGGCAACGAGAGGACATGTGCGTTGCCACTATTTATGGACGAGTTCTCAGAAAATCTTCAGAAAATCTCAATTGGCAACGAGAGGACATGTGCGTTGCCACCACTAACCGGTCCTATTGGGTGGGTCGTTACTGGAATTATCTCAATTGGCAACGAGAGGACATGTGCGTTGCCACTTTATAAAATTCATTTAGTAGTTTTGATTTTCCACATCATCTCAATTGGCAACGAGAGGACATGTGCGTTGCCACCTTTCCCTACATATCTACTCGGCGCCCTTTCCGTATCATCTCAATTGGCAACGAGAGGACATGTGCGTTGCCACCTTTTCTGCGGTGGATGGTGGTAATATTTTCCATATAATCTCAATTGGCAACGAGAGGACATGTGCGTTGCCACAAATATGCGATCTTGGTTGACCGTGAAAAATTGTTCATCTCAATTGGCAACGAGAGGACATGTGCGTTGCCACCTTCGGACAATTCAAATAATCCGAATGATGCACCTAGATCTCAATTGGCAACGAGAGGACATGTGCGTTGCCACTACTCTGTCACAACGCCCGTAACCTTAAAATTCAAATCTCAATTGGCAACGAGAGGACATGTGCGTTGCCACCAGTACGAGTACGTGCCCGATACGACGAATCTGAGGATCTCAATTGGCAACGAGAGGACATGTGCGTTGCCACTTTGACATATATTGATGACATCACAGACCTTCTGAGATCTCAATTGGCAACGAGAGGACATGTGCGTTGCCACTTTGACATATATTGATGACATCACAGACCTTCTGAGATCTCAATTGGCAACGAGAGGACATGTGCGTTGCCACTGTTCCAGTATGTTCCATCTGGGAGACCGTATCAAATCTCAATTGGCAACGAGAGGACATGTGCATTGCCACTACCGCATCAAAATTATTATGTATGAATTTTATGCCAATCTACTGATGGTTATGGCACCTCATCGTTGAACTCTCTTTTTATAGCTTCACAGATTTCAGGATATTTTTCCATGAAGGCCTCCTCTAAAACCGTGCTGGCTTCTTTGCTCATCGAATACCTAACCTTGGTGAGCTGGTTGTATCTCAATACAGCCATTACCAGAGGGGACCACAAAGAGATACGTGGGTTGCCATTGGCTTCAGATATGGCCAATTCCAGGACTTTTGGGTCATGAGTCATTACTCCTGACTCATGACTAATGGCTCCTTTTTCAAGACTCAAAACTTCTGGCTCGCTACTCGTTAGTCGTGACTCCTGACTCGTTACTCTTGACTCATTACTCCTGAGTCCTGGGTCCTGACTTTTGTTCCCAATATCATGACTCATAACTTCTGACTCATTACTCATTAGTCTTGACTCCTGACTCGTGACTCCTGACTCATGGGTCAAGAGTCCTGAGTCCTGACTAGGACCTGCCTGTTTTTGGCCTTTAATTTCAGATTTTTGAACCTCAGATTCAAAGTCATGACTCTTGACTTCTGACTCAAGATTGGGGGATTCGTCCCGACGCCGGCCAGAAAACAAAGCATCTAGCCCTTTTTTACCCAACACATCTCTAGCCATGCAACACCTCATCAACAAGTTTTTTGTAAGCATCAGCTCCAACAGAATAGGGGTCGTAAAGGTAAATGGGTTGGCCGAAACTGGGAGCCTCCGCCAACTTCACGTTACGAGGAATGATCGTCTGGAAAACTTCACCGGGAAATATCTCTCGCACGTTGTCGGCAACCTGCTTGCTTAGGTTGGTTCGAGCATCGTACATAGTAAGCACGATTCGTATTTTTGGATCGTTGTTGAGCCTGGTTTTAACTTTGTCAAGCACATCTAAAAGCAGGCTGGTTCCTGCAAGTGCGTAAAATTCGCACTGCAGAGGGATGAGCAACAATGAACAAGCCACCAGGGAATTGATGGTAAGAAGACCTAATGAAGGCGGAGTGTCCACAACAACGTAATCATATCCATTAAGGGCGTTGAGCTTATCTTTCAATATGTATTCCCGCCCGATCTCGTTGGCCAGCTCAACTTCGGCGCCACTCAGATCGGAATTGCTGGGGACCAAATCGAGATCGTCAATATTAGTTTTTAAGGCTACATCTGAAATGGGGATATCTTCAACCATGGCGTCGTAAATGGTTCTATCAAATTCTTTAGCGTTGAAACCAAAACCCATTGTTGCGGCAGCTTGAGGATCCAGATCTATCAACAGAGTTCGCTTATTTTTGAGGGCAAGATATGTAGAAAGGTTGATGGCAGTGGTGGTTTTCCCACAACCGCCCTTCTGGTTGGCGATCGAGAGGATCATGAGTAATGAGTCATGACTCATGAGTAATTAGTTCTTTCTATCAGGAGTCAAGAGTCACTAGTCATGACTCATGACTAGTGAGATTTGCCGCCCTGCATGACATTAGCCAGATCATTATTGAAAATGCAATATAAAAAGTTATTAAATAAAATAGAGACGTCTTTTTGTTCCCTAATTGTTGAAAGCCCGCATAACTTTGGAGGGGAAAATAATGAATGAAGCGGAAGCAATTGCTGAAGTGAACAAGTGGAAAAAGAACCCTAATAATGTGTGCTCCAACAGATTTTTTGCAGTCATTGCTGCGCTTGATCTCGAATACAAAAGTGGGAGCAAGCATCCCAAATACATCCAGATCTCCGCGGGTGATTGGCGAAATGGATTAACGTTGTGCATAGAGCAAAAGAAGAAAATCGAGCCTAAACAGATTCAAAAGTTCGTGAAATGGTACGAGAATACCCGTTGAGTGAGGACAAATACGACCATTGGTGGATCGAAATAGGCGATAAGTTGCTCAGACGATTCAGAAATTCGTCCTCGTCGTTAAACAGGAACTCCCCTAGCGGATGATCATATTGGCCTGAGTCACCAGGAACAACGATAACGTCAACCATCCCACGATTCCCGAATCATCACCAATTTTCTGTGTTTATCCAAAGGATACCAGTCACCATAACCTACGGTCGTGAAGACCATCATGCTGAAGTAAAAGGCGTCCCAAACGCTGGCTTTGACCTCACCATCTTCTTTGAGCCGCCTTATGGCGTCCGTCCGCCAATAATAGATGGCACATACCACGACCAAGTATGGGTGTTGCAGCGAGACAATTACTGCAAGCTAATGAAAAATTGAGCATCTTATATGTCCTTCGTAAATGTGCACTTTTTTTGGCATATAAGACTCTAAAGTGCAGCTAAACGTGGCCATTTTCAAGAAAAGGCAATGAAAAACCGTACTGCCTATAGTTTACTCGTTGTCTCATTCTACTTTGGGCGTTTTTGGCTCATCACTAGATTCTTTTTTATCCTTCTGCTCTTCTACCACCCTTCCCGCGAAGTAAAAGCCAATTATGGTGACGATAATCACCCAAAATTTGTCAAGAACATCTTTAAGAACACATTTTTCTAAACCAAATTTATCTATGTTGTTCCCAACTATCAGCAACCCAAAGAAAACAGATATGAAAGAAATGGCGATGGCTTTTCTAACCTCACCTTTCGATAAATCATACCCCTCTGAAAAAATGTTCACTCCAACCAGCGTTGAAAATAGAACAATCAACCCCATCAGTCCTAAACCTACTGTCGGATAATCTGCTAAAGCTGAAATCCCCAATATCACCAAACCAATGATAATACCTGCAATTATTGTCTTAATTCCCCGTTCAAAATCCTCTTTACTCGCACCTGTCATGTAAATCACTATTCTACCTATTTTTAATAGATAACTATTTTCATCCAATATGTTAAAAATTTTTTAGGAGAATCTAGATTCACTCTGGCGGCTCTTCCAACCCCACAGTTCGCATCAAGGTTATCTGAAATGTGTGGCAATTTTGACCCCAGCCAAAGGTCCATCTCCACTCCCCAGTATAGTTTCGTGCAAAGTTGCGTATCTCTTGCCTAACGTTGTCATCCTCTTTGTCTTCAACCAGCAAGGGATGAAATTCCTCGTCAGCAGTATCGCCATGATGGGGGTCTCTAGTAGCTGTTCCACCATATGTTGTTTGTCCATTCAGCTCACCTTCCACCCCCACCAAAGTGTCAATAACTCCGACCTGTTCTTTAGGCCACCACCCATAGCTCTTGCTATCGTCTATCTCGATCCACCAATGGCCGTATTTGTCTTCATTTCCTAACGAAATGTTCTTCCGTTTTATAGTTACAAATTTTAGCTCTCTACCTGGCATCGTTCTTCTTCCCCCAAAGCTAACTTTCAAAAATGAGATCCTGTGTCTCCTTCTCCTTTGTTCAGAATTACAAAGAAGGGCAACTGCCACTTAAAACGCAGGTTAAATAACCATTTTAAGTGGCAGTTAGATGCTTTGCGTGATTTACGCCGCTTATCTAGCTCAAACAGACTCGATGAGCAGCGGGTTCAGGTTGCTTCTGGGTTCGTGCGCAGTTGCCCAATGAGAACCATAATCGCCCCAAGTTTTGTTCTTGTCATATGTCAGGCTACGATAATTTTTGCCGGTCAAATCGATGAGAATACCAGGACCGAAGGATTGCTCGATCACCGTTTCCGTCTTTATGGCCTCGGTAGCAAACATCAAAAAGATCTTCTCAATAGGCTCTATGGCGTTCAAATTGCCTCCATAAAGAGGGAAAGCACACAAAGACTCGTAAGTTCCGTCTAGTTTCTTGGCGGCCACACCACAAGTCCACTCTTCTTCTCCCTGATTGTATACGGAGATGGGATGTGTCAGATCGTTGGACTTAACGCTACCATCAACCACCCTGCAGTTACCATATTGATCGACGTTCATGGTTTCTTCAGGATTTACACGTTCCTGAACCTGAGCATGTACGACTCCCCCAGCGATTGGCTTGTCATCTGAAATGTAGGCCTTGTAGTCCTCTTCCCATCTGACGATGGTAGTGGTCAAGAATTTGTCAGTCGTAAACCAAACCGTGGGCTTTCCAGATGCATTCTGGCTCTTTACGGCCTTGAACCCATACATCTTGTACCCTGCTGCCTTCAATGCTTCTACAGTATGCGGTTCCATGTTAATTTTTACTTCGTAAGTCATTTTCAATCCCCTCGTTTCTCCTATCCCAATATCGATCCAAGCTCATGCTTATCTCACATGAACTAAGAGGAGATACTACTTAATATTAAATAAAAATTTTGTTTATGACATAAAAATTGCTCGGTGGCTGATGTCATGTACATATGATAATATAAGTTATAGTTATCGAAATAATAAATCGATCAAAAATGATAATTTGTTGAAATATCAATGTTATTTGTATAAACATAAACAAATTTTCTGCCACATGACACCTTTTCGCCTTGAAGTATTGCTTGCCTAAAATTCCCCAAAAATTAATATTTATATTTTATATGTTCTGTGACACTTGATTAAACCAGTAAAAAAATGAAATATAAAAAAATTATTTAACCGTATTTTTAAGTTAGCATCATAGATCTGTATTACAAGTCAGTTTTAAGGATTAACAACATGCACGCCACAAAGACAGGGATGATGATTAAAAAACTAAAGGAAGAGGCTCGACAGGAGGAGAGGGCAATCCGCCATCTCAGATACTTAAACAATACTGACGCCAAAAAATTAGCCAAAAAATTGGAACATTCAAGTTCTGAAAAGCTAAAAAAAGCCACTTTTCTGAAAAAAAAGGCTCGATTGGAGGATTTAAGCGTTTATAAGATAAATACGGAGAGGGTTGTCAGGAAAAAAGAAACTAAAACCTACACTTACTGGTACGCTTCCTGGAGGGAGGGACCAAAGGTTAGGAACGTCTACATTGGGAGCATCAACAACCTGGATCAAGACGATGCCCTACTCAAGGCGAGGAAATTGAAAGCCGAAGCTTTGAGAAGGGTCAATCTATGAAGAGACTGATCAATCTTTACTAAAATTAAAAAATAACTTTATATATTTTAACATAAAACAGGGTTATAACTTGATGCCTACCGTTTATATGACAAAACCAAAACTACACTACTAAAAGTAATCTAAAAAATTTTTATATAGTTTATATATTCATTTTACAACGGGTGGATCAATTGGTGAACTCGAATAAATGCTGCAAATTATTGTTTGTGGTCTTGTTTACGACAATTTTGATGGCCAAGGTGAGCCTAGGCACAGTACATACTACATTGGAAGTCAGCGAATCTTACAACTTAGAAGGCAAAGGATCTATTGTAGAACGGACTTGGTTGAAAGAGGTTAGAGATGAAGTCCACGGTTTTGGATCACAAAACTATAGCCACGATTTCTCCATCTATGACGACCAAACGGATTTTGTGTCCAACTACAACACAGAAGGAACTGGAACCTATGGAATATCAATCAACAGCAAGACAAAACAGATACAGCAAAACGCCAAATTAAAAAACGCAGAAAACATCTCTACAAGGTCTGTTGTTGAATTGAATGATAAATGGGCCAAGACACACATCATCTCCTCCGGCAATGGTAGTCTGAAAACATTGCTAATGGGAGTCTCAGAAAACAACAAAAATCATCCAAAAGACCTTTCCAGGATTTATGCTTGTGGTGACGTGAATTATGATGTTTACATGAGGAAATCAGCCCCATATATAGAGAATTGGTTGGGATTCTGCGGTCACTGGGCAGACGAAGCATTCTTCGGAGCATACTTGGAAGATAAGAGGGCATATCTGTGACATTACTTGAGGAAGATGGTCGGAAGTAACTTAAAAAATATTTAAGTAAATTAAAATATACTCATGATATGTGAATAGGTTAGTTTCAAGGGCTACACTCCCCCAAGATGGACCTCACGGCACACGGTGTCCCTTACAGCACCCCGCCTGCTAATATACCTATTCACATCTCCCAATTTTCCTTCTGAAAACTAAAACGCCTTTAAAGTGATAGGGAGAAAGAAGATCATGGCAGAAGATCATTTGAACAAGATTTTCGTGGTTTATTGGACCATTTGGCGTTAATGTTGACGTTAGCTTTATCCATACTCGTTTCGATTTATAGTGTTTAACGATACCTTTCGGACAAATACCGAACTCTCAAGAGTTAGAGATTTGGCCCATTCGTGCCGTTGATCACTATTCTGGCGAAAAACAATTAGTATCATCTAATTGGTTTTCGACTATAAATTATCATCATCCTTATCATTCATTTAACTCAGTTCTGTGACATTATTGATTAGTTTAGATTAATGTAATACAAAAATCAATTATTGAATATGTAATCAATTTTCTTATATGTACAAAATCCATATCAACTAAAAAGTCCATATAAGAATTATAATGCCTACTGATCTCATCGATGAGTTGGAGCGCCTGAAGAAAGAGCGGATCCGTATAGATGCAAAAATCACAGAACTGGAAGATCGGCTCATAATGGAAGAATTCGGCCCACGGAAAGATGTAATGGAGACTAAAACTGCCAGAGGCGGGGGATCTTACGTGCTGCAGTGGGTCAAATGCGGAAAAGCTACCTGTCGATGTGCAAAAGGCGGAAAAATGCACGGTCCTTATTGGTACCACTATACGAAGAAAAACGGAAAGACAATATGCAAGTACGTAGGAAAAAAGCTGCCTGCAGAATAATAACAACATGCCAAAAATTAGTTCAGCTGAACTATTAACTAATTATCAATTGATTATCGTATATCTCTATATATCAAATATCTAACTAATTTCTTCTTCTTCTTCACACTAATTCATATCAAAAATCACCAAAAATCACGGTGATCCGTTGAGCAGTTTGACAGCTACTGTTTAGTACCTAATATTAGTTCATAGTTCAGCTGAACTAATTCATTGATTTTTATTCTTTAAAATCAGTACCTTTTTACGTCGGTCGTGGTGGTAAGGTTCAAAGCAGATATGGTCTCTTAATGTCTTCAAAAGATCGCTAAATTGTGATTTAGATAGCCCCATTTTAGACCGTGCTTCAGATATGAGCATCTTTCCATGAGGTGTAGCTGCCAAAAGAGCACGTAAAATATCGCCACGATCCTTCTGTTTGGGTTGTGGTTCGGTTGTATTTTGATGTTTTTCCAAGGCGGCGATTCTGCGTTTATCATAGGCGATCTCTTCGCTGTAAGTCTGTTGCCATGATTCAATGTCGTTTAGTTGTTTTCGGAGCTTAACGTTCTCATCGCTGTAGGTCTGTTGCCGTGATTCGATGCCGTCTAATCGTCTTCGAAGCTCAGTGTTCTCATCTCTCAGACCTAGAATTTTTTGGTGAAGGTTTTTTACCTCCTTATCCCGTTTCCGATCCCTCTCCTCCAAGTCTCTAATCTTAGTCTGTAGTTCTTGGAACAGGGCTAAAATCGGGTCGGTCTCGGAAGAGGGCTTTGCCTCCACACCAATAAGTTCATCTACTAAAAGGTCTATACTACTGCTTGCTTCTGGTGGGTGACTCCTAGCCTTCGCTAGGGGTTCACTCGCTATTATGGTCAATTCTTTTACACCTTCTATTCTATGCTTTCCAGCATATGGTTCTGTTGCAGATATAAATAATCTTTTTCCTAAATCTGTAAATTGAAATCTGAAATGTGGTAAATTTCTTGATGTACTGAACGGCGGCAAAATTATTGAGGTTTTATATGTCCTTGTGCGTAATCTCGTGAAGCGTCCATCTATGATCTAAATCATACTTTTCTCGACTAAAGTTATAAATAGGATGTAGAAACGTCGGTATTTGCGGGCACTGAGTTGTCCGACAGCGTATCCCTTTGCGGGGCGATATCCCGTTTTGGGCCGATTGTTGGGCGCGATAAAATCAAGCCTTTCTGTCCTCATTGCTATCACGCCCAACGAGACCCAATTCTACCTATCTTCGTTCGTTTTAGTAATAATTTTATCTTAGTGTCTACTTAATTTTATTGACAACGGTGTCTAACAATTTACGAAATGCATAATTTAACGGCCTAACATTCTTAAATATATTTATAAAATATGGTGATATAAAATAATATATTCTAATAAAAATTCTTCCAATATAATACTCCATAAGTACATCATCTCTATATTGTCGAAGCTTTTCAACTTGCCACGCATCTGGATTTCCATATACTGTTGTTGCTATATAGCAGGCTTTTTTGGTTGTACGATTGTATACTCGGTTACTTGTAGCTTTTTTGGGATTTGTAAGAAAGCCAGCTCCTTTCGGTGCTTTAATTTTTGACCGCACTATACGTTTGGGTGATGTCCGGGCAATCACCCGTTTTTTTAGTGAAGGCTTTCTTATGCCAATTTTCAATACGATCTACCTCATAATGAAATTTGTTGGAGTAGATTATAAAAGTTCTATGATTTGGCATTTTGGCCAACGCCGTTTCATTCCCCAGCATCATCCGAATAATTGTGGCGGGAAATTACCCATCGGTCGGATATTCTGGGGCGGTAAATTCCCGAATGCCTGCAATTTTTCGGCGGCAACTTCTCCATATATTGCCGGTCGTTCGCGAGCAATACTCGCGTACTCCCTGAGATTATTATAATGAATGCTTATTTTAGCCGAGAACGGCGTTTTGGGGGACAAGTTAATGGAGCGCGCTAATTTCTAGGGAATCCTGCCAATCCAGCAGCCAAGAAGATACGTGGGTACGGTTCGGCAAGAAGAAACTTACGGCCCTCCGGGCTACCCTCGCTTCGCTCGGCGTAAGTATCTTCAGCCGGGCTCACTAAAATTGGAAGTGCCCCCGTTGGGGGGGCCGGGCGACGGAACTCATTGTACGCAGATGGCTCTGCAAATACACTTTGTCGCCCTGGGTGTCTGGCACTTCAAAAGAAAAAGATGGGTCTACGGGCTCAAGAATCTATTACCGCAGATGGCTTCGCCAACCCTCCGGGCTTGATCTTTTCCACCTTGACGGCGATGAAATCGCCCTCTTCTATTCCGTAAAGGTCCCGAACGGCGGCAGGGATCGTTAACCTGCCCCGTTTTTCAACTTTGGCTTTGAAGTCTAAATCTTCCATATCTACCCCTACAAACCACTACCTAAATAAACTTTACCTTGTTTACCCCTGTTAGGGGTAACTTATTTATACTTAGGAGTACACTTATTATATGGTGAATTGAAATGCCACCACGCACACAAAACAAAACTACCCCGGATTTGAGTGGAGCTAAAGATGCTCCATGTGTCGAAAAACTCGACTTTTGGTTATTGTACAATACACCAGGCAAGCTACCCAGTCGAGGTGTAGCTGAAGCCCTGGGACTGAACAAGCAACCACCAAAAAACGCCATCGTGCTAACCAGTCGGTATATCTTTGCTTTCATGGAATCAAGCAAAGGCGGCTATTATGTAACTGGTCTCGAGGGCTGCAACTGCAAAGGCTGGCAGTTTAGGGGCAAGTGCCGACACCAAAAAGCGCTGGTCCATTCCCTGTACAAAAGAGGAATTGATGTCCCGGAGAGTCTGCTGAGGCTCTACAACGAGGTTCGGCCCAGATCAAGCCTTCAAACCGAGCTGGACAAAGCCGACCAAAAGGCCAGGATGAAACACGCTCACGAACAGCAGCAGATCAACGAAGGCAGAAAGCGCTATCTCAGGCAAACCCGCCACGCACGAAAGGACCTGCCCATAGCGGTAGGACCAGATGGTAGGGTGACCATGCGGCAAAAGTCACTTGATAAAATACCATCTGGAGCCAACTTCAACATGCCAGAAGATGAAGACCCCTTATCTTCTGGTTT
>Ga0272443_10007135_pt1 | contig 10794 bp, 7 predicted proteins | sample SSMAcet12_FD_193581 | JGI IMG/M metagenome (GOLD analysis project Ga0272443, IMG submission 193581) | Marine sediment archaeal communities from Little Sippewissett salt marsh, Falmouth, MA, United States - SSM-Acet-12 | ecosystem: Environmental > Aquatic > Marine > Wetlands > Sediment ... | reverse complement strand
TGGGACGATCGGGCTTCCCATTTCCTGCCAAACGGCGACAACACAGCCTGCCCAAGGAGAGAGTGCATCGCATGAATACCGAGCGCCTGAAGTACAAGTGGGTTGTGCTCTTCGTCATCTGTATGGGCATCCTCATGGTTGCCCTGGACGAAGGAGCGATGCGTATCATCCTGCCTGACCTCGGCGAGGAGTACGGTGTGCAGGCCGATGACATACTCTGGGTCTGGCTAATCTACTTGCTCGTAGGCGCTGGGCTCGTGTTAACTCTCGGGCGGCTCGGTGACGCTTTCGGGAGAAAGCGCATCTACGTTGGTGGCATGGCTGTCTTCACCGTAGGACTCTCGCTAAGTGCGGTCGCGCCAGGACTCGCTTCCCTGATTGCGGTACGTGCTCTGCAGGCCGTTGGTGCAGCCATGGCACTCGCGATGGGTAATGCACTCATCACAGCCTCGTTTCCAAACGAGGAGAGGGGCAAGGCACTCGGAATCCTCATGGCCGTGGTCTCCCTTGGGCTGCTTGGAGGTCCGGCTGCGGGAGGTGCTCTGCTTGACTGGCTTGGCTGGCGTGCCGTTTTCTACGTGCGAATCCCCATCAGTGCTCTTGCGTGCGTGCTGGCGATACCTCTTCTGAAGAACGAACCACCCGCGCGGAAGCACCAGGGCTTCGATATCGCCGGTGCGCTCACCGTGTTCGTTGGGCTTGCCGCCTCGCTCATGGCAATCAATCGTGGCCAGAGGATGGGATGGACGTCGCCGGTAGTGATAGGCCTTTTCGTGCTTGGCATCGCAATGCTGGTCGCCTTCGTGATGGTTGAGCGAAGGTCTGCTGACCCTGTTCTCGATCTCTCACTGTTCTCCAATCGTGTGTTTGGAGCCGCCAACACCGCTCATTCACTCTTCTATATCGGGACAATCGCGTTTCGCTTTGCATTGCCATTCTTCCTCATCCAGTCGCTGCACCTGGCCGCAACGACATCCGGGCTCCTTCTCGGGCTTGTCGAGGGAGTGCGTGCCATCATCTCTCCCTTCAGCGGGAGACTCTCCGACAAAGTAGGTACGTGGGTGATGGTGACGGCAGGTATGACGATAGTGCTTATCGGGACGGTGCCGATGCTGTTGTGGACGGCAGATGCGACGATAGCCGGTATGTTGCCGTTGCTGATGGTGGTTGGTGTCGGTATGGGGCTGTTCGTGGCGCCGATGCAGAGCACAATCATGGGCTCAACACCCAGGGCGCAGCTCGGCACGGCATCCGCAATGGTTGCGACCACCAGGCAGATAGGAAGTTCGCTTGGCCTTGCGATTGCAGGCATGGCCTTCATCCACGCAAAGGTGGCGGCAGAAGCCTCTCTCGCAATACGGGGTGCCGCTGTGCAGACAGTCGCCGTCGAATCCACGCTCGCCGGCTTCCAGGCGGTACTTTGGGTGGCCATCGGCGTTTTGGTGCTCGGTGTCCTGGTTCTGGTCCTCAAGGGGCGCGAACACCGCGCAGAACCCTAGGTGGCTCACTCCCGGACGTCTTCGGTAGCTGTTTTTTCGCCGGCTCGAGCTACTGAGCGACGCGGACGTACGCCATGCCATCGTGATCGCAACATGGTCGCAGTCTGGCCGGCCGCATGGCGGTTGTCCTACAGGCACAATTGTGCGGAGCACTACAGGTGCGCATTGACTCCCGCCTGATGCAGGCTCACCATTGAAAGACTGCTAGAATGGCATGCGCTAGCCGCCTGCCCCACAGACATGACGACTTCAGAAGAACCCGCCGCCGAATCGTTCCAGGACGTATTGGTTGCCTTCAACCAAGCGATGGAGCGTGCGCAGACTTCCTGGGACAGGTCGACACCTATGGCTGCCAGACGCGAGCTTGCGCGGGCCGATAACCTGTTCAAGCAACTCGCGACGCTTGTCGACACCTCCAACGGTGTGCAGTCCCGCATCGTCCAGAACCGTCTCCGGGACCTGACCAACATGAAACGCGGAGTTGCCGGCACTGGCATCGATGCTGGGGCCCGTGTCAGTGGAGGTCGACCTGTCCGGCCTTCCAGCAATCAGAAGCTCGTGGCGACAGTAGGCCGCCGAGCGGCACATCGAGACGCTGAGCCAGCTCCAAAAGGGGTGAACATCACCGATGAATACCGGTTGGTGCGGCGCATACTGGAGTCAGGCAGACCGGTCGTGTTCGTTACTGGGAATGCGGGCACTGGCAAGTCCACACTCATCAGCTATCTGCGTGACACACTTGAGAAGAAACTCGCGGTAGTTGCCCCGACCGGCGTTGCCGCCCTGAATGCGCGTGGCGCCACCATCCATTCATTCTTCCACCTGCCGCCACGGCTGCACGAAGAACGCGACATCAAGGTGGCCAGCGACCCCGAGATGTATGAAAAGCTGGAGCTTCTCATCATCGACGAGGTCTCTATGGTCAGGGCGGACTTGCTGGACAGTGTCGACCTGTTTCTTCGCAAGAACCGCCGCGACCAGCGACCCTTCGGAGGTGTGCAACTGCTACTGGTCGGCGACCTCTTCCAGTTGCCGCCCGTGGTGACGGACGATGCACGTGAGATGCTCGGTGCAAGAGGCTACGCCAGTCCGTACTTCTTCAGCTCGCGTGCATTGCACAAGACGAGCATCTCCGCCATCGAACTGACAGTCTTCTTCCGACAGGAAGACCGGACATTCATTGAACTCCTGAACCGGGTGCGCACGGGCGAGAATCCTGACCGCGTGGCGGATGAACTGAACCGACGCTGCAGTCATAATGGCGAGGCCGGCGCGAGCATCACCCTCACCGGGACCAACTACCTTGCCGAGAGAATCAACGGCAGAGAACTGGCCCTCCTGCCCTCGAGAGAGTTTCGTTTCGAGGGCGAGGCAAGCGGCTCCTTCGGCCTTGATGGTGACAGACTGCCGTCGCCGCAGGACTTGAGGCTGAAGGTTGGCGCCCACGTCATGTTCACGAAGAACGATGAGCAGCACCGTTGGGTCAATGGCACCATAGGCGTCGTGAAAGACATCGAAGAAGGTCGCGTCTTCGTGGAGATTGTCGGAGGGGCGCGTCCCGGAATCCATGAGGTGGCGCCGACTACGTGGAAGACACATCGATACCGCTACAACAAGAAGCTGGAACGGCTTGAGACCCGCGAGGCAGGGAAGTACACGCAGTACCCGCTGATGCTTGCCTGGGCGGTGACGATCCACAAGAGCCAGGGGCAGACCCTGGACAACGTGCTACTGGACCTCTGCAGGGGCGCCTTCGCTTCAGGGCAGCTCTACGTCGCTTTGAGCCGGTGTCGCACGATAGAGGGAATACACCTTGCGAGACCTGTGCGGGCAAGCGATGTTATCTGCGACCCCGAGGTCAGGCGGTTCCACGAGAAACTGGGACTGTAGGTAGCCACGTGCCTGGTGCTACGTGCTACGTGCCGCATAGCACCACCCTGCGCGACCGGCTATCCAGGGACGGCCACGTCCGTTCACCCGCTGAATGAATAGGGGACCCAATCGGGCCCCCGGATATGTGCGCTAGTCTTGCGTTCTAGAGCTTCTTTGCGCGGAACACGAGCACGAGCACTACTACGATGAGTGCGGCTGCCATCGCGATGACTACCCAGACCCAGCTCGGTGTGCCGGGTGGCTCAGGGAAGTTGATGACCACCTCCGGAATCTCGGCGGGAGGCACGGGCTCTGTCATCGTGCGGAACGTGGAGACAGCCGACTCGCTGAGCACATTGGTGCCTTTCATCGCCCTGACCTGCCACAAATGGGCGGTGTCATAGTCGAGTTGGGAGGTCAGCACATACGAGGTCGCATCTCCCGTACTCGAGGCTATCTCGATTCCTGTTGAATCCGTGAGGGTTATCTCGTACGTGTCCGCGTCGGCCACGGCCGTCCACGTGAAGATGACGTCACTCAGAGGGACGTTGGTTGACCCGTCGTCGGGCGCCGTGAGCTTCACCGCCCCCTTGGGGCCGACTGCCACGGTGAAAGACCATGTGCTCGACCACTGTGAACGGTATATCTCGCCCGGCTCACCCACCCGCGCGCGAACGCGCCAGTAGTATGTCTGGTTGCAGTCGAGCGTTCCCTGTGGAACCACGATTGATGGCGCGCACGGATCAGAAGGCTTGGCAAACTCAACGTCGGACTCGCAGCTATTTAGCAGGTGGTCGTCGCAGTCCGTGTGCGACTCACAGCTCGCTGACGACCAGGTGCCACAGATCGTGTTTGTCTGCCAGACTTTGTGCTTGAAGGCTTCGTCGAGGGCTATCTCGATGTCGTATTCGCATGCGTTGCACAGGCGGTCCCATTCCAGCACGAACTCTTCGTTGACACACTCGCACGGGTCGGAAGGAATAGTCGCTTCGTCTCCAATGCCGATGGGGGCCGGTCCGGCCTTGGCGAAGCAGTCGGTGTACCGCCACAGGCGTCCCTGTTCAGCATCGTCGTACTCGGCGTGGCAAGTGTCCCAGCCGTCGTAGTAGTGACGTCCATCGATGGCATACAGAGTGGTGTCGCTGTTTGGTGTCAGGCAGCCACAGATATCGAGTGCGTCAGGCTCCACCCAGAAGCGCACGTCGCGGAAGAGGTCTGTCAGTAGATAGTCCCACGAGAGGTTGTCGCAGCACGTGTCGGCGGCCGGATTGAGGCATCGCGCGACTCCGCTGAAGGGGCAGTCACCATCACAGTCCTGTATGTAGGCAACATAGAGAACGCCGCCTGTAGACGCATCCGTGTAAGGATTGCCATCGGGGTTTGAGACTTCGAGGTCCCAGAACTCCGTATCGCAATCGCATGCATTCATGTCTTCGAAATCGGCCGCGCCAAGTGTTGTTCGATAGATTCCGTTGTCAGCACCACCCGCCGCCACAGCCGCGTATACGTAGTCGTTCTCGTCGAAGTAGGAATCGAATGCAAGTCTCACCTTGCCGTCGCCGATGTCGTCAAGCAGGGTATATGACTCGCCTGAATTGGAGGAGAAAGCCACATCGCCCATGTCGCCGCCAACGAGCACATAGTCGCCGTAGGACTCGATACTGCGGGCTTCCTCACCCGTGTCGTCGGTCACCTTGGAGTCCTCGGGACTGGTCCATCTCCGTGCGTGGTTCGTTGACTTGGCCACTTCGCCGTTCCTGTCCAGAACGTAGACGGTTGTGTCTTTCAGGACCGAGATGTCCACGATGTAGTCAAGGCCCGTATTGCGTGACTCCCACGCGCAGAGCCCGCCGTAGCTGGCGTAGTAGATGGTTCTTGTTCCGAGGTCGGCCATGTAGAGAGTCGCCACTTCGTCAGCCTGCTCCGGCGGTACGTCCATCACGGCCCACTCTGTGCCTTCGGCGTAGTCTCCTTCGAGGTAATCGCACCAGATGCGCAGATACGTGTCGCCATCGTCGTCGCTGCGCCACACGCTGTCGCAGTCGCAGCATTCACCCAGGTCCCTGGTGTTCACGGTCGCCGCGTATATCTCGCCGCAGGCACCGTTCACAACGGTATCTGCGATGTAGTCGATGTCAGTGTCGATGAGGGCGGGCTGGTTCCAGCACACTCCCCGGTCGAATGAGATGGAGAACGCGCTCTCGTCCGACCAGTAGCAGCCGGAGTCATCCTCGGCCATGAAGCTGTAGCCCTGCGTCGACGCGTAGGCCACACTGCCGTCGACGTTGAAGGCCACCCTCGCGTTGAACTGGCCCGTGGGGTTCTTCTGTGCGCGCCCCCAGTTGTCCGGGCAGCACAGGTTGCGCCCGATAGGGGTGTCCGTATACAGGACCGTCACGCCCTCACAGCAGGGTAGCGAAGGGTCTCCGTCGTCGTACCAGCCGCGAATATCTGACGAATCCCACGTCTCGGGGAACGCCAGCCCGACCATCACGTCGCCCATGAGCTTGATTGAGCCACGATATGCCACACTGGATACGAACGGGTTGTCATCCTGGTTGAGCAATTCAAAGGCGGGAGCCATGTCCTGCATGAGGAAGAGGTAGCCGCCCTCGTCTGCGGGCATGCCTGCGATTGCCGGCACAAGAGAAGCGTTGATGCTGATGAGACAGGTCCTGTCGATTGCGTCCCCACCGTTGTAGTCGTAGGGAAGAGCTATGTCGGTCGCCATGCGCAGGAATGGCGACTCGAAGAACTCCTGCCACGGGCCGGTGAAGTACGTCGACGCGAAGAAGAGAATCTCGTCGGCGGCGAAGACTCCGGGGTAGTAATCATAGCCAGCCTCGGTGTTCCATGCATCGGGGCCGTCCCAGTTGCCCGCAAACAGGTAGTACGCCGGATAGAACCCATCCCCGTATCCCAGGGGGTCGGAAACCATGGTGGATGCTGCGAGGTCGGCGCTGTAGCCCAGTCCGATTGCCACACCCAGAAGGGTCTCGTCATAGTCAAAATTCGTGGAGAACTCGAGTGATGTGATTGCGAAAACGTCGTCGACCGAGTCCCAGACAGGGAAGTCCAACCACCCGTCGTAGCCGCTTGTATCCTGCCAGTACCCGTGCCAGTAGCTGCCCACGTCGAGGCGCCACACACGGCCACCATTCGTGCCTGCCGCGAGATGACGCACGCCATCGAACTCGGGGGAGACGGCCATGCAGAGCACCTCGCCCTCGATCTCGCCGCAGCCGGCGATGGTGAACTCATCGGCGCCATCTATGGAGCCGGCAATCAACACCTCGAAGCCGTCGTCGTAGCCCGCAACGATAACGAAATCGCTGTCATCGGGCGCCGCCGCAACAGCAGAGAAGAACACGAACTCCTCGCCCGAAGGCATGTTGCCCGCGTCTTGGACGGCATCGGTGCAGTCCCTCCAGCTCATGCCGCCATCCGACGACTTCCACAGGCGAGGTACAAGTTTGTCGTTCTGTACGTTCTCTCCGTCGGACCAGTACTGGTAGTCGCCGGAATCGAGACACTCGTCGTACCACAGTCCGATTGCGTAGAGGGTGTCGCCGGAGTAGCCTGCCACGGCATAGTCGATGATGTCGGAACCCGGGAGTATCACGAGGTCGTCATCTGTGGGCGTCGACACCCTCGACCACTCAGATGGTGCAGCCGCCGCAGCCGAAGGCATGCCGACCAGTATGAGAACGAGCGCCAGGATTGCCGCTCGAGCAGCGTATCCCGAGGAAATCCGAGACTTGGAAGCCAGCATACCCATCCTCCAATGGCTGTGTGCCAGTGCACAAGACTATGAGTATGCTAGGTGTCGTCGATTGCCGTGTCAATAGCGAGTACATGGCTCGAGGGCGAGCCTCGTCAGTCGATGGCGAGTTCCCGCGCCAAGCGAATCATTGGAACGTCCTCAGCGGCCATGTCCAGTCCAGTAGCGTTGTACTGCTGCAGAACTTTCACCGCCTCGGTGTCGATGGCCACTCTTCCGGATGAAGCCAGGATGACGCCAGGTGTGCGCTCCTCGCCGTGGTCAGGGCCTCCTGAAATGAATGCCCTTCGCCCGTCAAGAATGACGAGGTCCGGCTCGAAGTAGAGATTCATCTCTCCGACCATCTCCTCCAGCGAGTTGCGGTGCATGTGTTTGCGGTCATTTACGGGGAGCAGACCCATGCCTATCTTCAAGGACATCGTAATTCGTGCCCACGCGTGTGTGCGCATGGTGGGTAGGAAGATGAGGCGGTCGAACTGCTCGAGACGGTCGGTCACGTGAAGTTCGGGAAGAAGCTTTGCCCGGGCATCGTTCCGCACAACCCAGCCATGCTCGTCGAAATCAAGCAGAGGGGTGTCTATCTCTCGTGCCAGCGAAGTGACCCCCATGCCGTCGAACGCGTCGCGCGTTGGCTTGTGCAGGAAGCCGGAGGAGTCTCCGATCGCCACTTTTCTGGTGACCTCTCGAACCAGCTCGACCACGGCGCGTATCACTTCCAGATCTGTGGTCGCCGGAAATGCGAACGGACTGTTCAGGCTCGGCTTGATGAGCACGCGTTCGCCCGGCCTGACGAACATCTCGATTCCACCGAGACGCTGCACAAGTTGTCTCACGTCGCTTCTGACATCGTCGGTTGCTATGAGTTTCTCAACCTTGGCTGACATGGCGTACTCCTGACCCACCGGGACTTGAGTGGAGCGAGCGCGTGATAGCGATGACGTCACGCTACTGCGATTCGTGAGAGTAGCCGCAACCGGCGGTACTGTCAAACGCTTGACAGTGTGGTCTGAGGACGCTTACATTGCTGGCCACCGCGGCATGCGGTTCAGAGACGGTGATGACGTGGGGGAAGAGGTACTGGCTGGATGGACTTGATTGCGGCCGCGCTCCTGCTTATCTTCCTGCTCGCATCCACTCTTGGTTGGGCAGTCATCTACTCGCGCCGCGCCGTCGACGAGAACACTCTCGACGACGACCTCGCGCGCACTCGCCTGTGGGCGTCAGCCGTGCCGTTGCTGCTCATCCTGCTCCTGATAGCTGTCAGCTTCATGGCCCTATTCTCGGCACATCCACTTGCGGGCATGGACCGTCTGAGGTACGCGCTGGGGATGTGGCCGACGGCAGTTGGTCTCGCCCTGTGTGTCATAGCCTCGATTGTCCCATGTGCCCGCTGTGTGCGTGCATGGCGAGACTCGCGCTGGACCACCGCTGCGAGGCTTCACATGAGTGTGTTTGTGCTGGCCCTGATGCTGGTTCTCGTTCTGCTGCTACGCGCTGGCGGCTAGCAATGCGAGTCGATGCAGCCTCACTTCCCCGTCTAGCGAGACCGTTGGTGCTTGCCTTTGGCCTTGTGGCCGTGCTTCTCTTCGGGCTCGTCCTGAGGATCTTCCTTGTAGTGCATGAGAGACTCCATCTTGTCGAGGAGGTTTCCGGCCACTTCGGCGTTGCTGGCATGCCACTCGTGGCTTGCCCGAAGCACGTCGCACGTTCGGCGAACGTTCTTCAGGTACGGTGACAGCTCTTCCATCTCGTAGACATTGGGCATCTTGCTGTTGTCATAGAGCTTGACGATGTCCCGGGCGTCCCTTCGAGCCCTCTGTTCTTCGACGAAGCGTTCGATGTTTCGCGGCAACTCGTCAAAGAAGTCCACGTTCTTGAGCGGCGAGAACATCGGAGTGAGGATAAAGGCCACGTACAGCATCAGTAGCACTGCGGGCAATATGAGCAGATCTCTCGCAAATCCTTCTGTGGGATACAGGATAGGGATGAGCAAGAGAGCTACAGGGACGAGCCATATCGCCAGTGCTATGGCGTACTTGGTAACTGCTCCTCGGTCGTCTCGCATGAGGGCCTCCTCCGGGTTCGAATGTCTTCCGGGCTTTCGGACAGTATCTATCATCACGAGTCGCTGTTCAAGACCGGTCGCAATTTGTACGTACAAGAGGGGGCGCCAAAGCGCCCCCTCTTGCGCTTGTTCTGCCGGCAATCGCTAGTCTATGTCGTACACAATCTGGACTGTTGCAGTAATGGTTGTCTCACCCGCGCTAATCGGGGGTGCTCCGGCAGCCTGTGCCTCCTCCATTGCATAGTCCCGGGCCGAGTACACGACCGGCACGTACGAGCCTTCACTGACGTAGGTAGGCTTGCCCAACTTGACGTCTGCCAGATCAGCAAGCTGCTGGGCCTTGGCCTTTGCGTCTGCAACTGCCTTCTCCCGGGCCTGTTCGAGGTACTGGGACGGGTCGTCCACCTCGAAGCGAATGCCGTTCACCCGGATGTTGTCTCCGCCCGCCTTGACCACTCCATCGATGATCTCGCCGGCGTCCGTCACGTTCCGAACGGTGACTTCCACACTGTTGGACACCTCGTACCCGGTGACTATTTCTTCCTGATTGTCAGGGTCCCAACGAGACTGCTGCCAGATGTTGTATGAGGTGGTCTTGATGTCTTTGTCCGCTATGCCATCAGCCTTGAGTGATGCCATCACGTTGTCCATGGCCAGGCTGGCCTGTTCCTGTGCTTCTGCAACCGTTGGTGCCTGGGCTTGTACGCCGATATTGATGACAGCTATGTCCGGGGTGGCCTGGACTTCACCTGTTCCGTTGACCCAGATACCCTCCTGCTGCCCCCCGATGTTGATGTCCGGTCCGGACACCGATGTCGGGGCCTGGCATCCTGCGAATGCGGCTGTGGCGACTACTGCGACTAGCGCAATCGCTACTACTCCGAGATTCCCCTTCAGTTTCTCCATCACACTATCCTCCTGGCCGTATAAGGTTCGGCCATCCCATGTCTCTCAATATCTGCACCTTGCGACAAGAACTCATAGTTGCGTTGCGGTGCCGCTTGTGTGCTATTCGGGCGGCAGGATTTCGAACGTGACGATCTCCCATGTGCCTGCCGCCGGCATCGCTGCCTTGTCCGCCGTCTCTGCCCGCACTTCGTAGACGTCCACCACATACCTGCCTGCTGGCACCTGGACTCCACGGGCGGTCTCCTGGTCCCATATCACTTCGTACGTGGTTGACTCCATCGAGGACAGCATCAGGCTCGATTCGCCTGCGGGGAGTGTCCATACCTCCTCACCACTGTCCAGGTTGCGTATAGTGACTGCGGGCGGGAAAGGAACGAGAGTGATGCCTTCCGGCCCGGTGTTCTTGAAAACAAGCGCAAGTTGCACGTTCTCTCCGTAAGAGTTGCTCGGCAATACGTGGGCTCCAACCTGTACGGGAGAAGCCTTCTCTGCCGATGGCGCCATCGGCGCCTCTTCCTCTGCTTCCTCGTCCGCAATTCTGGCCATCTCCGGCCCCGCCCCTTCAAGCGTTGGCGCCGGTGCACCGCCCTCATCGAGAGCTTCGGACGGGAGGTCTCCTCCCATCTGCTCAGTCATAGGAGAGAGGTATCGCCCTCCACACGAGTCCA
>Ga0272443_10007133_pt1 | contig 10796 bp, 13 predicted proteins | sample SSMAcet12_FD_193581 | JGI IMG/M metagenome (GOLD analysis project Ga0272443, IMG submission 193581) | Marine sediment archaeal communities from Little Sippewissett salt marsh, Falmouth, MA, United States - SSM-Acet-12 | ecosystem: Environmental > Aquatic > Marine > Wetlands > Sediment ... | reverse complement strand
CATAACGAAAACGCATTATTCTGAACTTCTTACCGTCTTTTTCGTATTCTTCTACCTCTATTGCTCGCGCGGGACAAACTTCAGCGCACGCTCCGCATCTAACACAACCTTCATCCTGATATTCGGGAAAACCCCGGAATTCCGGTATAATATCAGGAGGTTCGAACGGGAATTTTGTCGTGAAAGGCCCTTTAACAACAGCTTTTATAGCTTCTCCGAGTTCTCTTATTTTAGGTTTCTTTATTGCCATTTATTTTTTCTTATCCTTTTCAAGCTTATCCACTACACTACCTTTCCACAACTTAAATCCTCTTATATGAGAACCTCTTGCTAAAGCATGAGCCGCCGTCGGAGAAGTAAACATCACGAATAAAATACAAATAAGGGCCTTTATTCCACCAGAACTAATAACGTTAAACTCCAAAGCCACTCCAAATAAGATAGCGCACGTACCAAGAGTAACGGATTTAGTCGCAGCCTGCAGTCTATTATATATATCCGGAAGTCTGATTAAACCGAGACACCCTAATAAATCGAAAGTTACTCCTACAATAACAAAAGCCAGTGCAAAAGGATTATTCATCAAACCCCCTTCCTTCAAGAAATTTAACAAGCGCAAGAGTACCAACAAAAGAGAGTATAGACCAGGAAATAGCTATATACAGATAAAAATCTCTGCCTTTTTGAGCAGCAAAAAGAGCACACATGCCGACAACAATAATCCCGAGTATATCTATGGCTACCATTCTATCGGGCGGTGTTGGACCAACCATAACTCTGTATAGACACATAAAAGCCGCTATAATTAAGAAGAAGAACAAAAATGTAAACATTATTCGAATATCCTCCTAAGCATTCTCTCAAACCTACCCAAAATCAATTCTCGCTGAATTTCTTGATCGCTGCTTGAAACATTTATCCAGTGTACATAAAAATAATCACCATCAACTTCCACAGTAAGAGTTCCCGGGGTAAGAGTTATAGAATTGGCAAGAATAGCCTTTGCAAATTCATTTTTTAAATTTGTTTTAACCTTAACAATTCCCGGGTTTATTGGAAGATAAGGATTTAAAACCCTATATGCCACATCCAGATTTGCAAGAAGTATGTAATAGAAAAGATAGGGAATATAGAAAGCCCCAAGTAAAAAACGTTTCGGACTCAATAATTTGAGGAAATCATCCGGAAAGAGTTCACGTGTAAGAATTGTTACAAAAAACGCTACCACCAATCCGGCAAAGATATCCTGTATCTTTATAGACCAGGTGAGAAGAACCCACATCGAAAAAATTACAGTAAATTCAGCTAATCTCTTCTTCATAAAATCTCCTACATCCCCAATACAGACGAAATATAAACTAATTGATTTGTTATTATACTTTGGGCCGGAATAATAATATTATTTATAATCCAACTATTAAAAATTCCGGCAAGAAGACAAAAAACAGCAAGAACAACCATCGGCAGAATCATCATAAACGGAGCTTCTCTAACGTTTTTTATAATCGAAGCAGGTTCTCCAAAAATAACATTCTTTTGAAACCTTAAATAGTAAGATAAAGTCAAGAAAGCAGTCAAAACGAGTATACCTCCAAGCCAGAAGTATCCGGCTGAAAAAGCTGCAAGAATTATAATCAACTTGCTCCAGAATCCATTAAAAGGCGGCACTCCCGCAATCGAAAGAGATCCGATTACGGATGCAGCAGAAGTAACCGGCATTTTTTCCCTTAAACCACCCAGTTCAGATAAATTTCTTGTTCCTGTGGAATTTTGAATCACACCCGATGAAAAAAAGAGCAAAGATTTAAAACCAGCATGGTTTAAGAGATGAAATAGAGCTCCAATAATCGCAAGCGGCGTACCGATACCTATTCCAACGGCAATATAACCCATCTGGCTTATAGAGGAAAAAGCGAACATTCTCTTCATATCATCCTGACCAAACCCCATGAAGGCTCCCACGAGCATTGAAATAACACCCATTGTTATAAAAACATTAGAAACAACTGGTGTAATTCCTATAACACTATAGAAAACCCTTATAAGAGCATAAATTCCCAGAACTTTTATCAAAACGCCGGAAAGCATTACAGAAATAGGAGCAGGTGCCGACGAATGCGCATCGGGCAGCCAGGCATGGAAAGGTACGAGTCCCGCTTTAAGACCAAAACCAACTATAAAAAGACCCGTAGCCATCAAAAGCGCATTATTTTTACTTAAATTATTAACTATAATAAATCTGGCAACATCAGCCATATTAACGGAACCGGTAACAGAATAAATCATTCCAATACCAAACAAAATAAACACCGAAGCAAGCGCTCCCAGTATCAAATATTTAAATGAAGCTTCCAATTCCTCAGCGTCCACTCCGTAACCCACCAAAGCATACGACGCAATAGATGCAATTTCAAGAAATACAAACAGATTAAATAAATCTCCTGTCAAAACTACTCCGTTCATACCCGCGAGCATAAATAAGAAAAGCGTAAAAAATCTTAAATAATCTTCAAATTTTATCATATAAACATATGAATAAATTATAGTTAAAAATGCAACGACATTAACTATTAACAGCATAAATTGAGAAAGATTGTCCTTAACCAACACCACACCAAAAGGCGGTTTCCATCCTCCCATTTCATGTATCATTGTTCCTTTATCCCATATTACAGCCAGAATAAAAAGTAAAGAAAGAGATGTAAGAAGTGACCAAATTCTGGGAAAATTTTTCTTGTCAAATTTACCAATAATTAGTATCAAAATAGCACTAAATATTGGAATAGCTGTAAATAAAGGTAATAAATAACTCATCGTTTACCCTCTCAACCTTTTTATTTCATCCATATCAAATGTTCCATACCTTTCATACAGCCTAATTGCCATCGCCACCATAAGAGCAAGAGTTCCTAGACCTATTACAATAGAAGTAAGAACGAGTGCCTGCGGAAGAGGATCCACTGCTGTATGAATAAAAGTTCTCAAATCCATATCTTCGGTTAGAATAGGAGCAATACCGGATTTCCTGAAACCAAGAAGAATCAAAAAGAGATTAACGGCATATTCCATTATGGCAACTCCGAGAATTTTTTTAACTATATGCCTCTTTACCACGAGTGCGTATAATCCTATTATAAGCAGCACAAAATTCAGAAAATACAGAGTCATTTCTTATCCCCCTTATTTTCCTCCCTTGTTGTAACAACTCTCTGGAGTATAGCAAGCGCAAGAAAAACGATATAAAGACTCATACCTACTTTCAACATTATAGCAAGATTATAGATAATAATATATCCCGCGGAAAAGAGACTGAAAGGTGTGCCTTTGGGTAAAAAATTAAACAGAAAAGTCCCTCCGATAATTAACCCAATGAAACCCAATATTAAAATTACAAGAGCACCTACATCGTCGGCGATAGAACCTGTAACTCCGGAAACCATACTTTCCACTACTTTTCTACCGTAAGCAAGGGTCACCAATATATATGCAAGAGCAATCATAACTCCACCCGGAAAACCACCGCCGGGTGTTATATGCCCGTATAAAACTACGTATGCACCAAACACCAGCATAAATCCGATCATTAAATTAGTTATTGTCTTCACTATAAAAGTCATTCCGGATTGTTTTTCTTCATACATATTAATGCTCCCTATCTATCCTTAAAAAATCTTTATGTTGTTCGCGTTTCCATCTTCGCAAGATTGCGAAAGCTCCGCTTATAGATACGAACAAAACCATAGCCTCACCAAAAGTATCATAAGCTCTGAAATCGAGAATCACAGAAGTCACAAAATTGGTTGCGCCGACCAGAGTAAGCCCATTACTCAGATAGTAATTAGATACCCTCATCAAAGGTTCCCCAAACGGAGGAAGTGATTTAAATGCAATCCACGCAAAAACAAGTATTATGCCTACAAAAATCAAAGCTGTTCTGTTGTGAAAAACGGATTCTCCTTTCTCTTCTATAGCAACATTATCCACGTTAACTGTAGCCCTGATCAAAAGAATTAAAGACAAAATCTCGACTATCACCTGGGTAATAGCAATATCGGGTGCACCAAGGAAAAGAAAAGTCATCGATAGAGCGAAACCAACCGCTCCAATAGATATAACAGCCGAAAGCATATTCTTTATTTCCACGGTTATAAAAGCGCCAATTATCATAAACGTGAGCAGTAAGTGCAACAAAAATATAACATCCATACAATACCTACCTGTTCATAAGTACAAACATAATTATCATTAAGCCGACAATACACCATGATAAATAAGTAGAAAGGATACCATCATGCAGATTCTTCAATTTTTCAACTATCGTTTTCCAACCAGCCTTTTTAACAATGTTATAGATATCGTAAGCACCCTTATCTCTATCTTTAAGATACGTTCCTATAAAAGGAAGTTCAAGTATTGTAAGATAAAGACCGGTTCCCGGAAATCTTCTTATCTCTTTATCAAATCTCTCACCACAAGTAAACACGGGCTGTTCCCTGTAATTAAATACTTTACCAACAAAATAAAATATTAAACCAATAATGAGTCCGACTACTATCGCCAATGTAGCCAGTGAAGAATTCCAGAACGTATTAGCAAAACTAAGTTCAGAGAAAATTCCGGAGGTAGTTTTTAATCCCGAAAATACTCCAAATTCCATAGGAACAAAGAAACGGCTAACTGTAAATGCAGCAAAAATTCCAAAGAATAAGCACAATATAGCCAGAATAGCGACAGGCATCGTCATTAACAATGATGGCTTTCTTGCCTTATCATAAGCTTTCGAAGCTCCACCGAAATAAATCGAGTAAATAACCTTTAAGAAAGAAGCGAGTGTAAGGGCGCTACCGAAAATAGCTAAAATCAGAAATACAGGCTGATTTGCGCTTAAAACGCCCTGGTAAACCATCCATTTTGAAGCGAATCCGCTTAAGGGAGGAACCCCCGAAATTGCAAGAGCAAGAATCAAATTACCAACCATCAAGAAAGGCATTTTTCTATACAATCCGCCTAATTCTTCCAGTTCGGTCGTACCGGTTTCTTTCTCAATTGCACCAGCACAGAGGAATAAACCTCCCTTATATACAGCATTATTCAGCATATGAAATAATCCACCCAAAATCCCAATAGGATTTCCGCTCGCTATTCCCAGAACCATATATCCAACCTGACTAACCGCATGATAAGAAAGTAATTTTTTAAGATTGTGCTGTATAAGAGCCATAAGAACACCGATAATAATCGTTAAAGCTCCTATCAACATAACCACAAAACTTAAAACAGGTTCCACATCAAATAATTTTAACATGGTTATAGCTAAAATATAAATACCGAGCAATTTATCCATAGAACCGGGAATAAATGACATCACAGATATAGGAGTCTCTTCTGAAATTGCAGGAATCCAGGTATGAAAAGGTATCGCGCCAGCTTTAGCAAGAGCCGCGACTACGAAAGAGAAAAACGCTATTTTGGGAAGTACTCCGGAAGCTGTATAAATATTAATTAAACCGATGTCGAGAGTACCCAGAGTAACCCAGATATAACCTATACCGAACAGAAAAAACGCGTCGGCAAAACCCAGTATTACATAGGTCTTCCGCGCGGCCTCAGAAGCGGCTTTAGTTTTGTTCGAATTCAGATAGAGGAAAAATACAGCCGTAACCATTTCCCAGAAAATAAGCAAAGATAATAAATTAGTAGAAAGAAATACTCCCGAGGCTCCGGCTAAAGTCCAGAAAAAATAAGTCATGAATTGATTATCCCCTGTTTTGACTTCACTGCGGGAACTGAAAAGATATATTGAAATCAAAAATCCAAACAGATATGTAAATAAGAGCATAAAACCGCTAATCTGACTTAAGTGAAATGTTAAATCCGCACTGTAATTTAAAAAGTTAAGAGATAATATTTTTTCTGTGGTACCAGTCAAATTAAATAAACGGTATGCAAGAATAAGAAGATAAGCGGTTACGGCAAGAGCCAGCAACTGCTTTAATCTCTTTAAACGGGGAACAATCAGGGTAAAAAGTCCCGCAAGAAATGGAATTATAATCGGATATAATAATATATTATCAAACATCATATCTCCATATTATAAAGAGGCGGCGTTTTCCCTAATTTTTTCATAATATTGTGAGTCTTATCAACGCTTAGTTTCAATAAATCCTTTTCCCTTAATATTTTTTCATTATTATTTCTATCTACAACGGCAACTCTCTCCGTACAGCAGTAGCAAGGATCGATAGACGCTGTAATCAAAGCTACATCGGCGATTGTTTCGCCTTTACACGAAGCCTCAAAAGTAGGAAGATTATTAAAAGTGGGAGCTCTCACCTTATGGCGGTAAGGCATATTGGAACCATCGCTTCGCACGTAATGAAATACTTCTCCTCTGGGAGCTTCATATCTGCCGCAACCCTCTCCCATGGGAACTTCTTTTATATCCGCGTCGATAGTCCCTCCTTCAGGGAGTTTTACCAGAGCCTGTTTTATCATAGAAATAGACTCGAAACATTCAAGAAGACGAACCACACCTTTACTGAAAACATCTCCATCCTGCTGAACAATAACCTTCCATTTAAGGTCTTTAAAACCATCGAGGGGTTCGTCATTTCTTGCGTCCCAGGGAATTCCCGAACCACGGCTCGTGGGACCGAGAGCTGAATAAAGAACCGCGTCTTTCTTCGTTAATACCCCTATCCCTTTAAGTCTTTTATGTATTACGGGATCATCAAGTATAGCGTCAGTAAGTAATCGGGTAGGTTTTTCCATCTCAACAATCCGCTGTAAACCATAGTCTACCTGCTCCTTATCAAAATCTCTTCTTACTCCTCCTGGTTTAAACATAGCGTAGTGATTTCTATTTCCGGTTAGCTTCTCGCATATTTCTAAAATCGTTTCTCTGTATTTCCACGCCCACATCCATACAGTATTATAACCGATAAAATGTCCTGCGAGACCTACCCATAAAAGATGAGAATGGATTCTTTCAAGTTCGCAGACAATCACTCTTATCAACTGCGCTCTTTTGGGAACTTCACAACCAATCAGATCTTCGACTGCCAGGCAATAAGCCATTGGATGAGAGGTAGAACATATCCCACAGATTCTTTCAACCAGATACGGGACCTGGTCCCAGGTTTTTCCTTCGGATAATTTTTCTATACCCCTGTGATTGTAACCTATCTCAACGTCGAGGTCTATAACCCTCTCTCCTTCAACGTAGAGCTTAAAGTGTTCTGGTTCTTCCAGAAGAGGATGATATGGGCCTAAAGGGATTATAGTTTGTTTCATATTCCAGACCTCTCATAATCGTAATCTTCATCCGTTACATCGGAATGTTTAAAATCCTTCCTTAAAGGATACTTACCTTTAGGAAAAGAATCGGCGAGAAGAAGTCTTCTCATATCCGGATGTCCCTTAAATTCTACTCCGAGCATCTCATTTATTTCTCTTTCAATCCAGCGGAAAGCAGGAATCTTTTTACCTATGGAATCCATTTCTAATTTCGAATAAGGTATCAGCGTTTTAACATTTATCAATATATTCTTATCCTCTCTTGCCAGATGATAGATCATTTCTATGCCTTCTCTCATATCTATACCTGTAGCCGTACAAAGTTTACATTTATATTTAGAAAATAAGTATTCAACTACCCCTGGAGCCTTTTCTGGTTCTACTCTTATGTATATCCTGTTACTTCTGGGTTGTACCATGTCTATTATTTTCTTTCCTAATTTCTTTTTTAAATCTTTCATAACTTCTTTGCTCATCAGATAGCCCCTAGTCCCATAACTATACCTTCTATCATTGCCTCTGGCTTGGGAGGACATCCTGGAATATAAACGATCTTGGCATCGGGGTCAACTTCTTTTAAAACTTTATCAAGAGGTCCGACAATCGAATAACTATCTCTGAAAATACCCGAAGAACAACCACAGGAGCCGAAAGCAACTACAAGACATGGTTTAGACGTCTGACGATAAACTTCCAGAAGTCTGGGTTTCGCATGAGCATTAACTGAACCGCAAACAAGCAAAGCATCCGCGTGCCGCGGACTTCCAACCAGTTTTATACCAAAACGCTCAACGTCATACTTAGGCGTAAGAAGTTCTAAAACCTCAATATCGCAGTTATTACATGCTGCGGTCGACAGGTGGAAAACCCATATAGACTTCTTAAAAGATTTTTTCAGAATATCCATCTACACTCCAAAATAAGCAAGAATACCTGCTAAAATTGCGGCTCCGCTCATCCAACCCCAGAAATATTTCATAGCATGGTCGATTCTAACTCTGGGATTAGTATTTTTAATCAATATAAGCAACACGACGATCAACAAATATATTAAAATTCCGCCGATTATTCCCTTACCCCAGAAAAGTATAATAAGAAACATGGGTAAACCGAAAAGCATTATAGCTTTACTTAATTCATATGCTGCGAGCACTCCTCCGGAAAGCTCCATCAAAATCCCGGAACCAAGCTCTGTCTCCGCTTCCGGCAAATCAAAAGGGACTCTTCCCAGTTTTGCCTGAATGCAGAAAATAGCAACCAGAAACCCTATAATGCCATACCAGTTGGATATATTTGACCCGTTGGTTCTCTGCCAATTCATAATACCCTGTATTGAAAAAGTGCCGGCTTTTGAAGCCATAATAACGATAATTATAATCATAGGCAAGTCATACGATAGAAGCAGCTTTATCTCTCTCGATACCCCTACTGAACTCAAAGGATTCCCGGAAGTAGATCCGACATAAATAAGAGCTATAGCGGGTATCGCGAATAAGTACCACACAACAATTATATCCCCTATAAAACCTTTACTCAAACCAAAGAAAGAAACACAAATGATTGTAACTCCAAGCGTTACAGCAGCAAGTCCAAAGAGAGGGGCAGCAATAAACCCGGATCCGAAAGCTTCCCGCGGTATAATCACCTCTTTATAGAGCAACTTACCTATATCCGCGAATCCCTGATACCATGGAGGACCATATCTCCACTGCACTCTGGCGGAAACTTTTCTGTCCAGCCATACTGTCAACAGACCAACCACCGAAGAGAATATAAAACCCGGAAAAACAAGATAGTAAACCAACCAGCTCATAACCTTCTCCAGGGTTTTGCTTTAACACGGGCGTCGACTCTATCTCTCTCATTTTCTTCTTCATAGGTTATTTCTTCAAACGTAAGAGCCCCGCTGGTACAGGTCTGCACACACCTGGGATCTTTCCCTTCCTCCAGCATGTCGAAACAAAGATCACACTTGGATATTATATGACGCACCCTTTTTGCTGTTAGCACACCAAAGGGACAGGCGATCGTACAGGAAAGACAACCTATGCACCTGAAATTATTATGATACACCAAACCATCCGCCCTTTTCTCCAGAGCCTCGACAGGACAAACAGCCACGCACGAAGCATCCGTACAATGTTTACAATGCAAAGGTAAATCTATATTTATGTCGAATTTCGAACGAGAAAGACAGAATTTTTCGGAATGACTTTCATAACACGCGACATCACAGGCGTGACATGAAATACATCTGTCCACATTCAAAACGATTCTCTTTTCTTTTTTATCTTTTTGTTTCTTCATTTCACAATTCTCGCTTTTTCCGCTCCCGGAGAAATAATACCATCTAAATCGGAATTCGCAACAAACAATTCCATGCAACCACTAAAATGTACAGGCACAGCTATTACATCTTCCGGAACTTGAAAAGGCAAATCACCGCAATCTTCTATTTTAAAAATAAAAGAACCGCTCGGTGTTTCTATCTTAACCTTATTTCTGAGTGAATGTTTTTTCACAGTAGTCGGATTAATAAACACATAAGGCTCTTTCTTATTCTCATTCCATTTCACCTTTCTTGTTACTTCTCCTCTGTGGTGATGGAAAGGTAAACCTATACCGACTGCCGCAAAAGGAAATTTTTTATTTGTTAAAGAAGATGGTTTTTTATTATCAGAGGCATCCGGAAAAGGAAGTACCTTAGGAATAGAAACTTTCGCTTTTGCTCTCGATCCTTTAAGTTTTAAAAACAGGCTGCTTATAAAACCACCATCGGAAATCGCTTCACCCACAGGGGAAATAGATTCACCTAAATTTACGATCTTCTCTTCAAGAGAAATTAAAGAACCTCTTTTTTCAAAAGAAAAGGCGGAAGGAATAATACATTCCGACTCATTGGAACCTTTAAAGAAATCTGTAGATAATACGAAGTTCAAATAATCGAACATCTCTTCGAAACCAGGGATAAACTCAAACGGATTTCCCCCGAGAATTATTAAACCTTCGATTTTTTTCTCCTTCAAAGCGCCCATAATTTTTTTGTTATTAAAATCCCCAATTACTCTTCCCACACCGAGAGAATTTTGTCCGATGGGAATAACCGCAAATTTATTTTCAGTAATTTCCGAAATCTCGGAAAGGACCCTGACTATCGAAAGAGGATTGGCAAAATGTCCGTAAATATTGGAAAATAGTATTTGTCCATTTCCAGCTTTCCTGAGCCCTTCAGCAATATCTATAATTTTCTCCGCCGGAATATTTCCCACAACCTCATCTGAATCTAATTTGTTTTTACCTTTTAAATAATCTAAAAGAGTCGATAAAACATAAGACATATATCCGGGCTCGACATTAGAATGCTCCGCAAAAAGCGAAACCCTACCCTCCAATATGTCCAGAGAAATCAAACGGTTACCTCTTTTTCGGTTGCGAGCGTCCAGAATGGGTTTTGCCAGAGTGGGCGAAAGAGAAAAAACATCCCCTACCGCTAATACCAT
>Ga0272443_10007132_pt1 | contig 10797 bp, 9 predicted proteins | sample SSMAcet12_FD_193581 | JGI IMG/M metagenome (GOLD analysis project Ga0272443, IMG submission 193581) | Marine sediment archaeal communities from Little Sippewissett salt marsh, Falmouth, MA, United States - SSM-Acet-12 | ecosystem: Environmental > Aquatic > Marine > Wetlands > Sediment ... | reverse complement strand
TCTTTCTACATGTTGTCTGCTCTTTCCTGCTCATGAAACCGGCTCCATTCATACCATTTCTGAAGCCCGTCTATAATATCCCAGGAAACCTTATTGATAACACCGGATTGCTTTTCACCATTTATAACAACTGTATTGCGAAGATTTAAACGGGTTATTCTTTCTGTTTTTTCTGCAGGAGAATAATTTTTAAAATCAGTTGTTGTCGTTTGATAAAATTCTGTTTGACCATCTTGCTCGCTTAACCAAGTAATACAATATTTTTTTTCAGAAGTATCATATGAAACTTCAATATTAATTACATTTCCGTTTTCTAACACCTCGGGATACGACTGTCTTTTCCAGTTGTACAGGTCAGAAGTGGCAGCATGGGCAAATTGACCGACTTCTTTATTTAATGTCCATAAACAGTGCCATAAACCATCTTCACCCTGAAACAAAAAAGGATTAATCAGCTTCTTTTGTGTTCCCCAACTTCCAAAATCACTAAAAAGAAATCGAAACTCCGGTCCGATAGTATGCCAGTTTTCCTTATCAACACTCCAGGCGTAATGCAAACCAGCAGTGTTGTTATGTTTGCCCGTAGTATATGAAAAGATATACGCAGAATCAGGTTCGTTGGCTTTCGCTAATGATGAGAACAAAAACAGAAAGAAAGTCGCAATTATTAAAGGTTTCATCGGTTTTAAGCTAATTAGTAATTTTAATTCATAAAAGTAAAAAACACTTTTTAAAATAGTGATAGAATTCTTTTTAAATACCTTTTAAATTTCTAATGCATTTTAAGGATTATTAAAGGGATAAATTAGTATTCCAGATTTCATCAGAATTTAGTAATCTTATCTCAATCAGTTGAATGGTAAGCTTATCATTCAAAGCGTTTATCGTAACATTCAAATTCTTTTTCGTAGTTTCATTTTCTGATATTGGTATGATTTTCACCCGGTAACCATCTTGACCTTCACCGTTAAGTTCAATTGTCCCGGCAGAGGTTTTGTTGACCAATATTTCGGACGCGCGATTTTTTTCTTTATTCAGAATGATCCGAAAGTATATAGCAAACTGGATGTTCGTTTGATGTTTGAAGAACTGGAAGCAATTTGTACCTCTGGAATCAAATCCAAAAATAATTTAACCTGAAAAACTTAGTGGAATTTATACCGATCATTTGAGCAGTAAGATTCCTATAAGGGAAAGCCAATCCCAGTGATTTGTTTACAAAGATCGATAAATTCATCCTGTAGCTTTTCACTATCGGCAGCTTTTAAATACCTCGATTCTTTTTTGTGATAAAAATAACAGCCGCTCAGTTTAGCTTCATTGCTTGTTGCCAGCCACACCTGTGTTTCAAAGCCTTTCTGAAGATCATCGGGTGCGCCTGCTCCACCCATTTTGGTAGGCACCCAACCCGGATCCACTGCATTTGAAAATACTTCCGGCCACTTTCGGGCCACCGTTTTAGCCAGAAGTAAATCGTGAAATTTAGAGTCGGAATAACTTACCTTGCCGTTTTTCAAATTGTTCAGGTCAGTATTTCCATACAAATGCATTCCTGAACTGAGGTAAATAAGCCGCTTTGGTTTTTTTATCAAACAGGTCAGAATATAAGGTGCCAACGTATTAACTGAAAGAATTATCCGGCCTGATTCCTGATAAACCCCCGCATTATGAATAATTGCATCAAAAGAACCCAGATCATTTACTTCATTCGCCAGTTCCTTTGTTTCTTCCATGTCAGAGAGATCAGCTGTTAAGATATTTTCTGCGCCTGGAACTTTATGCATTGCATAATCTGCACGAACTGCGTTTCGGGCATGAAGCACGACCTGATGTCCCATTTCAATTAATTTCTTTGCTGCCAGTTGCCCCAAACCGTCTGATGATCCTGTGATGAATATTCTTGCCATTGTTTAACCCGATAATTATTATAAATGGTAAACTAACCAAAACAAGACTAAAATCAAAATATAAAATACCATTCCCGCAACCAGGAATGTTCGTTGCTTATTCTGCAACTTTTACACATACCAACTGGTTCTGATCCCTGATAATCAACCTGCCATCAGCGAGTGCAATAGGTGCCCAGTTTTGATTTCCATAACGCGGTTCAGCTAAATCAGCAGCGATTTCAAGTACTTCAGCCGATGCAATTGGTTTGAATCCTGAAGGATCCGGTTCGATCAGATATAAAGCTTTATCACCATCGGTGGCAAAAAGAAGTCCATCGGCTAAAACTAAACTGCCTTTATTAAATCCCGGATCGCGGCCTGTTTTCCACATTAATTCTCCGTCCATACTCATACAAACCAGTCCGTCCCGCCGGTTATTGGTGCCGTATTGTGCAAAAAAATATCCATCATAAAAAACCGGAGGTTTTGTGTGTGCCCCAAAGTCAACATTTTTAAAAAGCTCAGTTACATTATAACTGTTATCTGATTTTTTTTTCACTTTGAGCATTACGGTACCAGCTTCGTAACCACCTGTAATAAGAACCTTGTTTTCACCTGCATCAACAGCCGGCGGAGCAGGAATAATGCAAGACCAGCCTGTATATTCCCATAAAATATCACCATTATGAGGATTAATGCCTACCACTGAGCTTCCGGTGCCTGCCCTTCTGTCTGCCCCGGTAATCATTACTACATGGTCTTCCTGATTTATTTTCACCATTGCCGGACTCACATAACCAACACTTCCAATAGGTGGTGTTTTCATTTTACATCACCCGTAAGTTTATCATACGCAACCACCCCGGCATCCGGTGCCTGAGAAGCCAAAATCAGCAAATTATTATAAACCAAAGGAATCTGAACAATTGCCCACCTGGGAATTTCAGTGCCGCCGAAATCAGTCCAGATATTTTTATTCCAAACCGGTTTATGGCTGTTAATATCAATACAGTAAACTTCACCATTGTGTCCACAGGAATACACATATTTATCATCTACGCAGGGTACACTTCTTGATCCCGGAAACCGAACTTCTCCCGGGGAATCATACCCGAATTTCCAAAGTTCTTCGCCTGATTCAAGACTGAAACAACGCATAAAATCGCCAACTTCATTATCCCGGTCGAGTAAATATACTTTTCCCTTTTTTATAACCGGCCCACCGTTACCTTTGCCAACTTTGGCCGTCCATAATATTTCAGGACCTGTTTCAGGCCATGCTTTTAAAATATTTTTTTGAGGTGAGGTGCCATTTCTATCTGGACCAAGGTATTGGGGCCAGTCCTGGGCATAGCAAAAAACTACCGAAACACAAAGCAGAGTTACAACGACAACTAATTTTTTGAGATTTGCTTTCATTATTCAAGGCAAAGGTTGATAATCACAATTTCCTATTCCGCAACTTTAACACACAACATCCGGCTTTGATCACGAATTAAAAGTTTACCATCGGCCAGGGCAATTGGTGCCCAGTTTTGGGTTTTACCTCCTATCCGGGATGAAATAGATTCTTCGTCACTCGTGCTTATAGTACCCAGCAATTCTGCTTTTGCCAATTGTTTGTATTCTGCCGGATCAGGCTGAACAAGATACAACGTATTCTCACCATCAGTGGCCAGTATCAATCCATCGGCAAGCACCATACTCCCTTTGTTAAAATTCGGATCGCGTTTGGTTTTCCACATGATCTCTCCGTCCATATTCATGCAGGTGAGACCGTCGCGTTTATTATTCGTACCGTACTGGGCATAAAAATAACCTTCATATAACAACGGTGTTTTGGTCTGGTCGCCAAATTCTTCAGTACGGAATAGTTCTGTGGTTCCATAACTTCCATCACTTTGTTTTTCAACTTTTATCATAAGTGCTCCCAGTTCGTATCCTCCGGTTATCAGCACCTTGTTATCGCCGGCATCAACTGCACTTGAAACAGGGATATGGCAATCCCAATCCATAAATTCCCAAATAATTTCTCCGGAAAGCGGTTCGATCCCAACAACATTACCAGGTACATGAGGCTGTCCTCCACGGCCACCGCCTGAAGCAGTAACCATTACCAAATGATCGTTACCATCAATCTGAACTATATTGGGACTTACATACCCGGTCAGGCCAAGATTTGGAGTTTTCCATTTTAACTCACCCGAATTTTTATCGTATGCCACTACACCTGCCTCCGGGGCCTGAGAAGCCAGTATCAGCAAATCATCGTAAATCAACGGACACTGACTTATTGCCCAGGTTGGAAAGCCTCCTGGCTCACGTGAAAAACGCGGTGCTCCTTCTTCTCTTGGAGCATTTCCGGGTTTACCACCAAAATCAGTCCACACATTTGCTTTCCACACCTGCTGATGGGAACTGATATCAATACAGTATAAATCTCCGTATGGACCACATGAATATACATGCTGATCATCAACAATCGGTACACTCCGAGAACCGGGAAACATCACCTCTCCCGCAGCACCGTATTCATACTTCCAGAGTTCTTCTCCGGTGTTCAGGTCGAAACAACGCATTTTATCGCCCGCTTCATCATCACGGTCGAGCAAATAAACTCTATCGCCTTTTACCACCGGGCCACCATAACCGATACCTACATTAACACTCCATAACACTTCGGGACCTTTTTCAGGCCAGGAACGAAGTATTCCTTTTTGCGGTGATATACTGTTACGATCAGGACCCATATACTGAGGCCAGTCTTGCGCCGAAGAAATAGAACCAAACAAAAAGGTTAATAGTAGAACAAACAGGTTCTTCATATTAATTATTTTTTAATGCTGTAATAAATTGCATAGATTTCAAATTAACTTATTTAGTGCAATTATATGGATTTATCAAAATGGGGGTTCAGTGTACGAACATCGAACAAATTAATATTTTGTGCCGATTCTATCAAACAAAGGTCATCCTGCCTGGATGGCACCATTTTCATCCCTTTAAATTAAGTACTGAACTATTTCTTGTCGTAGACCCGGGTGGTTTTTACTTCACCGCCATCCCGGTTTGGACGAGTTGAATCAATTGAAATTGTTTTGGCATCTTTAAGTGTCCATACTTCGGTTGAAGTAAAGTCATTGCCGTTAAAGGACATTTTGGTAACGATGGTTAACGATTTTCCATCGGATGACCATTTTGCAGTAGATTTGCTTTCTCCACGGCCAAAAGAATTGGTACTTTCTTTTCCATCGAGGGTATATTTGCTGGTCATGGTTCTTTCTTCACCATCACGGTTGGTTCTGGTTCTTTCAACGGTAAGGAGATTTGATTCCTGTTTTACCACCATATCGCCACCACCAAATCTTCTCCCACCGGAATCTCCCAAATTACTTTTTCCTTCATTAAAAGCCCAGGTTCCCGAAAAGTCTGTTTTTCCGGACTGTGCATTGGCCAAAGTCGGCACGACCAGCAATAACACTACAGCCATCCATATGAACTGCATAATACGAGCGGGGTTAATCTTGGAATTTTTTACGTTTTTTTTCATGATTCTTTAAATTAACGAATTAAGTCTAAAAATGATAAATTGAGAATATTTTGAAGACACCTTTGAGACTATATTAATTCCCAGAGGTTTAATAGTAAGTTCAGGATATTATCAACAATCGTTTTGAAAAATTACTTATTCAATCATTTACAAAATATTATTGGCAAAACCTGCTTCTTCGTGCATCTCAATGTTACACTCATGCTTCCTCAACAACTTTAAATTCCAGAGCATCGGCCAGTGCAATAACAGGTTCTTTAAGATCACCGTAGAATGTCACGCGATGCCAGCCCCATTTATCCCATTGCGTAAACAGTCTTTCAATATCACCCAGTGGTTCTGCACAAAGTTTTGTACGACATGCCCTGTCATCAGGATCATTATCCACGGCAACTGCCTGGTGCATTAATATTTCTTTTTTATCAGAATGAATTTCCAGAGTGGTTGTCATATAATTTGTTGGCAAATAACTTCTGACCGAGGCACCCTGCCGATCTTCTGAATGCGTCATAATCGAAAAGGGGTTTGAACTACCCGACGGTCCGAAGACCTTGTTGGAAGCCACGCAGTGAGCATAAATAACCTGCCCCTTCGAGGTGTCGATTACCGGATCGGAAATATAACCGGGTCTTCCCTTTGATAGCGTTGTGATTGCCACCATTGTGGCAGTGGAATTTAAATCACATTCACAGGCGCCAATCAGCCCTTCGTTGTTCAACTCATGAAATCCGAGACATGGGTAGGCATGAATATGTCCTCCGTAAAATCCTCCAAGGCAATTCACAGTAATGGCATTGGCACTGTGTTTTTTCAACACTTCTTTCATTCCAATGTACATGGCTGCGGAGGTTTTTAATGTTTCAAACGACACACCTGTGATATTTTTTGCATTTTTTTGCCAGTTTAAAGCTACTTCCGTTGCATGATCCTTGTCGGCAGTTTCCCATGCAGCATTCAGTTCGGAAAAAGAAACCTGTTCAACCGGGATCCCAGCCAGTGGTTTCAATGTCCCGGATTTTGTATCGCGAAAGGCGAGAATTTTTGATTGCTGCATCTGTTTTACACATTCTTCGGCTGAAAGCAGATCAAGTTTGTCCTGTTGAATGTTTAATATTTGGTTTAGTGAAGTGTTTTTTATTCTGGCCTGTGCGGTAGCATTTTTAAAATCCTCAACAGTACCACCCTTCTGCACTTCCCTGAAACAGGCCACTGCAGCTATCAGGTCATTTGGGTTCGAAGAAGACACAAATCCGACATTTTTACTTTCACTTCTGAGAAATGCCGCATTATAAACCAGGAATCCTCCGCTTCCACCAAATTGAAAATCAGCATACAGAACTGGTTTTCCGGTTTCAGCAACTGTCTGAACCACCCGGTTCCAGCAATTCAGCTGATAAACAATATATCCGTCGATATTTTCCTTTTTATCCTGCCTCATAATTTTTTTTGCCTGTTCAGGTCCGGTTGCCTTTACCGGCAGAAATTCAAAATCCGGAAAATTTTGAGAAAGTACATTGTTTATTCTTTCCATTACGGGTTTGAAGTCGAAACCTACATTGGGCCAGTCCGGCTTTGGCTGTATATCAGCATGTAGTGAATACATTATACGTATCCGCATTTTTTTCAGGTCCTGATTTTCAGATAAAAAATTCATACCTGCAAGAGGCATAGCACTAAAGCAACCAACACAGGCAGCACAGGAAGTTACAAATCTTCTCCGGTTCATTGAAGCGGGATAATTACGGGTTGATTTTAATGATTTCATAATTTTTTTGGTTATCGTTTGTTTAGTTGACTTTTAAACATTCTCATTTTTTATTCAAAATCGGGATCATTACTAATGAGAACTTATCAAACATGCGACGCATTATAACTTTCTCTGAAGAGAATTACAATCGTCAACAGATCACAATACAGGTTTTAAACAATATCTGCTTGTTTCCATTTCTCCCTCTAAGTTAAGGATTTATGTTATGCGGTTGAAGGGATATGCTAAAAATTCTTTTATTGCATAAGCTGATAATGAAACTCCTTGCAGCAAGCTGTCGAGGTATCTCTGTGGAATCTTTATTTTTTCAATAAGCATCAAGATGTGGGGAATAAAACCCATAAGATCCCTTCACTATCGCTCGGGATTAGTTCGGCTAAATGATTTTGAAGACCAAAATCATAGTCTCACTGATTTAATGTCCGGTACTCCCTTGTTTTCTTCTGCCTGATGTTCTTTTATATTTCCCGAAATAGAAACGATTCAGGATTCTTATGCAAGCAGCCGGGCTAAAAAGTTAGGTAGCGGCGTTACATGTTTCCGTCTTCCCAATCTAACATCGAAGTCAAGAACTCGATTTTTTTTGTGGTTTTCATTATGATGTTTACGGTAGCAAAAAACGTAGTAGAGGATCAACAATTATTTGAACAGCACAAAAGACACCAGAACGATTTTTGGGTTAACTTAAAAGTTTAAACTTTAGAGACTATTTAAATTTAATCCAAGACTTATACCAAAATTACCTCAAACTGAGCCTTATTATTTCATTTCTTTGCATTTATGCTGCGTTAGAAAATTTCAACAGAACTTAGGCTATGCTTCAACTTTCTGCCTTGCCTAAATACAAATATTCTAAAATTATTCAAGTTTCACTTTGAAGTAAATTTGGTATTATATTTCATTTTTAGATGTTAAAGTGATTCGTAAATTACCATCTAAAATTATTACTGATAGCGATTACAAAGAATCCAATACTAATACCCAGTCGTTTCCATCTTTTGCATTACCAGGAGGATTAAATGTCTTTATTCCCTTGTTTTCAAAAGTGCCAATTTCGGTTTGTTTGCCATTTCTTGGATCAAACCAGGAAACTCTTACTTTTTCTCCTGCAATTTTACCCATGGCTAAATGTATATCCCGACCGGTGTATGTATAAACGAATGCGTAATTCCCTCCTCTTGTTGCAATCAAATAGTCATATTTTTCACCCTGATTGTCAGCTATTAAAGATTGATCAGGAACTCTTGCAAAATATGGTTTTGAAAGCATAAGATTTTTCAGATGGACCATTTGACCTGCACCAGGTGCTTCCATTGCTTCAGTCCAATATTCACGGACACCATAAGATGTTTTCATATCACCTGGTTTGTGCATTTGCATTATTGCACTGTGCCCATAAGTAAAACCAAAACCACCGGCAAAAACGGACCAGTATGCATAACGTCGCAGATCATTTGCGTTCCAGTAGGGTTCTGCAGGATCATGCAGTCCTTGCGGAATGCCTTCATATGAAGGTTCTCCGTCAATGGTTGGCTTAGCAGGAATAAGACCGTAATCATCACGTACATATTTCCAGTTGTCCTGTCCGTAAGCCAGTTCGCTATCATCCTGATCGTATCGACGATGACCGGATTGAAACATATTAAAATCGAGCCAATCTGCATTGTGAAACCACATGGAAGATTTTGTCCGCCCAAACGGATGAAATGTGATCAAATGATTGGGTGCATTCTTTCTGATATTATTTCCTATAATATTCCAAATAACTGTTGAATCACTTCCTTTTACATCCCCTCCGTTAAGCCAGATAATATTCCTTCTTTCCGCGTATCTTTTTGAAAGCCAGGTTGAATACTTATCCGCTTGTTCCCGGCTTACTCTGCCGGCTTTGACATTCGACCCCCAAACCGGAACCAATGCCATATAAATTCCTTTCTTTTCAGCCAAATCTATTATATAATCCATATGATCCCAGTAATCATACTCCTCATCGATTTCAGAAGAACTTCCCGAAGTTACTTTTGGCCTGGAAACATCCTGGTTTATCAATGCCGAATCTCCATAAAAATTTTTCACTTTTAAATCATGGATAACCATCACCTGGATAACATTGAATCCTTTTTGATCACGATCATTGAGATACATTTCAGCTTCTTCCCGGTTTAACTTTGAAAATAACAGCCATCCGGTATCTCCTAACCAGAAAAACGGATTTCCGTTTTCTTCCATCAAAAAGCGGTTGTTATCTGAAACTTTTAAAAGTTGTCCTTGTAAATTTTTATCAGTTTTCTTCTCTGAGCAGGAGAACAAAACTGTTATCAACGCCAAAACTGCCAGGTTATATTTCATGTCTGTTTTTTTATCTGATATTCAATACCAGTACTTGTATTGTATTTTATTTTACATATCGAAACAAATTTATTAATTATTTTCGTTTTATTTCGTTTGTTTTCGTTTTCTTTGCATTAAATACCATAAGAAGAAGAAATGCTGGCAAATCAAAGAAGAGAAAAAATACTTGAGCTATTAAAAGAAGATGGTTCAGCCAAAGTCATTAAGCTGGCCAAAATCTTCAAAGTTTCAGAAGTCACTGTCCGCCAGGATCTGGAAAAGCTGGAAAAAGAAGGACTGATTGTTAGAGAGCATGGTGGAGCTTTTTTAAAAAGTGCGGAACAAAATGTTAAAAGCTTTTCACTTTCAAACCAGGATAATTTAGACAAAAAACAACTTATTGGCAAAAAGGCTGCAGAACTGGTTAGCAGTGGAGATACCATTATCCTTGATTCAGGATCTACTACAACGGAAATAGCAAAAAAACTGGTTGGAAAGAAAAATCTGACGGTAATAACAAATGCTTTGAATATTGCTATTATACTGGGAGCAGAGCCAGGTATTGAGGTAGTCATGACCGGTGGAGAATTTAAACCACCTACCCTTTCTTTAACAGGAAACAAAGCCGCCGATTTTTTTGAGAATCTGAATGTTGATAAACTCTTTTTAGCTACTGCCGGAATATCATTACGCTCGGGATTAACCTATCCCAGCATAAGCGACATAGTAGTGAAAAAAGCGATGATTGATTCAGCTGAAACTGTTTATCTCGTAGCCGATTCGACTAAGATCGGAAAGAATGCCTTTGCAAGCCTCGGAGCCTTATCCCTAATCGATTACATCATTACAGATGCATCTATTAACAGGGAAAGAGCACAAATATTACGTGATCATGAGATTGAATTCATAATTGCGGAATAAAGAAAATCGAAACTAAACGAAACATCAGTATATTTTTCAACAGATTCAAAATGATATAAACCAAAGTCTTAATCTGAAAAAAATGAATCAACCAAAAAAATATATACTTGCCATTGATCAGAGTACCTCTGCAACCAAAGTAATGCTTTTTAATAAAAAAGCTGAACTGGTTCACAGGGTAAGCTTGTCCCACAAACAATATTATCCACAAGCCGGATTTGTTGAACACGATGCCAACGAAATTTTCAAAAATACCATTATCGGGATGAAGCGGGTGATTGAAAAAGTGGGTATTAATACATCGGAGATTGCATCTATAGCTATCACCAATCAACGAG
>Ga0272443_10007130_pt1 | contig 10797 bp, 24 predicted proteins | sample SSMAcet12_FD_193581 | JGI IMG/M metagenome (GOLD analysis project Ga0272443, IMG submission 193581) | Marine sediment archaeal communities from Little Sippewissett salt marsh, Falmouth, MA, United States - SSM-Acet-12 | ecosystem: Environmental > Aquatic > Marine > Wetlands > Sediment ... | reverse complement strand
AGGATTTGCTTCACACCAATTCTTGTAATCAATGAGGTCTTGAAGGGTGATACAGTCACATTCAATCGTTACTCTATGTAGCCTGTTAAACTCTTCAAGATTTTTATGTTCTACCATGTACCCCCAATCTGAACCAGATGTAGCTGGTATGTATACTGTAGCAGTGTCTTCCTCAATTATAATACTTGATTGCCCGCTAACTTGTATGGCTAGTACAATTCCGATAATAAGCAAGATGTGTTTCATTTTTTATTAGCATTTAAACAAATTTGTTTAATCCGGTTAATTGTTTTATCACTGACCTTATGTTCCCTTGAAATACCATCAATTATAATCATATTCCCATTTTTGTCGTTTACCAAATAAATCCACCATTCCGATTGTTCATATGGTACCGCATGTTGATGAATGAGTCTTATTTTAAACTCTTCGTACATTAACGTGTATTTGGTATCAGAAGACAACTCTCTGACTTCCATTGTTGCATAGATGTATCCACCATCTAAAACACTATTAATATAAACATCCTTTTTGAGATTATAATTAATTTGCCCACTAACCTGTATGGTCAGTATAATTCCGATAAGTAATAATAGTTTTTTCATTCTTTTGAATCCATTAAATCCATAATTAGTGTTGTTGAATCAATACTAGTAAAGTCATCTTTTGTTATAGTAAGAGTATCCACTATCTGTAATACATGATAGGTATAAACAGAATCATCCTCTATATAAACAGGAAAGTCAGGCTTATTATAGCGTTCGTTAAACGTCCATATTATCAGGACCAATCCAGCACCTACTAATGCCCAACATAATGAATTAATAATTGGTAATTTTTTCATTTTCTTTATTCCTCTTTTAAATCATGCTCTTTGTAACAACAATAATGATCCAAAAAACCACACAGTATGAAGTGTAGCTCTATCATATTTTTCACGAAATGTATAATAAACCATTGCCAAACCATTAATTATTATTACAATTATCATAACAATTGTTAAAAATCTCATAATCTATTCCTCCATTGATTTGTGTCCGCTTGCTAACTTTGACTTGAGTTTTTCCATAACTATGGCATTTTCTATTTCTTTTAAAAAATCCGAAATGAATACTAATCCATTTCTATGATAAAATGTAGACATTCCGTTTTGCTTCATTGCATACTTAAAAGAAGCTACCTTATCTCTTAGTTCTGTGTCTTTCATGGTTGGTTGGGTTTACATTCTGGACATCCATCTTTAGCTTTAAATATTAGCCGATGTTCTTCACAAATAAACTCGGTATCGGGCTTAATCGTTGGTAGATGTACGGCTTGTGCATATCTATGTTTTGCTTTCATCCCTTCAGGTGTCTGATTATTGATTTTGATGCCTTTAGCCATAAATAATGAGGAACGGCTCTTACCGGATATTCTTCCCCATGTTCAGAATCTTTTTCTTTATATACTTTAGCTGTTTTACTTAGTAATTTTGATATATCTTCCTCCCCAATAAGCAGGTCTATGAGTTCGGAACGGGTTAGTTGTTTAACGTCTTCTTCATCAGTATTGTATTTTACTATAAATCCAATAGATTCCTTTGGATTGTCTGTGGGCATATAAAATGTGTCCATTATCTATTCCTCCAAAATTTTAACAACAATTTCTCCATAGGATTTTCCATAAAATGTACGTGCTTTACCCTCGAAATTCATCAATAGATCAGCTCCAATGCTCTCTACAACATCTTTTAGTGTATCATGTATTCTTAACACTCCATCTACAACTGTAGTGTAGCCATTCTCTGCATGTTTTACTTCTATTTTCATAATCTATACCTCCTTTTTATATCCGCTTGCTTTATTTACAATTGATTTAACCATTCTTGGTATCTTAATATAGAATTCCGCTAAATGCAATTCATCCATCGCCTTCTCATGCCGTTCCTTTGCTTCTGCTTTGTAGAGGGAGTCTATTTTGGCTGATACTTTCTCAATATCATCATTACTAAGAATAGATAAATTTGTCATATACTCACCTCTTTGTGGTTCGGGTGGGTATTCAAAAGCCTCTCTATAATATTCTGGACTTTTCAATATTTCAATTATCTTTTCTTTCATAATCTATTCCTTCTGATTTTCTTTACCATCCTTTGTTAACCTCTTTTTCAGTACGCGGTTCATTTATTGCCCCGAATTGCTTATTCTGATCAAGATCGGTATTGTCATTGTATTTCTTGATATACCTGTTTATAATCACAATACGATTGCCCTTACAAACGAGATTGATATTGATGTAATATTCATCAGCAATTACACTACGAGCAATAAAACGTCTGTCAATAAGTTCTCTTATCAGACGGTATGTATGGGAAAGGCTTCTTTTTTCAATTTTCGAATACTGAACAGCACTGAATTGAATCTTATCCTCATTATAGTCAAGTTCTTTAATCAGATAATTAAATAACTTCAAGGCGGCCTTTCCTACTTCGGTCATAGATATAATAGCATCCTCATACAGCTTTACAAACTTTTGAGAATCTACTATTTTGTTCTCAACCAGAATGGCGTGCTTAGGAACATTTCTTTCCGTATCTTCGATTTCAAATCGACCGGCATGAACTTCTTTTTCCTTTGTTTTAAGGACAATTGATTCAATGAACGGATTATGTTCATATACCGGGACTATTTCTTTCTTTTTTACTGTCATGGTATTATTTTACAATGGAGATTTTCATTCCTTTGAAATACTCAGCTGGATTGCTGATTTGCTGAGTTGGTGATTCGGATGTTTTGAATTGATAAAATCCTTCCTTTTGTTTCAATGCAATGATTTTGATAAAGACATGATTTACCTTTCCTTCTATCAGATGACAGTTAATAACAGCCATCAGGAAACACATAGGGTTAGTTTTACGGACTTTCCGGCTTGGAACGACCCTTATAACCATTTTTGGTTTAAAGTCCTTAAATGAGATTCTTTTAGACATAATTCGATATATTTAAAAATTAACATTACAAAGAAAAAGAAAGGGTGCCATACCTTGTATGACAACCCTATCTCGATTAGGCAGCAGGCCTAACCTGGTTTAATTTAATTGATTTGCCATTTATAGGCTATTTAATCTCTCCTTGTATTGTACTTACTCGCTGTCAAAACCAACTCAGCCCCGAAAACAGTCAAGCGCTCGCACACATTGTATACATGGTTGGCCCTTCTTGACTGTAATAGCTTTTTAGAAGGAAGCTTATAACCTCAATTGGCAATGCCCCTTTCGGGCAATGTGGAGCTGCGCGGATTCGAACCACGGTCCAAACAAACTTTCCTTTACAAATCAGCAAGATTAAATATGGTAAAGGCAATAAGCTGTGTATATGGCTATATCTATCGTTATGAAAAACTACGTACGAATCAGAAAACATAACAAGAAAGAACCCAAACTAACCACTGTTTAACTTGCCATATACAGACACTTATTGCCTTTATATTGTAAAAAGATCCCGGGATTGTTTATCATGAAAAGTACTGATATTCAACCCAAAATTAATCTGAAAAAGAAACGTTTCCCGGGATCTTATATAATCAAAAGAGAGCTTCCGGTTAATAACATCGATGAATTCTCAAAATCGAAGATACCGGAAGCTCTGCACCCCAACAATTACTAACTAAAAAACACTTGCCATGCGAAACAGAATACCAATATTGGGGTGTTATATTTACCTGGCAAGACAAGCTACAAAGATTCAAACTCTGATTCACTCGCCTTGGATCGCGAAACTGAAATAGAATACTTCTATCCTATCATTTATGGCTTTCCGGTAGCCATATAATTTCGGCAGGGATCGCAATCGTGTCGTGCACCCAGGATTAGTAAGATTGAGCATGTTAAAAATGATTTCCCCAACCATATCCGACAATTCGCGTATTATTGTCTTGCATCCATGAATTGAAGGGCTGCGCAGATGCCAATTTTGTATCATTCTGCAGGCTCAGACATGCTCAATATAAGATTAACCAACCAGCTTTATATGGTTTCGTTCTGCACATTCAGTGGATCCGCCTTTATAAACCATCGATCCGGTACGTAGCCGGTGTTCACTGTATCATTACATAGTGAGTGACCATATGAGCCAAAGAATAACTTATCCAGCGGAAAGTGTTTTCTTTACTGCTTAATGGTCTGGTTGGTTAATATTTTAAACAGGTAAATCAGCATATCAAAGAACATATATACCAAATATCTGTTATTATATTCAAAAATCAAAATATTTTGTCGAGTATTCTACTTTAAAATCTAAATAACTGCATTACGTCTTTATTATAATGGTTAAATAAGGTAATATTCGCTAAAATACGATCAAAAAAGTAGAGTAGTGAACAAAACAATGCCACTACTCTATTAAATATATCTTAATTAGGAGAATGATATACATTTTGATATTAAAACAGTAGAATACTATTCAAAATAAATATATCAAAAGGGTAATAACTGGTACCAATGCCTAATTTTATTCAGGATTTACTTTTTGGTACCAGTACATGAGATATCTTAGGAATGTTAATCCTGACTGTATTATTATTTCTCCAGTCAGGATTAAATTTACCTATATTTTTGCCATAGATTTCAGCACTAACCGGACCCATTTCCTTTTTTGAAAATAGTGTCATCTGTACCGGGTTCGATCCTGAGGTATTCATAGATAAAATCCATATCAACAGTCCATTCATATTTACTTCTGGTCCTCCATTTCTTAAAGACCCTTTGAAGATAGTTACCAAGCCTTGCTTCGGTAATATCATTTACATAACAGAAATGCCGGATAACAGCTTTATGTGTTTTCTCATCCTCAGCTGTCATGGTTCGACCCCAATGTTTAGCTTTATGGCATAAAGGACACAAAGAGATAAACCCTGTAAGTTTCTGAATATGGTTTTGATCATCATATTCCCAGATCTCATGTGTTTCAGTCGGCCAGTTGTAGCCTTGCTGTTGTCCTTTCTGACCACATATCTCGCATTTAAAGCCGGCTTCAGTACGTGATCGTGTAATGATCTGTCTCCATACAAAATCATGAACGATGGCTCGTACATTAGCATACCAGTTAGGTTTAGGAACCAGTTCTATTTCATTCTTCATCTTCCCATTGTGTTAAAAGGTTTTCAATATGATCTGCCCGGGCTTTAAAGGCAATGACTAATTGACGAGGATTAGTAGCACTTTGTATCCTGAAATATGTAAATGCATTTTCATCATGAGTACATTGATTAAATCCCTGGTAAATACAAATCTCACAGTTATGATTAATTGAAGTACATAAAGGGCATGCTTCATAATCTCCTATTCCGGTTAGTCTATTAGCAATAACTTGAAAAGGAAATTCCTCATGAGCTTTTTTAATATCTTCAACAGTAATTGACCGGTATTTCTTAATCAATTTCTTTGCTGCTTTTATGTTCTTTGGTTTATCTATCATGATTACACAATTGAATGTAAATATCCTCTAAACTGCTTGATACCAAACCTATCATAAAGTTTAATGGCTTCTTTAAGGGTGTCTATATCACATCCATCAATAATATCTAAGATTCTGTTTCTTTCAAAGCTATCTTCAATGGATCTACTGATATACCGAGTTCTTTTAATAGCTGTATCCATTTCCATCCTTTTCTTTTCATTTTCGGAAAGATATGATTTAACAGCTGAATTCGCCTCTTGGGAGAAATTAGCATTACCAAGGATTATCCTGCGGTTAACACTAAATTGCGGTCCATATGCTATTCTGACGGCCATAGTTCTTTCAGTGCTTTTTCGGTTAATTCATAAACAGAAACTTCAACATATCCACAAGGTACCATATTAAGAATATTGTCTTTAATAATGCCGGCTTGGATAAGAGCAAGAGCCATCCCAATGTTATTAGAATAATCTTTAATACATACCTGGTTATCCTCAAGATGCTTTTCAGGTATATTTATAGTAGCAACGGCAACGGGAGATCCATCTTCGATATCATCAAGGAAAATAGCTTTTCTGCCATTAGCATAATATTTACCATTGGCCCTACACTTCCATTTTTTAAATGTTACATCCATGATTAAAAAGCATTATCATTGACTAATTTCTGTAACTGTTTCCTCATCTCCCTGCGTTTTGAACATTGATCATCAGGGATCCCACACTTCTCATTGCACTCTTTAAGCATATAAAACAGCTTGGTAGCATGGCAAAACCCATCGTATTTATTACCAAGATCATCAATAATACACAGATCGAAATAATCATCCTGATTCAATTCATGTAAAATATCATTAGCAGATTCTTTATTGGGATGACCATTGAGCCGATCAATAAACCAATTCCAAATGCAAGCAAAAGCAAGGATAAATGCCATTAACAAACCTATTCCACCGGCAACAAAAAGAGCCGTGGAGTATTGTCTGTACACCTCACCGATCACATAATTCCATACACCAGCAGCAATGCATAAGGCAGAAAGGATAATTAACACGGAAAACAAAAACGGCGACGTGATAGCAACAACCACATCAAACCGACTGTACCCTTTATGGGTAGATACAACAGAACGCTTTTTTTTCATAACATTATAATATTTGGTTAAACAGCAAACAAAATAACTACATTGATAACAATGTATAAAACATAACCACAGCATAAGATATATCCAGAGCATAGGACGGCATCACAAAAAAATAACGCACGGTATATATCTCAATACCATGCGTTACCAAACCAACTACAGAACACCATAAACCTACGCCAAATCCCCTTGCTCAGCAGGAACAGTAGCCTTCTTCCATACAGCAACCTTCCGCTGTGGCTTCTCCTGGTTAGTCACCGGATCAACCCAAGTCTCTTCCTTTACAGTTACAACACACCTCAAACCAGGTACCAACGCATCCAAACCAGACCCTTCCTCAATACCAAACGCAGCAAATACCTGATTCAAAATATTCTTGCAATCCTCAGTCCTCTGCTCATGCTGTAACCGGACATGCTGACCATCCTTCTCAATCATAGCATAACCATCACCATCCACAATCCCCTGAGCCTTTAACTCATCCGGATCAAAATCATCCGTACGGTAATAACCCATACCATTTAACCGAACAGTCATTACTCCTTCCTCTCCCTTTAATACAATACCATACTGAGGACAATGATCAGCATAAGGCTTGTCAGACCTGTCCTTTACAGAACCATCAGCATTTAAACCACTATGAGTGATAAATCCCCTTACCAACTCAACATCATTGTCACCTACCGGTAACAAATTTACCTGTGGCCTCTCACTTACAAATGTTCCAAAAATACCGTTCAAATTCTTACCCATAATTTCTACTTTTTTTAAGTTATTAACAATTTAACAGCTATCAATAATATAAATAACTACATTACCCCATAACCCCCATAAACACTATACTTCCCAACTATATTCCCCTTTTTATACCCAATTATGCGGAGCAGTGACGTAAACTGTTCACAATTGTGTACAACTTTGTACACAACTTTTTAAACCAATTACCTCATTCCCAATACTATCACTAAATTCCCTTCTATCTTATATAGAGAGAGTCCCAAAATAACCCCATCCCTAACCCTACAATTCAAACATAAATCAATACAGTTATCAACAACCTATACCCACCCAATACCCATACGAAGGAAAGGAGAAAATCGAAGCGGGATATGAAGGAATATATTGCTATTTGCCAACCGGTAGGTTACTGCCGAAAAAGAGGGGGGTGTAGGGGGGAGTATAACTTTTTTTAGTGGGGTATAAAAGCTGACTCTAAAGAGTCCCGCGCGCGCGAGGGTGGAATGATTTTGAAGGGAAGGAAAAAATATATATCTTTGTTGTGCAAACAGTTCTTACTCATTCCTTATATTCCATTCATTGCAAACCTGAGATCAGGGGTTATCCACGAGTGATGATCCCTGATTTTATTTTATGGCAAGGCAATCGCCATTAGTATTGTATGCATCGAATGCATATTCACATACGTCATTAGATTGACATGTAGAACAAGTAACAAATGATACGTTTAATCTTATTTCTCTTATTTCTTTTTCTAGTTTATTAATACGTGATTTTGATAGCATAGCTTTAGTGTTTATTGGTTATGAATTCGAGGATACAAATAACTACATTGGGTATAGGACGGCATAGGACGGTATCGGGTGAAAAAAACATCCAAGCTATTAAGCCTGGATGTGTCTTTTACAATCTTCGCAGCTCAACTACATTGATAGATGCTGTTGGCATCATCATCTTTCCTCCATTTACCCAATCGTCTACTTCTTTCCAGTATTTCTGTTCAAGATCAGCGGCTTTTTCTTTAGCCTCTTTCTTCTTGGTGCAATACCCGAGGATATCCGGATCGTTAAATTGATCTACAAGATCATGCTTAACAATGGCGAACACTTTCATACCAACCCGTATTTCTCAGTTCCATACAGTTTAGCAAGCCGATTGAGGATAGTCTCCTTGTTTTTCTTCAGGATCTTCTCTTCAACCGGACCAGGATCAGATGATATTTTTCTTTCAACATCATCCAACCGAGAATTCAATGCATTAATCAGCTTCTGATCATGCGATACTTTTTCGTTTTTAGTCATGTCTGTAATTATTGGTTAACCGGAATAACAAATAACTCTTTTGAAAAAGATAGACAGGATTTCTCCTGCCTACCTTAATATTCTACTGCAGATCAAGTGTTGGTTCGGCTGTCTCTTTCTTCCGAGAATAGCTTTTTACCTCAGGACTGGGCTTGTCGGGATTATAGTCGTTAGCTACAACCTCGATCTCAAGCTCAACTTCACCTTCTAAGGCTGTTTTGATGAAGTTAGGAAGTGTTGTTCCCTCAGGCACACCACAAGCGTACAAGAACTGGTTCATGATGTTCTTACAAGCCTCAGTGTTAGCCTCACTGACAATACGCTCATATTTCCCATCATCCAGCTCCTTACAGGCATATCCATCCACATCGATCAAACCCTGTTCCTTCATTTCTTCAGGATCATAGTCGTCACTGTGCATGTATCCAAGCCCATTGAGTCGCATGGAGATGACAGCTCCCTTATCATCCTGAAAGCTGACACCTACCTGTGGGGTCGGCACACTCCATTTCTGATCCTCCTTAGCAGAACCATCCATGTTCATGAAGGAATCAATGAGTACTACCCTGATGATCTTTACCAGGTGTTTACCGATAGCTAATAAATTAGCCTTTGGCTTTTCACTTACAAAGCCATTAAAAATACTACTGCTGTTTTTCATTTGTAATTGGTTTTAGTTAAACAAAAACAGTTATCAATCGAATAAATAACTTTAGTGAGAAAAAAAGGTAGGATTTCTCCCACCTATACAATCCCAATGATAGAACCATACTCATCTATCTCAACACAGATTTTGTTAAGCACTATGCCTCTGTTGTTGATAATCTTCTTTGCCTCTACAAATGGTGTTCCCTTGGGTTGCCCAGTCATTAGGATGTTAAGTAGCTTATGAGCAACCTTAACACCCTTAGCATCCGGATCTATAAAGAACCTGCCCTTTATGTGCCAGTCCTCTGACCAGTACGTCACCTTCAATGCAGTCTTCTCTTCGGTGTAATGTTGATTACAACATTCACAATACCCAGTCTTGGGGTACTTGATGACTGATAGTTCTTCTACAAATATGTACTTCCTTTCCATTGTGTTTGCGTGTTGGTTAATACAATTAATTAAATAACTTTAGTGAGAAAAAAACACCCTCATGTACTGTACAATACATGAGGGGCACTAGCTATGTTCCTTTGAAACGGAAACTTTTAGGGCTAGCCAGTGGTTTACCCTGCTGTTGGTTACGAAGTCAGCCTCCGTCTCGCTAGGCCTGCAGACCTACTCGAGAATTACAATCAATTAAATAACTTTAGTGATTCTTATTCCTTTTTTCAATAGCCCCCCCTACCCAAGACATCGAAGCCAAAACGCGTATCGGTGTATATACCCTTCTAAGAGTATTATTAATGAAAAAATAGTTTGGTACCAATTGGGAAAAGTATTATATTTGGAACCAAGGTGTTTAAATCAAAAAAAAGATATGGGAAGGCGATACAGTGAAATAGAGAACAGGAAGGTGGGGTTATATATGTCTGTTGAGTTAAAGGATCGGGTAATGGGGTTATTGGCAGATGAGGGTGGGGGTATTAGTTTCAATAAGTTGGTAAGTAAGTTACTGGTAGATTGGTGTGAGGGTATAGAAAGGGGTAGGGATGAAGCTAGGAGGGTAAGGGAGGGGTTAGAGGGTGATGGTTGGTGACATGGTAGTAATGTAGTTATTTTTGTTTATTGTTTAATATAAATTCATGATAGATATGGGAAATAATAAAGGATTGGTAAAGGGTATGTTTGGTATTGATTTGCCGGATGGGTGTGAGTATATAGCTAGCAGGGGATTAGTTGTTCCGGGGGATTTTATAGAGGGTGTTGTAAATGGTATGGAGAGGGTTGGTGAGAGGATGGATTATGCTTGGAGGCACAGGGATAGTGACAGGGTGTTGATTGATGTGAGTGTTAAGGGTGTTATAAGGACGTTTAGTGTGGTAAGGTTTGTGAACAGGGAAGAGAAGGAGTTGTTTGTGATGCGTTATGGGTTGTATGATGGTGTGGGTGATAATAATATAGTAATGGATGGGAAGTTAAACTAAGGTTTAGGTAAGATGAAGAGGGATGGTCAGCCGAAGAGGGATTATGATGTGGGTAAGCTAATAAGGGATGCTTGGGAGTGTTATAAGCGATTAAAGGAGAAGTAT
>Ga0272443_10007129_pt1 | contig 10797 bp, 10 predicted proteins | sample SSMAcet12_FD_193581 | JGI IMG/M metagenome (GOLD analysis project Ga0272443, IMG submission 193581) | Marine sediment archaeal communities from Little Sippewissett salt marsh, Falmouth, MA, United States - SSM-Acet-12 | ecosystem: Environmental > Aquatic > Marine > Wetlands > Sediment ... | reverse complement strand
GTTTCGGCCTTAATTCACGGGAGTAGAATTCTGTCGGAGGAGTGGCTGAGAGGTCGAAAGCGGCGGTCTTGAAAACCGTTGTACCGCAAGGTACCGTGGGTTCGAATCCTACCTCCTCCGCTTTAATTTGCAATCTATTGCAATACAATATCTTACGCCATAGGTTCGAAGATTTTCAAACCGTTTTCTAACGAAATTCAAGGCGATCGGGCGAATACTTTATAGTTCCATCTAATGTCTAAAATGCTCTTTAGAAGGACGGGGGCTCGATCCCCCCTCCTCAAGTTAAATTAAAGTTGTTGTTTGATAATAAATTACGATCTAATCAAGTTCAGTGAATTCACCTCCACAAATTCGTTGTTATAGTAGCTTGTATCTACAGTGTGTCCATACAACGCAAAACTATAATCTTACCGTGTTAATAGGGCCATAACTATTACCAACGTAAATAATCCGATAAATATTAAAAGCGCCCAGGCTCCGCTTGTTTCTTTTTTTTGGTGCTTCTGTTCCTGATTAATGTCAGACATATTGATTTCCTTTCTTAAGTTTATATTTATCTTGTCCCAGTACTTCGTTTCTATATCTCAAAAAACAGCCAACGCCGCCCAATCTATCCAACTGGTCTGATGAGGCAACCGTTTCAATATCGCATTGAGTGGAGTGTGCCATCCTGGTCAGTTCTTGACGAACATCACGTTTTATCAGCGAGGAATTCTTGCAATTAGCACAGACTTCAAGCTTTTGCCCACCATTTGCAAACCAGCCGCATTCAGAACAACTATACATCTCCCCCAAATCACTAGTGTGACATAGAACAAGCGTGTCAGCTTGACCATTAAAAACGGCCTGTAGCGATTCTGTTATACCAATTGTTGCAAGATCCCCTCGTTGATGAGCAATGAATAGACGGTCCACTGTATTAAGGGATTCGGTCTCCTCTGCTTTTGTGTATGCTGCAAGAGTTTCTTGTAGTATTTTTCCCAAAGAGTGTGATTTCGTAATAGTCACTGTATCAACAAGCCTGTCAGCGACGTGTTTCGGTAACTCCTTAATAAGACGATTGAGGTAAATGGAATCGCCTGCCATTATCAGGTCACAGTCGGGTTTTTCCGAAATCAACCTGATTAGCACATCGATTTTCTGTTTTAAAAATTGTCGACTTCGTTCATGACGCTGTCGCTTAAAGTGAAGCTTGGTCCATTCTCGACCTATACGCGGTTGCAGGTCCGGTCGGTCAAGAATCATGCGTTTTGATATTTTGCCAAGGTTAACTTCATAGATTCGGGCGCTTTGTGAATCAGAGTACAAAACAATATACTCATGAAAGGAATCTTTCATTCGAACCAAGTTGTAAAGGTGAGGGACCGAATCGATAGCGATGTCAGACGGCAACGGGACACCGAACTGCATTGGGATGAAAACGTCACCTTCACGAGCACGAGCAAAAATGGCAACACCCCTGCTTTTTGGTTTCAGTTCGGAGTTAAGCCATCGTTTGATTGAATTGAAGGCCGAAATGATACCGGATTTTGTTAAAGTGGGCCAAGGAGAAGACAAAATCTCTTCTTCTCTTTGCACTAGTGTTGCATACCTATCTCCCCTCTCTCTATCTAAATCCAGGTAACAGGATATTATGGGAAACCTTGTCCCATCCAAGTCGGCTAATCGTTTAATATGTTGATTAAGTGGTTTAAGTTTCATGGTTTTATATTCCTACTATCTTAATTTAGGGCTCTATCAATTTATGTCGCAGTTGTGCTCCTGAGGTAATGAGTCGATTGTTTTCGAGAGGGCTTTGTAGATAGCTAACATCTCATCACAGTCACGAGCCTTTGAACGCAATGTATTGCCATTCTCCAGTTTTACCATAATTGTACAGCGATACTTGAAAGCATCCTCTAAAGTTACACCATCATAGTTTATTTTAATAGCCATGATTGAGATACCAGAGTCCAATCGAGATAGGGTGTTGGAAACTAAGCTACGCGCCTTACTCTCAATCTTTTTCGATCCTCCGGAAAGAAGAATATTTTCCATATTCATTATGGTTACCTCCTTAAATCGGCCGTTTTTTTTGGCCCGTTCCTTTTCTATATACGTTATTATTCGCTATTTGATTATTTCAAAATATAGTATTGACATTTCTAGTGAGTCCAACTATCTTCTTTGGTATGGATTGGTTGAATTATCATCATCTTATGTATTTTTGGACGGTGGTACGCAAAGGCGGACTGACTCCAGCGGCTGATGAACTTCGCTTATCCCCTTCTACTGTCAGCACTCAAATTCAGCAACTTGAACATGTATTGGGATACAAACTATTTGACCGATCAGGTAGGCAAATGATTGTCAATGATGTTGGTCAAGTTGTTTTTCGTTATGCCGAAGAAATTTTCTCACTTGGTCGTGAATTACAGGATGCATTGGAAGATAGACCTGCCGAGAGACCAATTCGAGTTCAGATTGGCATAGCGGATGTTTTGTCGAAGTTATTTGTAGGCAAACTGCTGGCTCCGATACTGGGGTCACAACAAACTTACCATTTGGTCTGTCGAGAAGATCATCCGGATAACTTGATTTCCCAGCTAATACTCCATAATCTTGATATCGTATTAACCGATTCACCTTTAAGTCCAAACCTTAGAGTTAGAGGGTTTAATCATCTTCTAGGCAGTAGCCCTCTCGCGGTATATGGTACTTCTTCAATGGTTGCCCGCTATAAAGAAGACTTTCCAAAGTCGTTAAACGATGCTCCTTTCATACTGCCGGGCGATCGTTCTGAATTAAGGGGATCGCTTGAACGTTGGTTTGAATCTCACAATATCCGTCCAAAAGTGGTTGCTGAGTGTGATGATAGCGCGTTAATCAAATCTCTTGGAAAGACAAATGTAGGGCTCTTTGTAGCTCCTCAAATTACAGGTAAAGAAACGATGCAACAGTACCGAGTTAAGGAGATTGGCTATCTTGACAACATAGAGGAAAACTATTATGCAATCTCGATGGATAGGCGCATAAAACATCCGGCAATTCAAGCAATTGTTGAATATGCCAAGCGTAGTGTTTTTTAAGATCAACCGGCTATGAAATTATTGGAGGGTAGGCAAGTTGACTGATAAAAATAAAAAGAAGCTGATTTTACCTGAGTCCTTGCCCTTTAAGGCCGAGCATTATCGTGAGTGGCGGCGACGCCAGATAATCAGGATGGCTATTACATATTTGGCTCCACTAATTATTCTGGTTGTTTACTTTCATTACCGATATATCGGCCTTGAGGCTGATAGTCATCGAGTGCATCTAAGTGCCATTGCCGAACATCAGGCAAACACACTCGACCTGTTTATGTCTGAACGAAGAGTAAACCTAGCCAATCTGGTGGATCATCCAAGATTCCTCAAATCGCCGGTTTCTAATGAAATAACCGAATATTTGGCTGATCTTAAGCGTGTGAGCCAGGCGTTTGTGGATATAGGATTCTTTGACTCCTCCGGAGCGCAAATTGCCTATGCCGGTCCCCATCCGTCTTTAGAGTCGCGCAACTACAGTAATGAGAATTGGTTCAAATCTTTAAAAGAGGCACAAAATAATTTTGTTATAACGGATGTATACCTTGGTTTTCGCCAACAACTTCATTTTACGATTGCGGTAAGCAGGACAATTGGCGATAGATTTTTAGCGCTCAGGGCCACTCTTGATCCGGCTCGTATGTATGAATACATTGAATCCCAGCAATTGGCAGGCGATGTAAATACTTATATCGTAAACCAAGAAGGCATTTACCAATTAGTCAAAGAGGAATTGGGATATCCTCTTGATGAATGTCCGATAAAAGTTTCTTCTGACCAACCATCGGGTTTTGGTGAAATAAAATCAAAAGAAGGTTCCCAACACTATGCCTTCTGGTGGTTGCACAATACCGAATGGGCATTAATTGCGCAATCCATTCCCGGTACGGATTCATTTCTCAGTACCCCCCAATCTAGATCATTAATGGTATCATTGGCATTATTTCTAATCGCGGTCTTTGTGATTTTTAACAGAGCTGGAAAACTTGTGGAAATGCAAAAAGAGACCGATCAAACTCGGGTTCAATTGGAGCATGCTGCCAAGCTTGCATCAGTCGGAGAACTGGCCTCAGGAATAGCCCACGAGATAAACAATCCTCTGGCTGTCATAACTGAAGAGTCGGGTCTTCTTATGGACTACACTGATCCTCAGTTTGGACAAACCCTTGATCAGGACGACCTCCGAGAACGGCTTGATTCTATTCAGAAGGCCGCATTTCGTTGTAGAGACATAACACGCAAGCTCCTTCGATTCGTTAGAAAGACCGATTTCGACCTACAGGAACATGATATAAATGATATAATAGATGGGGTCATAGATGACCTGCTTGGCCCTGAGATAAAGGTGTCAAGCATAAGCGTTGAACGAAGGTATGACCGCTCGCTGAGTAGGCTACGGACCGATGCCAATCAGTTTCAGCAGGTGTTACTCAACATCATTAATAATGCTGGAGACGCAATTGGCGACAATGTTGGCAAAATTACTATAAAAACGTTGGGACGAGGGAAGAATCTCGTTATTGCTATTACAGATACCGGATGTGGAATGACTCCGGATCAATTGGAAAAGGTGTTCCTACCATTCTTCACAACAAAGGAAGTAGGTAAGGGTACAGGTCTTGGACTATCTGTCAGCTATGGTATAATCCGCGGCTTGGGAGGAGAAATAGAGGTTGAGAGTACCAAAGATGTTGGAACTACTTTTCGCCTGATTCTTCCGCTGAAACCAAAGCGTTTATAAATAAGGAGTCTAGAAATATGGTAGTAAAAAAGGCAAAGGATTTAATGGTTCCTCTTAGTGAATATCCGATTATTGATTCTTCAGGCACGGTTTTAGATGCCGTGATTAAGTTGATCGAATCGCGCCGTAATTCTAAACCTGGCAGGCAGCCGTATCAAGCCGTTCTGGTAGCGGACAGAAATAATCAGATTATTGGAAAAATCGGGCAGTTTGCAATTTTAAAATCTATTGAGCCTCAAAGTCGGGTTTCACATGATCATGCTGCGCTTGAGAGAGCCGGTGTAAGCGATGAGTTAATGGAAACGGCGCTTGAGCATACTCGGTCTTTACAGCAGGGCTTAACAGATCTTTGCCCCGGGGCTTATACATTGCCGGCCCGCTCAGCCATGACTCCATTTAAAGAGCATGTTGATATAGATACTCCTATTTGTGAAGTTGTTCATAAAATACTGGAATGGCAAACGCTTTCAGTTTTGGTTACCGAAGATGATTATCCGGTGGGGTTAGTCCGACTTTCTGATCTCTGCGATGAGGTTATGAGACAAATGCAACAAGCGGCCAAAAGCGTGGATGGCGAGGGATAAATTATGGCGAAAATTTTGCTTGTAGATGATGAAAATAAATTCCGTTCTGATTTAGCGGAAAGATTAAATCTCCGCGGGTATGAAACGCTGGAAGCGGAAAATGGCGAAAGCGCGATCAAGGTTTCCAGAAGCGATTATGATATTGATGTAATATTATTAGACCTCAAAATGCCTGGTTTAAGCGGGGAGCAGACTCTCGAAGAGATAAAAAAATACAGACCTGCAGTTCAAGTAATCATGCTAACAGGGCATGGATCAATGGCGTCGGCAATGGAGACCGGGCGATTGGAGGCATTTGATTTTCTCGAAAAACCATGCGAAATTGAGAAGCTTATTGAGACTATTGAGGCCGCCAGGGAAATGAGACCTCATGTTATGGCGCGACATGAGATTCCTCAGGTGGAAAAGGGATCATTCAAGAAGTGGTTGATAGGATCTCACAATTCGCGACCAGGCGTTATAATGCTTGGGGCATTGATTTTTGCAATTATGTTATTGGCGCCTGCGCCACAAAGGCTTTTGGATATATTATCTGCCCCCAAAACCGGGGAAATTACAGACATTAATATGGGATTCTCCGGATACCGACAAATGAGTAACGGTGAGACTATTGCCGAATATTACAGTTATAAAAACAAAATGTATAAAACTGTAAAGGATTCCAACGGGGCCAGTCTTAAAGTGCAACAAACTCCCACTGATGTCTCAAAAAAGGCGCGAATAATGTTGGCAACTTTGATTATTGCCGCCATGTTTTGGGCATCCGGCGCAGTCCCGGTTGGCATAACGGCTCTGCTTGTAGGCGTGCTGATGTACTTTAGCGGGATACTTCGACCGGATGATATTGCCAAAGCGTATGCAAAGGACGCCGTAATCTTTATTTTTGGGGTTCTGGCGATGGCCGTAGCGATTGCCAAGACTGGTTTGGATAGACGGATAGGACTCCTTCTGCTTGGTTCGGCAAAAACGCTTCCTCGATTACTATTCATTTTTCTACCGCTTTTAGCCATGGCTTGCTCATTTGTATCAGAACATGCCTTAGTTGCTTTTATTATGCCGCTTTTTATGATGGTTTATGTTACATCGATACGAGAGGCTGGTATCAAAAAGGATAGGGCCTTGGCAGTCATGTTTGCCCTTACTCTCTGTTTTACCGCCAATTCAGGCGGCCCAGGTTCACCCGCCGCCGGAGGCAGAAATGCAATCATGATGGGAATTCTTCAAGATTATAATGTTGCTCCAACATTTGGCGAATGGATGACCTATGGTATGCCGTTTGTCCCTATCATGGCATTGGCAATCGCCGCATATTTCTATTTGAGATTTAGATCAAAACTCAAGGTCAAATCGCTGAATGTATCAGCTATAGTTCATAAAGCGTCAGATCAGATTGGACCAATGAACAAGAATGAATATGTTACGGCGGCCGTCCTTATAGGTGTAATAGCGTTATGGATTGGCGCTAGTGATACTTTTGGAATGGGAGGACCGATTATTCTCGGTTTAGTCGCCCTGAATATTATGCGGGTGCTTAAATGGCGAGATATAACAAAGATTCACTGGGAAGTAATCGCCTTATATGCCAGTGCGGCTGCTATGGGTACAGGTCTTGCGGAAACCGGTGGCGCATTGTTCCTGGCCGACAGTTTCCTCAGCATTCTTCCTGAGTTTATGCGCGACGGTTCTGGCTTGGCGATGGCGGTAAGTTTGTTTACTGGAATTACGACCAACTTTATGAGTGACGGAGCGACAGTGTCGGCTATTGGTCCAATAACTGTGCCAATGGCAACAATCAGCGGCACCCATCCATGGATGGTCGGATTCGCAACTGCATTTGCATCCTCATTCGCACACATGTTAATTATTGGCACACCGTCAAATGCCATTGCATATGCCATGGCAAAGGATCCTATTACTGGCGAGCAATTGGTAAAATTATCGGACTTCCTAAAGCATGGAGCAGTGGTACTACTATTGTCATTCGCTGTATTATGGGGTTGGACTATATTTGGATATTGGAGATATATCGGATTTTAGAAATAGAAAGGAATAAGCCATGCCAGACAAAATTAAATTGTTGATTGTTGATGACGAGGAAAAATTTCTCGAATCTATAGCCAAACGGCTTGAGATGAGAGATTTTGATGTTCGCACTGCTACGCGCGGTGTGCAAGCTGTAGAAATTGCGCGAGAAGAGAAATTTGATCTTGCATTATTGGATCTTAAGATGCCTGGTATGGATGGAAAGCAAGTATTGGAGATACTCAAGAAGGAACACAAATATATTGAAGTGATTATTTTAACGGGCCATGGTTCGATTGATTCAGCCATTGAAAGCACCAAGCTTGGCGCTTTTGGGTATCTCCCCAAACCGTATGAATTGGAAAAACTGTTGGAGACCTTACGGCAAGCTTTCCAGGCCCGTATGGAAAAGAAGTTCAAGGTTGATCAAGGGAGAATGGACAAGCTCGCAGAGTTGGCGAGGGGACACAGCGCCCTTGGCATCCTTCGCGAAATGAAACAGCTGGATGATAGTGAGATGTAGACTCTCATAGAAAAACCGACTTAACATATTGCAATGTGAACATATTAGTTCCTGCTAGAAGAGAAGCAGTGGTAGCGGCAAAACTTAGGTTACTATGTAACAAAATTTGATTTTGATCGGATTAACCTATTACCCTTTTAGAGTCAGAAACACCTTAAGTCATAGGATTACTGTCGGATGGAGCTGTTCTTACATAATCAAGCTTTACTTTACGGTGCATTTATTGCATTTGTATTGAGTATGCTGGCGATAGACCTCGGGATTTTTCATCGACGTGATCATGTAGTTAGTGTTCGCGAATCGTTGATTTGGACGGCTGTCTGGATTATTTTGGCAATTGCCTTTATGGCTTTTGTTTATTACCGATATGAAACAATACTTCCCGGTAGTGGTACTAAAACCGCTCTAGAGTTTCTTTCCGGTTACCTGATTGAGAAGTCTTTAAGTATAGACAATGTATTTGTGTTTCTTCTAATCTTCTCCTACTTTAACGTCCCTGCTCAGTACCAGCATCGCGTTCTCTTCTGGGGAATCATCGGAGCTTTGATTTTCCGCGCGATTTTTATTGCACTAGGCGCTTTGTTGATAGCAAAGTTTCATGCAATCATCTACCTGTTTGGTGCTTTCCTCGCTTTTACCGGGATCAAAATGGCTTGGGCAAAAGACAAGCAGATTCATCCTGAGCGAAATCCAATCCTAAGGCTGTTCCGGAAAGTAGTCATTGTAACCAGCAATTTCCATGATCGACATTTTTTCATACGCGAAGGCGGCAAATGGGTTGCCACGCCTTTGTTTGTAGTCTTGATTATAATCGAGTGGAGCGACATTATCTTTGCAGTTGATTCAATTCCTGCTATATTCGCGGTAACAAAGGATCCGTTTATTGTATTTACGGCGAATGTCTTTGCTATATTAGGACTACGGGCGTTATATTTCTCTCTTGCTGGTGTAATGCGGCTGTTTCATCATCTTCATTACGGTCTATCGGTCATTTTGGTTTTTGTCGGAATAAAGATGATATTAACGGATATCTACAAGATTCCGATTGGGATATCTCTTGGATTGATTGGATTTGTTATCGCATTCTCAATCGTTGCCTCTCTTATCTGGCCGCGCCGAGAACTAAAGCCGGACGAAACTATTGGTAATCACAATCAGGAATCCGATTAGGGGTGTTTGAAAGAACTATGAACTCTAATTCATCAGGAAACGTTATTCGCCCTATTGAGCGACTTACCAAACCACTTGTTCGCTTTTTACATATTGAAGCGGCAAGTGGTATCATTCTCTTATTAGCCACTGCGGCCGCGATAATTGCAGCAAACTCGCCACTCAGAGAAGCCTACACAGAGTTTTGGAATAAGACTATGACACTCGGAATCGGTGACTGGAGCTTATCTTATCCCCTTTGGTATTGGGTGAATGACGGTTTGATGACGGTCTTTTTCTTCCTGGTAGGACTTGAAATCAAAAGAGAGATCGTATGTGGTGAACTTCGAGACATCCGCCGGATTTTCTCACCAGCAGGAGCCGCCATTGGCGGAGCAGTGGTACCGGCCACGATTTTCCTTTTACTGTTGGGTGATCATTTGGGACAACAGGGTTGGGCAATACCAATGGCAACGGATATTGCATTTGTCGTCGGAGCTCTGGCATTACTTGGGAAGCGAGTTCCCCATGGCTTGAAGGTCTTTTTGCTTACCCTTGCCATAGTAGATGACATTATTGCAGTACTAGTTATAGCAGTTTTCTACTCAAGTCAAATCAGCTTTGTCTGGATGGCAGCCGCAGTTACTGGAATTGTGGTTATAGTATTGATGAATAAACTAGGTATACGCACAGTAGCTGGATACATATTTGTAGGAGCAGTTATCTGGCTGTGTACTTTGAAATCCGGTGTTCATCCGACTATTTCCGGGGTTGCCATTGGACTTCTTACACCTGCTCTTCCTCTGGTTTCACGAGATAAATTGGGACAAGAATTAAAGAGAGTTCTGGATAGTGTGATTGGAGATGATCATACATCAGAGGACGTACGAATAAGAGACACCATCGAGGAGGTTACCTTCTCAACCCGCGAATCAATATCACCACTCGAACGATTTGAAGCCAGTGTTCACCCCTGGGCAGCTTTCCTGATAATGCCGATATTTGCCCTGGCAAATGCTGGAGTTTCATTCTCTGTTGCGGCCGTGTCATCACAGATTTCGTTCGCTGTTATTCTGGCATTATTTATTGGTAAACCTCTTGGTATCTCTCTTAGTCTGCTCGTGATTGTAAAAACCGGTCTCGGGATTATTCCCGGTGGATCAAACTGGAGAGCAGTAATAGGATGCGGATGTTTGGCGGGAATCGGTTTCACTATGTCTCTATTTGTGGCTTCGCTCAGTTTAGACGGAGAAGTCTTGGTACAGTGTCACGGGTCGGGTTAAAACCAGCCATTGAAGGTCGGGTTAAAACCGGCCAGATTTCTTGTTTCTTATTTTAATCATACTTTCTTTTTCTCTTTTTGGCAAGCCCGATCTTTAAGGCGATAGCTTTTTCCGGTTATCTGAATAATCTCAGCACGGTGGAGGATTCGGTCAAGGATGGCGGTTGCGGTGGGCACATCGCCGATCAGTTTTCCCCATTCTTCCAACGGTCGGTTCGATGTCATAATAGTGGAGCGTATTTCGTGTCGGCGCATGATGATTTCGAAGAGGTATTCTCCCGATTGTTTCGGCAGTTTCTTAATGCCCATGTCGTCAATTATCAACAGGTCCGGTTTCAAATACTGATTCATCATCCTGGTGTTGTCGCCAAAGTTTTCGGCCTGCATCAGTTCACCGACGGTATCGAAGATGGAGCGATATATGACGGCGA
>Ga0272443_10007128_pt1 | contig 10798 bp, 6 predicted proteins | sample SSMAcet12_FD_193581 | JGI IMG/M metagenome (GOLD analysis project Ga0272443, IMG submission 193581) | Marine sediment archaeal communities from Little Sippewissett salt marsh, Falmouth, MA, United States - SSM-Acet-12 | ecosystem: Environmental > Aquatic > Marine > Wetlands > Sediment ... | reverse complement strand
TCGAGATCGTCGGCGGTGAGCGTGAACGTTTCGCTGCTTGCCGAGAGCGGCAGCGAGAGCGATCCGGACCGAGACGCGCCGGCCGAGAGCGCGGAGAAATAGGTCTGCGTCGACGACGACGCGCCCTGGAGCCGGACCCGGAACAGGCCCGTGCTCGCGTTCCCGAGATTCCGGATTGTGAATGAGAACGTCAGCGACTGGCCGATGCTCGGGTTCGGAGGGGAGAACGAAAGCGACGAGACCGTCAGATCCGGCGCTGCGGCCGCTCCGACGCTGACTTGGCGGACGGTCGTGTCGGTCGCAGAGTCGTCGTCGGTGACGGTGAGACGGACCGAGTACGTGCCGGCGGCCGGGAACGCGTACGACGTGGTGAGCCCCGACGCGTCGACGAACCCGTCTCCGTTGAAGTCCCAGCGGTAGCTGACGATCGAGCCGTCGGGATCGCTCGATGCGCTTCCGTTGAAGCTGACCGTCTGGCCGACGGTCGGCGTTCCGGGCTGGAAGGTGAACGAGGCGGTCGGCGGCTGGTTGGCGACCGCGCCGACAACGACGGTTCGGTTCTCGATGTCGGTTGCGGAGTCGTCGTCGGTAACGGTGAGACGGACCGAGTAGCTGCCGGCGGTCGAGAATACGTGCGAAGCGGTGACGCCCGACGCGTCGACGAACCCGTCTCCGTTGAAGTCCCAGCGGTAGCTGACGATCGAGCCGTCGGGATCGCTCGATGCGCTTCCGTTGAAGCCGACCGTCTGGCCGGCAAGCGGAGTTCCCGGTTGATAGGTGAACGAGGCGATCGGCGGCTGGTTGGTCGTCGGAGCCTGCAAGAAGAGCCGCCCGTTCCCGTAGAGGTTGGCGCTCCCCATCGGGATCGTCTGCGACAGGAGCAGGGCGCGCAACGCCGGCTCGCTCAACGTCGGTTGCTGCGAGAGGAGGAGGGCGGCCGCTCCGGCGGCGTGCGGCGCGGAGCCTGAGGTGCCCGGGAAGGTCGTGTACGGCGCAGTTCCGGTCGTGACGTTGTCCGGTGCGACCAGATCCGGCTTCGATCGCCCGTCGTTCGAGGGGCCCTGAGAGCTGTAGGGTTCGAGCGGTCCGGTCGTGTAGCTCCCTTGGTCGACCGCGCCGACGGCGACAACTTCGAACGCGTTCGCCGGCGCGAGGATCGAGCTCGCGGCGATTGCGGGAGAGAGGTTCTGATAGACGCTGAGGAGTTCGATCGTCCTCGATCCGGTCCCTTCGATGCGGATGGTGTATGTCCCGCTTTGCGGGGCGGTGACTTGGATCGACTCGGTCGGCTCTTCGACGCCGGTCTGGTACTTGGTCGACGACGCGACGACCTGACTTGCCCCGTCGTAGAGGTAGAGGTCGTAGTCAGTCGATGCCGCCGGCCACTCGTTCCAGGTCAGATAGAGGACGATCTGCGAGCCGCTCGACGCGTAGAACGAGACGGACGTGTCGAGCCATCCGTCGGAGTTCCCGTCGACGAACGTTCCCTCCCAATGGCTCTGGGCTTCGTTTCCGGCGGCGTTCACCCACAGGATCCCGCCAGAGGTCGCCCGGCGCGCGATGTCGGGGATCGTCCCGGTTCCGTCGTAGAAGTTGGTGTTGTACCAGCCGAGCGAGTGATTGATCACGTCGATCCCGTTCGACAGGCAGTAGGTGACTGCCTGATCGAGGTCAATCTCGTCGGCGATCTTGATCAGGTAGAGCTGCGCCCCCGGGGCAATGTCGTGGATGACCTCGGCGACGGCGGTTCCATGCGAGAACCCGGTCGCGAGGCCCATCCCAGTGAGATCATTCTGGACCAGCGAATACGGAAGGTCACCGCGCGCTTGGGCCTGGGAGAGGCCGACGAAGCCGAGATCGATGACGGCGACCTTCGCCCCCGCGCCCGTGATCCCGGCAGCGTGGAACGCGTCCGCGCCGATCGCGGCGGTGCCCTCGGTCGGTGTCCCGAGTGGGAACGGAACGTAGGGCGCCCTGAAGAACGAGATCCCCGTCATCCTGGAGACGAGCGTCGAGAGCTGCGTCAGAGGGATCGTCACTTTGACCAGGGATGTGCCCGAATCGACCGACGATCCGCGCACGCCGAGGGAGGAGAGGGCGGCGACGGTCGAAGCGCTCCCCGTCCCCGGCCGCGGCTCGAGGACGACGGTCACGGTGGACGATGCAGACGAGAATGGGACGCCGAAGGTCTTCGCGAGTCCTTCGAGTGCCGTTCGTGTAGACGCAGGGAGCGCGGTTGTGATCTGCGATGCGGCCGAAGAGAGCGTTGCCTCCGCCGCGGCGAGGAGGACACCGAGGGCGCCGTCGACCTTCGGATCGTGATCGGAGCGCGCCATCTTCTCCGTTGTCAGCTTCGCGACGTTCGTCCGAGGGGCGATGCTCGGGCCGGCCGAGACAGCGTCCTGCTTGGCTCCGCCCGCCGCCATCAACAAGAAGGAGAGGGCGGCTTCGCGATCGTCCGGCCAGGTCAGAATGCCCAGGAACCAGCCTGGCGCGAACGGAAGTGGGACACCGAGCGGACGGCCGGAGAAGTACGTGGGCGAGATCCCGGCCTCAGTCAAGCGATCGGCGACGTCGGACAGGTCGGCGAGATAGCGGGAGAGGCTGACACCCCAGCTGTCCGGAACCATGAAGAAATGGTGCTTTCCCGATTTGGAGAAGGCCTGGAAGACGACCTGCTGGGCGACGCTGCTTTGGGAATATGCGTGCAGACTGACGCGTATTCCCGTCTCCGCCTCGAACGTGGCCGCGATGGCGTCCCAGTCCGCGCGTGTCGACTGATCGATCCCAACGTTGAGTGTCTCTTGCCCGGCGACCGCGATCGCCACGAGGCCGACGACGAACAGCGCGAACAGTGCGATTCTCTTCATGGTCCCTCCTACAAGGAATGCGGCTGATCCGATCGATGGGAGAGGCCGACGCCGCTCGGGACTGCGATTGCCAAGTAGGACTTCACGGGGAGCATTGCGGCCTCCTTTCCGGTCAAGATACACCCAATCGGGTGCGAAGTGCCACGGTCGATTGGTGACGGGGGAAGTGACGGCCATTGCCGGTCTCAATCTGCGTCGGTACACTCCTCGGCACGATGAAAGCTAAGCCACTCGTCTTTTCGCTTCTCGCGTTTCTTCTGGTGGTTGTCCCGAGCATGGCGCGTGAGATCCGTTTGCCCGATGAGGCGCTGCTGACAGGAACTGTCCTGATTGCGGAGCGTTTCGTCGAGATCGTCGGCCGCGAGAAGGAAGAAGTTCCGCTTGAATTCCCGGTGTGGCCGGGCGATCGGGGCCTTCGGCCATCGACGTGGTTCACGACGCTCGTCGAGGCCCATCCTGGAGACACCATCACAATCTCTCCGGGCGCGTACACCGCTCAGATCTGGATCTTCACCGACGGCGTCACGGTCCGGACCGATCCGGAAGAGGAAGAGCTGGCGTGGATCCGTGGGACGGTTGAAGTCGACGCCGACGGCGTCCTTCTCGAACGGATCGGCGTAACGGATTCGGGAGATCAGCGTGATAGCGGACACGGATTCGAGGTCCATCGCGACCTCGTCGGCCGGGTCACGATCCGATCGTGTCGCGCCGAGGGGAATCGATGGACCGGGATCCATATCATTGGTTCTACGGGGGCCATTCAGGAACTGCGGGTCGAGGACTGTGTCCTGATCGACAATGGGATGGACGGGATGGACGCCTCGTCGATCATCTTCGTCGTGGTGACCGGCTGTACGATCACGGGCAACGGGTGGGATCAGGCGAACGGTGTTGGCGTCCGGATTGGCCACTCCGTCGGTCGGATAGAGCTGTCCAATAACACGATCGAGAGCAACCGCTCCGCGAACGTCTACTACGCGGAGTAGCGCTCCCCGCCGAGATGGTTCGCGTCGACGGACCGAGAGACCTGAAGAAGGACGTTCCACTCCATTCTCTGACCTCACTTCGCGTTGGAGGGAAGGCCCGTTTCTTCGCGGAACCAGCCGAGGTGGCAGCCGTCGCCGAGCTGCTACGATGGACAACCGCGAAGGCCGTTGACTGGACCTGCCTTGGAAGTGGCACGAACGTACTTCTTCTGGATTCCGGCCATCGTGGGCTGGTGATCCGGACGACAGCCCTTCGAGGTATCTCGATCGACGGGAACCGGGTGACGGCCGCCGGCGGCGAACCGCTCGCTCGCGTCGCGCGTCTTGCGAGCGAGGCCGGCCTCTCGGGCCTCGAGTGGGCGTGCGGGATTCCCGGGACGGTTGGCGGAGCGATTGTGATGAATGCCGGGACGAGGGATGGCGAGATCGCGGACGTTCTCGAGGACGCGACGTACATTGATGCGGAGGGTCCGATCCGCCGAGCGGCCGTCGAGCTGGGGCTCGACTACCGGTGCAGCGCCTTCCTCGACGGGGAGCTCCGCGGTGTCATCGTCGGCGCCGCGTTTGAGTTGACCTCGAGTCTCCCGGAGCAAACGCTGTCGACGGTTCGTCGCCTGCTCGCCGAGCGTTCGCGGAGGTTCCCCGAAGGGGCGACGGCCGGCTGCACGTTCCGCAACCCTCCCGCGGGCCCGACGGCCGGGGAGCTTCTCGACCGAGCCGGGTGCAAGGGATTGCGTGTTGGGGACGCGTGCGTGTCGCCCGTCCACGCGAATTTCATCGTCAACGACGGGGCGGAGAACGCGTCGGACATCCTCCAGCTGATCGAGGCGATGAAGGGTCGGGTCAAGGACGTCTTCGGCGTCGAACTCGTCGAGGAGATCGTCGTCTTCAGCTGATCGGCCAGCGGCGCCTGCCCTTTGGCAATCGCGGCGGGAAACCGGGACAATCGCACTCCGAAAGCGACGACAGGAGGCTTGTGATGGAGCTGCAGGAGCGGATCAAGGATCGGAGCGCGTCGATCGCCGTCATCGGACTCGGCTACGTCGGCCTTCCCCTTTCCGTGGAGAAGGCGAAGGCCGGATTTCAGGTCATCGGTGTCGAGCGAAACGCCGAGCGCGTCGACATGGTCAACCGCGGCGAGAACTACATCGGGGACGTCGTTGCGGAAGACCTGCACGAGGCGGTCGCCGGAGGGAATCTTCGGGCGACGGATGATTTCAGCGTCGTCGCTGACGCGGACGTTCTGGCGATTTGCGTTCCGACGCCGCTCGACAAGAACAAGCAGCCGGACACGTCGTTCATCGAGCACGTCCTGGAGGAGTCTCTTCCTCACATCCATCCCGGCCAGCTGATTGTGCTCGAGTCGACGACCTATCCGGGGACGACCGAAGAGATCATCCAGCCGCGGATCGAGTCGCGCGGCTTCAAGATCGGCGAAGACGTCTTCCTCGCGTTCTCGCCGGAGCGAGTCGACCCGGGGAACGCGCACTTCAAGACGAGAAACACTCCGAAGATTGTCGGCGGCGTCACGCAGGCGTGCACCGACACGGCGGCCGAGCTCTACGAGCAGATCCTCGAAAGCCCGGTCTGTCGCGTCTCGTCTCCGCGGGTCGCGGAGATGGCCAAGCTCCTCGAGAACGTCTTCCGGATCGTCAACATCTCGCTCGTCAACGAACTTGCCCTCCTTTGCGAGCGGATGCGGATCGACATCTGGGAGGTCATCGAGGCGGCGAAGACGAAGCCGTTCGGATACATGCCGTTCTACCCCGGCCCGGGTCTCGGCGGCCACTGCATTCCGCTCGATCCCTTCTACCTGTCATGGAAGGCGCGCGAGTACGACTTCTCGACGCGCTTCATCGAGCTGGCCGGCGAGATCAACGACCTGATGCCCTATCATGTCGTCGAGCGGGCGATGGAGATCCTCAATCGAGACGGGAAGGCCCTTCGTGGCTCGAGGGTGCTTCTCCTGGGAATGGCGTACAAGAGAGACATCGACGACGTTCGTGAGTCGGCCTCGCTCAAGGTCGCCGCGCAGCTGCGCCGTCATGGGGCCGACATCGCCTACCATGACCCGCATGTCTCAGCGGTCAAGATTGGAGAGGAGAGCCTCGACAGCATCGACTTGACCGACGAGACGTTGGCCGAACAGGATCTCGTCATCGTCATGACGGCACACACGAACGTCGACTACGAGCGCGTCGTCCGCTCCGGAATCCTCGTCTTCGACACGCGCAATGCCACGGCCGGTATTCTCGGTGAGAACGTCATTCGATTGGGAGTCGGTTGACGATGCGCTTGGCGATTCTCGGGGCCGGAGGGTGGGGGAAGAACCACGTCCGAACGTTCTGCTCGATTCTCGGAGAGAACTCGGTCGTCGTCTGCGATCCCGATCCGGCGAGGCTCGCCGCGGTTCGGTCGAACCATCCGGGGGCGGAGACGTGCGATCGACCCCGCTTCAAGGGAATCGACGCAATCGTCATCGCCGCGCCAGCGGCCCTCCACTACGAGCTGACGAAGGCGGCGCTCGGCGACGGACTCCATGTCCTCGTCGAGAAGCCGATGGCGTTGACGTCATCGCATGCGGAGGAACTGGTCCGGCTGGCCGATGAACGCGATCGGATCCTGATGGTCGATCACCTGCTCGAATACCATCCGGCCGTGGTCCGGCTGAAGGGACTCATCGATGACGGCCAGTTCGGCAGGCTCCTTCACCTGACCAGCAGACGCTTGAACCTCGGGGTGATTCGATCGGAGGAGAACGCGCTCTGGAGCCTCGCTCCGCACGACATCTCGGTCATTCTGCGATTGCTCGGCGAGGAGCCCGCCGAGGTTAGCGCGCACGGCGCGACGTACCTTCAGGATGGGATTCCCGACCTCGCCCACGCGACGCTGCGATTCGAGAGTGGTGCCCTCGCACACGTTCACGTCAGCTGGCTCGATCCAGTCAAGGTGCGGTCATTGACGGTCGTTGGTGAGAAGCGGATGGCCGTCTTCGACGACGTCGTGGGGGAGAAACTGAGGTTGTTCGATGCCAGAGCGAACCGAGATGGATCTCGCTTCGTTCCGACCAGAGAAGGCGAGGCCGTTGAGGATTGCGGAGGCGGGGAACCGCTACGCGCGGTCGCCGAGGCATTCCTCGACAGCCTCGAGACGGGTCGTCCGCCGGTTGCCGACGGGCGTGACGGATTGCGCGTGGTGCGCGTCCTCGAGGCGGCGCAAGCGTCGCTCGACGCCGGCGGCGCGTCAGTTCGGATGGGAGGGGCGTCATGAGTGAGGTCTTCGTGCATCCGTCGGCCTATGTGGACGCGGATGTCGAGATCGGCGAGGGAACCAAGGTCTGGCATTTCTCGCACGTCATGCGAGGAGCGCGGATCGGTGAGAACTGCACGCTCGGCCAGAACGTCCTCGTTGGCCCCAACGTGTCGGTCGGGGACGGTGTCAAGATTCAGAACAACGTCTCGGTGTACGAAGGCGTCGTCCTCGAGAACGACGTCTTCTGCGGTCCGAGCTGCGTGTTCACGAACGTCGACCGACCCCGGTCCGGGTTCCCGACCGGCGCTGCCGACTACCGAGAGACGAGGGTCCGTCGGGGCGTGACGATCGGGGCGAACGCGACGATCGTCTGCGGTCACACGCTCGGCGAGTACGCGTTCGTCGGCGCCGGTTCGGTGGTGACGAAGGATGTCCCCGCCTACGCGATCGTCTACGGGAATCCAGCGAGCGTCAAAGGCCACGTCTGCCAATGCGGCGCGGAGCTCGGATTCGACGCCGATTGTGCGACGTGCGAAACCTGCGGCCGCGAGTACGAGATGGCGGCGGCGGGAGTCAAGTGCGTGAAGGAGAGTGGATGAACGTTCCGGTTCTGGATCTGAAGCGGCAGTACGAGATAATCCGCGAGGAGATCGACGCCGCGGTCCTCGAGGTTGTCGGCTCGTCGAAGTACATCCTCGGCCCGTACGTGAAGGACTTCGAGGGGAAGGCGGCCGCGTACTGCAACGCTGCCCACGCGGTCGGCGTGGCAAGCGGCACCGACGCGCTCCTTCTGTCGCTGCGCGCGCTTGGCGTGGGACCTGGCGACGCCGTGATCCTCCCCAGCTTCACCTTCTTCGCCACCGCGGGGGTCGTGCACAACGTCGGCGCGACGCCCGTTTTCTGTGACATCGATCCCGAGACGTTCAACCTCGACACGGAGCATCTTCGGGAGTTGCTGAAAGACTCCGAGCTGTCGGCGAAAGCGAAGGCCGTGATCCCCGTTCACCTCTATGGACAGATCGCCGACATGGATGAGGTCTCGGCGATCGCCAAGGAGCACGACCTCGCCGTGGTGGAAGACGCGGCCCAGGCGATCGGATCGATCTACAAGGGGCGAACGGCCGGGACTCTCGGCGATCTTGGCTGCTTCAGCTTCTATCCGACCAAGAACCTGGGCGCGTACGGGGACGCCGGGATGGTTACCTCGAATGACGACGGGTTCGCCGACGCGGTCCGGCTCCTGCGGGTGCACGGCGCGCGACCGAAGTACTTCCATCGCATGGTCGGGGTCAATTCGCGGCTTGATGCGATCCAAGCGGCGATTTTGGCGGTGAAGCTCGGTCATCTCGACGCCTGGTCCGCGGCGCGCGCCGAGAAGGCTGATGTCTACGACGCTTCGCTCGCTGACGTTGAGGGGATCGTCACGCCGCACCGGGCCAGCGACCGCTCGCACATCTTCCATCAGTACACGATCCGGGTCCTCGACGGCCGGAGGGACGAACTGCGCGAGCACCTCACGGATCGGGACGTCGGGACGATGATCTACTATCCGCAGCCGCTCCATCTGCAGGAGTGCTTCGCGCATCTCGGATACAGAGAAGGGCAGCTCCCTCAGTCCGAAGCGGCGAGTCGCGAGGCCCTCTCCCTGCCGATTTTTCCCGAGCTCACGGAGGACGAGCAGCGCTACGTGGCTGAATCGATCGGGACGTTCTGCCGCTAGCAGGAGGCGGAAGGCCGGCTCGCCCGGGAATGGGCAGCCACGTGCCGGACGTCGCGCCGCCGATCGCCACGGTCTCTTCTCGACTGTGCTGCAACTTCTCCCCGTCCGCTAGGTATAATTGTCTACAGGAGTTCTGATGATGAACCGGATCAGCGTTTGGGGAAGGATCCTCGTCAGCGTCGCCTTGTGGGTCGCGGTGTTCGCAAGCTCCGCCGTCGTTGCGTCCGAGATGCGAAGTCGCATTTCGCGGGAGGATGTGCACCCGCGGATGACGACCTCGCTGCAGCTTCTTGCGATGACGGCCGAGACGGAACCCGCCCGGCTGGAGACGATGGGGAGCGACCTCGGCCTCGAGGTGACGGACGGCGACGTGGTCTTCATCGTCGAACCGATGTACGGTCGGGCAGCCTACGTCGACGAGATCGCGATTCGTGCGCTCGGTGGGCATGTGGAGGCGCGATCGGAGAGTCTCCTTCGTGTGCGTGCACCCGCCGATCGGCTCTTCGATCTGGCCGACCGGGTGTCCGGCGTGGCGCTCCTCCGGGAGCCGACCCCGCGACGAGCGCTCGCAGTCACGAGCGAGGGCGTCTCCCTCGCCGGCGCGACAGACTTCCATACCGCGGGCTACTACGGCCAGGGAGTCAAAGTGGCGGTCATCGATCTCGGCTTCATCGGCTATCAGGACGCCGTGGACGCGGGCGAGCTTGACGACGACCGCATCGTCACAATCGACTACACCGGCGACGGATTTGAGACCTACACCGAGCACGGGGTTGGGGTTGCCGAGATTGCCGCCGACATGGCGCCTCAGGCGGATCTCTACTTGATGATGGTCGATGACTTGGTCGATTTGCAGAACGCGGTCAGCGACTGCATCAGCTACGGCGTCCGCGTGATCAACCATTCGGTTGGCTGGTTCAACGCCAATTTCTATGATGGAACGGGTACCATTGGCAGCATCGTCACCAACGCCAGGAACAACGGGATCCTGTGGACCAATTCGGCCGGGAACAGCGGGGATGACGGCCACTGGCAGGGCTTCTTCGACGACTCGGGGGACGGGGATGGGTATCACGAGTTCGGTCTAGGGACTGACTACGTCGACGGGGATGGCCTTGACGAAGGAAGTCGCGTCCGCATCTACGTTCCCATGGATCCTACAGGCGAAACGAACACGATCCGCGTCTACATGACGTGGGACGATTGGCCGGCGTCCGACCAAGACTACGACCTCTACTTGTACAACAGCGCAGGCACCGTCGTCGCTTCGTCCACGAGATTCCAGACGGAGGAGTCCCCCGGGCCGCCGACCGAAGCGCTCAGTTACACGACCTCTTCGACGGGCTACTTCGAGATTGTGATCAAAGAGTTCAGCGCGCCGGCGAGCCCGGAGATCGACCTGTTTGTCTACACGGATCCTTGGGGGAGCCCGCAGTTGGAGTACCACGATCCCGCAAGCTCCATTCTTTCGCCGGCGAACTCCACGGACGTTCTTACAGTGGGTGCGATTCAGCGCACGGATTGGGCGGCCGGGCCGGCGGAGACGTTCAGCTCCCGCGGGCCGTCGAATCGCGGGGACGTGAAGCCGGACATCGCCGGGCCGGACGGCGTCTCAAATCTGACGTACGGAACCCCGGGGTTTCCGGACTATGAAGGGTTCTATGGGACCTCGGCCTCGTCGCCGCATGTTGCCGGTGCCGCGGCCCTCCTCCTCTCGGAAGACCCGACCCGGACCGCTGACGATCTGCAGACGGAGCTCGAAACCGACGCGATCGACATGGGGGATGCCGGGAAAGACAACGTCTTCGGGTCAGGACGCCTGAACCTCGAGCTGACTCCCCTCGAGCCCCTTCGCGGCTACTGGCAGTTCGAGGAAGGGATTGGTGGCGGGTCGACAGCACAGGATAGCTCGACGTACGACAACGACGGGACGATTGTGGGAGCGACGCGCGTGATCGACGGGAGCGCGG
>Ga0272443_10007127_pt1 | contig 10799 bp, 8 predicted proteins | sample SSMAcet12_FD_193581 | JGI IMG/M metagenome (GOLD analysis project Ga0272443, IMG submission 193581) | Marine sediment archaeal communities from Little Sippewissett salt marsh, Falmouth, MA, United States - SSM-Acet-12 | ecosystem: Environmental > Aquatic > Marine > Wetlands > Sediment ... | reverse complement strand
AATTTTAAAAAGCATAATGCACTTTAGCGATGTCTTGGTTTCTGACGTTATGACACCAAGAACAGTGGTTTTTAGCTGTGAAGCCGATAGAACAGTGGGCGAGATAGTTAATATGCCGGAAATTCAAATGTACTCTCGATTCCCTATCTGGGAAGGTGAGTCATTAGACGATGGTGTGGTCGGTTACGTGATGTCTAAAGATGTTTTACACGCTGCACTTGTAGGTAAAGCTAAGATCAAACTTAGGAATTTTGCAAGAGAAGTTTATTTTATACCTGAGAACGCACAGCTTGATGCTGCGTTAGAGCTTTTTTTGAAGCATAACCAACACCAGTTCTTAGTAGTAGATGAGTATGGCGGTATAGAGGGATTGCTTACTATGGAAGATGTAATAGAGACAATGCTCGGAGTAGAAATAATTGATGAAGCCGATAAAGTGGTTGACCTAAGGAGATTGGCAAAAGAGCAAAGAGACAAGCGTGTCGCTTCTATTGCTATGCAAAACGAAAAAGATTAAATTTATATTCATTCTTGATTCTTTTTTTTAGCAAGATGAATTCAATAATCAAACTTCTGGTCATGAATTTAATAAAAGACTGGCTTATAAACTAAATAATAAAGACTGACAAACGACTTTTACAATTCATAAAAAAATAATTTGGATGTTTCAAAATATTTCCATAAATTTGTTTTCTTTTATCGGGGCATAGCGCAGCCCGGTTAGCGCGCCTGCTTTGGGAGCAGGAAGTCGCAGGTTCAAATCCTGCTGCCCCGACACTCATATTCCTTCTGAAATCTATTTATTAGAAATAACAAGAAACTCTATATCTCTATTGTTAAAAAAGATTATCGACTCGTTGGGCAAATAAAGGAATATGCTTCATATTAATAAGAAAAACATCATAATACATACCTATTACACTCTGTAATATGACCAATACAGAATATAAACGAAAACTCATTGATATTATCTATATTTTTTGTTCTATAATCTCAGAACTCCTGATTCTTACTAAACAAAAACTTCGCAGAAATTTTGATATATTTATTGGAAAGACCCCCTGCCCCTCTCCCGACATGCGTCGGGACCAAAGCATTACAAAGAGGTGTGAAAACCAGTGTTATCCCCCTCTTTCCATGAGGGGGCAAGGAGTGTTGTCTGATATATATCCTTGGAAAAACGAAATTATTGATTATAGTAGAATCCTCGCAAACTCCTTATTTTTGTTGTATGGTAAGGAATTGTATTGCGCCGTGAAAGTCCATTGGGTGGGTGGATAAGGGGCTATATTGCATAAATCAGAATATTATCTATATATTGATAATATGCTTGTATTATATATAGTTACGAGAATATACTGCACATGACTGTCTCATCTTGATTTACAATTATACAATAATTCTGTCAGTAATCTGTCAGTAGTTAAAATATTTTTATTGCATTACTGTCAGGAGTTGTATAATGAATGTACATTATTATATCGACAAGAAGGATCAGCCGAAGTCGGTGATCATGCTCTCCATCAGCGATCGGAGTGAAAGATTGCGTATTAGCACAAGGATCAGTGTGAGCCCGAAGGATTGGAGTGATGCAAAAAAGAAGCTGAAAGCATCTGCAAGGAATAGCACGCAAATCAATAAGTATTTAACGGAGCTTGATAATCTGATCAGTCAGGTCTATTTTGATGCCAAGCAAAATGGATCGGAGAAGCCACTGGCAGAAGTGAAGCAGGGCATCCAGAAGTATCTCGATCCTAAGAGATTCAAGAATCCAAAGAAGAAAGAGCCAGGGTTCTTCGATATACTTGAAAAGTTCATTAAGGAGAGAGCTGATGATCCCAATTACAAGCACAAGACCATAAAGCATTATACGACCATTCTTAATCATCTAAAGGCATTTGAGAAGAGCCGAAAAAAGAAGATAGAGTTTGATGAGATAGACAAGCAATTCTATGATGAGCTCACCAAGTATTTGATATATAAAAAGGAACTGAAGACTAATTCTGTTGGCACTGTGATCAGGATCACCAAGACATTTCTTTATTACTGCCTGAGGAATGATTACATGACGAACACGAAATTCATTGATGCATTCAAGGTGACGTGGAAGGATGCCCAGACGGTATCGCTGACAGAGAAAGAACTGGAGGCATTGATGAATGTAGAGCTTGATGAGCGGCTTGATAATGTCCGTAATTTATTTGTGATTCAGATATTAACAGGCATTCGATATTCAGACTTGAAGAATCTTAAGCCCGAGAACATTGATCTGGAGAATGAGATCATCAAGATCAGCATGATCAAGACGCAGGACAGTGTGATCATCCCGATAAGCTCGAAACTGAAAGGGTATCTGGAGAAGTACATAGACAAGAATCTACACGTTATGTATGTAAGCCGATACAATAATTACATCAAGAATGTATGCCAGAAAGCGGGTATAGATACACCGATACAGAATGTTTGGTTTTATGGTAAAAAGCGAGTTGAGGAAGTGAAGCCGAAGTATGAGCTGATAAGCAGTCATACAGCTCGCCGAACCTTCATAACACTGAGTTTACAGAAGGGAGCACTGCCAGAGCAGGTGATGAAAGTGAGTGGACACAAAGACCGCAAATCTTTCCAGAAATACGTGAAGGTGGATCAGCAGGAAGCAATAGATAAGATTAAAAATATATGGAATTAGCTAATGAATGAATTAACAGATTATTCAGAGCTTGTTGAGCTTAAGGAATACCTATTAAAGATAGTTGATTTTGGTTGTATAGAAACACTTAGTACATACATAAAGGAAAGAATATATCCAAAGATCAGAGATAGAATAGCTGGATTCAAGCAAGGCAATCCAAAGACTAAATATCTTGAGTTATTAGAAATGATTTTCAAAGAAGCGGATGACCTTTACAATGGCAATAAAGATCAGGGCTTATACCTTAATAAGGATAAAAGACAAGAAAGAATTAGTGAACTTAAGGAGATATTAAACTTTATTGAAGATTACAGAGAGTTTATTGAGAGTGGAGCAGTGAGAAGATTCTTTATAGGTAGCCCTAATGATCCTCAAGAACTGCAGGTATCATTGCTTGAGAATGTATTGAACTTCATTGACTATCTAAATGAAGCGGAAAAGAGTTCATTTATTGCCCACACATTATCTATCCTTAATAATATGAGAGAGTACACGAGTATAGAATATAAGGATAATGTTTCGAATAAGAACAAAGAGATGGAAACAGACAAAAATAAAGAAGAAGTTGATTATTTAATGGATAATATGGAATACTTATTCTATTCTGACCAAGCAGTTTATATAGAATCGATAGATTATTGTATTAATGAGCTGGAGAGATTACATGTTGAATATGAATCAGTTAAACATAACAGAGGTTTCAAGGCAAAAATAAATCCAGATCAGATAGATAATATATACTATATTCTTAAAGATAATTCATTTATTAATGAAGATACTGATAAAGACCACTTTAAAGCTGTGTTTAAGCAAAGAGAATTGCCTGAAGGATTTACTAGAATAGATTGGATAGGGAGCCAAAGACTTCTAATATGGTTTATCAAAGTAGTGATGAATTTAGAAAAGACTGGAGAGTATTGGATAGCACTTTCAGACTGCTTTACTGTTAAAGGAAATCCGATAGATACTAATAAGATAAAGAGTGCAAAATGGCAGATAGGAGAATCCATACCCAAACAAAGAGGAAAAGAACTACAAAAACTATTGAAACCACACCTTAATAAATAAGAAAAACTTTACCTGTATTTACATGTAAAGCAAAGTATATACCTTCCCTTCTTAGCATACGTTTCTGATCATAAGTTTTTTTTTATTTCAGATGTTGCGCAACGGAATGAAATATATAATATTGTTAAACTTATGAGAAAGAACGAACATGGAAAATGACTTCAAGAAAGAGCTTGCTGAGATCAAGCAGATGTTGGAAGATCTTCGGATTAATTCCAAAAATATTCTAACATTTGAAGATGCTCGTAAGTTGTTGGATATCTCCGGGAGTCAGCTATATAAGCTGACTTCCAAAGATAAAATACCATATTATAAACCCAACGGAAAGCGGGTTTATTTCAATCGAAATGAGCTTAACCAGTGGCTGATGAGGAATCGCAATACAGATATCGACTTCAAAGAAGATATTATCAATATAACTCAAGGGGTTGAAAATGGATAATATAATAATGACTTCGATTAATCAGGAAGATTTCCAGAATCTGATAAAAAAAACAGTTTTGGAATGCATTCAGACACTGCCTGGTAAAGTAAACAATGATTATCACCCGGAGAAGGATGTAGTGATGAATACAACCGAGGCAGCAAAATTCTTGAAATGTTCAAGGATGACACTTCATCGTCGGATGAACGAGGGAGCTGTACCTCATCGCCGAATGGGACGTAGGATCATGTTCTCGAAACTGGAATTACTTTCGTGGCTTAGGAATGGAGGAAAATAATGACTTATAAAGATATATCTTGCACAGACCTGGCTGAAAAGCTAGGTCTTGCAATAGGGAGTAATGGTAATTATCGTTGCTTTAACGAACCCGGACACAACAATGCAGACCAGAATCCCAGTTTGCAGATCAGCGAAGATGGCTTCAAGTGCCATGGATGCGGGCTTCACGGCAACAACATTGAGCTAATCAAGCAAGTTCGGAATGTTGATACTGATGAAGCATTTCTCTGGCTTAACGAACAATTTCCAGAGCTTAGCAAGAATGGAAATTCAAAGATGCACCTACGTTTGATACAGGATGGTGATCCACGATATCTTCATGTTGATAAAGCTAAATTGCATCTGAGAAAGGCAGATCAAGAGGACGTGAATCACATAGTTGAAATACTGCGGAAACGTTACTCACTCGACACACTTCACAGGACAGGTACATTAATATCAGAAGGCAATTACTATGGAATGGCATTTGATACAGGAATGCTGAAGTATAATCCTAATAATATGGATAATTCTCTCTTCGTTGAAGGCAGGACAGATTGGCTTACGGCTGTTGAATTGGGATTTGACAATGATTATAATACTGTATCAGTATATAATAAAACAAGCATGATAGACCTTACATCTCATAACAATATCATCATATTGGATTCAGATGATGATCCAGATAGCAAGAAATCGAGATTGAAAGCAAAAGCAGAATGTTATGTCAAGTTCATACAACTGCCGGATGGTTTCAAGGATCTATCTGACCTGTATTATGACAATCCTTCAGCAAAGGATATTGTTCAGAACTTGATTGAGCAGAGTGAATGGATTGAAATATCTCCTGAACGCAATGCCAGATCACTGCAATATGCAGGAACGATGAGGACAGCTAAAGAATTGATGATGTTGGATATACCACCCATTTCGTGGGTGGTTCCAAATCTTCTACCTGCAGGACTGACAATCATTGCAGGTAAGCCGAAAACAGGTAAAAGTATTCTTGCACTGAATATTGGCATAGCTGTTTCAACAGGACGAGATTTGTTTGGCCAGATCAATACAAACAAATGTGGAGTTATATATTTTGCACTCGAAGATAATGATGCACGGCTGCAGGATAGACTGGAGCTTTTATCAGGATTTTATGATTCGATTGTCAATAGCGAAGATTTCAAGACTACTCTTGAAATTCCGAGATACGATCTTGGTGGACTTGAATATCTGGAGCAGATCATCAAAAAGGATGGCATCGGGTGTGTGATAATAGACACCTGGCAGCGGTTTGCTCCACCGAAAGGCACGACTGAATCGGATTATGAATTCACATATAGAATATTCAGCGAACTATCATCAATGGCAAAGAAGTATGATGTAGCGATAGTTCTGATCCATCATGCCAGAAAGAATAAGTCAGATTCGAACTACTCATTTGACGAGATCATGGGATCGACAGGCATCACAGCATCGGTAGATACTATGATGGTCCTATCAAAAGTGCAAGAATTACATAAACTTGAAGCTACTGGTAGAGACGTAGAATCTGCAGAATTGTTGCTGAAGTTCGATAAATCAACACTGACATATACACTGACTAATACACCATACGATGACGTAAGCCCTGAACGGCAAACAATCATTGACTTAATGGATAATGTGAAAAAAGAATTCACTGTTTCACTGATTGCTGATACTCTTGATGTGCCAAAGGAGAATCTTAAGGCACTGCTCAGCAAGATGGCACGAACAGGCCAGATTAAGCGAATCAAACGAGGAGTCTATACGGGTATTGGTTACCACGGTTACCAAGCACTTAAGTAATTATAATACAATAACTTAAGTGGTAATCGGGTGCGGTTACCAAGCGGTTACTAATAGATTAGGTGGTTACTACGGTTACCACGATTACCAAGCGGTTACCAGTTAAACATATACTATTCAATGGTTTACTGCATTTGGTAACCGGTAACCACATATATATAAGAATAATTATTAATTATAAAGGAAAAAAATATGACTAGTTTAAAATTAGTTGAAAAAATGTTCAGTAACGATCCTCTAACAGAGTTAAAAAAGCAAATGTTGGATTTAGCAGCAGACATAGAAACGCTGGATTTACCAAACAAGGTTTATATGATCAGCTATAATGATGGCACATTCGATTCTGTTTATAGCAATGAGTATCATAAAACGATAAAAGGGAAGTTCGATGCTATTCACTTTAAAGAGTCAGAAGATTCCGGTAAGCAGGTTTTTCAAATAGTCCTTCTGGATTCGGAAGAGCCAAGAAGACTGGTCGTCTCAGGAGGTGTAAATGCCTTCGTAGTTATTGACTTTATAAACAGACTTTGCAATCTGAAGGATCCGAATGATGTGGATGTAGAGCTTTACTTCGAAGAGAATCAGAAAGGAGACAAAAAGTATATAAACGGCCGGATAAGAGTACCTAGTGTAAATGAGGAGCTTAAGCCACTGCTATATTACAATTACATCCCGAAGGATAAAGACGAACGACTGAAGGAGTTTTTACACCAAGTGTCTGAGCTTATGAAGCGAAAAGAGATTTTTTGACGAAGAAAGTAAAAGAAAGATTCCCCCCCAGTTAAAATCTGGGGGGGGATTCATATTACAAGAAATGCCTCCGGATGTAGTCTTCAATGACTTCCTTTTCAGCTCCGACGGATGAGATGTGATATCCCCGGGACCAGCGATCCCAGTCTCTGCAATGAAAGTGCTTCATAAGCCGGCTTGTCTGGGTTTTGAAGATTTCGATAGTTTTGCTGATGCTCATCGTTGGCGGTAGCTCAAAAAGAATATGCAAGTGGTCTGAGTCGTTGTGATATTCGACAAGCCTCATCTTTGCAGAATTAGCTGCCTGAGCGATAAGCAGATCAGGGATCCAGAACGGTTTGCGATAATGTGCCGTAAGGACGAGATGAAACATTAGTTCTGCTTTGTGGTGCTTTCTCATGGCTTCCTCCTCTTAGTGATTAAAAAATGATATTTAGATACAATCATTTTAAAAAAAAGAAAAAACAAAAAAAAATGCCTTCATGCTTCTCAGGTATTTTTTTTGTTTGAATTACACATTTAGGAGAATCACCGAAATAGCACCAAGTCTGATTGCAAGCAGCGGCGGCAAAGGCAATCCGCCTGACAATTTTATTTTCTAAACCATAAGTATTATAGTATTAAGAGAAGAAAAGAAAAATGGCAAAGGATTGAACGCTGACCGCTTTCATGGCGAATATCCGATATTGGAAGATATATGGATAGACAGTGCAGTCATAGAAAAATGTCTGCCAATTATGTTTAAGCGAACAGAAGCTAGCCATAACCTAACAGCAGGAAGAAAGCAAGCGAAGGCAAGGATATATAAACAAGGGGATAATTGGCAAAATTTTGCAGTATGCACTGATGCCTTGCGAGGCGGTGAGGATGCGGGGATCGGGTAGGCGGGAACTGAAAGAAAACAACCACGAAGCACAAATATGAACAGGAGAAAAACTGGATTGAAGCGAAGCGTAAAGACCAGATGATTTTAAGAACTAATGACAGAATATAAACAACGCAAGAATAATAATACTGCATTTGTTTTAGGGTGGGAGGAAGGGAATAAATAAAAATAGGACGCTAGGTAGAGAGCCAAGCAGCCCGAGCGGGACGGTGAGCTATCACCCAAAATATGATAAAACAGACGCACCGCCACGCAGAGGGCTTGCGATGTATGGAACAAGAAGAAGGCAGAAGCGAGCAAGACCGCCGACAATAAAAAGATAAAGAAAGGAGGGCGGTAGGAACAGAAAAAAACAAGAAAGGAGGCGGGCAGCGAAGCGATGCGTTAGCTTGCGTTTGGAATTAGTAGTACCGATAGATATTGGAGGAGGTGGGATTTTGTTCAATTACGAATTTAGAATTACGAATTACGAGTTGGGATAAGAACGGCGGTTGGTGTGATGGCTCTTAGCGAATTGGAGTCATCGATAGTTCGCATTTTCTTCCCTGAGCAAGTTTTTGCTTTGAAATATTTGCGAAGGGGTGGTTTTCTGAATTCGAGTCTTCGAGAGTTCGGATTGTTTTCCGACCGCAATTGTTGGCTTTGGAATATTTGCGGGAGGTGGTTTTGAAGGGAGAGATTAGGGCATTGGATGGGAGTGGAAATTGGATGATGGCTCCCTAACCCCATCTTGAAAAATGAATAAAAATAGAGGAAAATCGCACTATACCCCATATAGTAAGGGGGCAAGACATTAATTTAGCAAAGAATAAGTATCAATATATTTATTGGCTCATATCTTTTGTAGCTCTGTTATTTTATATGGTTTTCACATATCATACGGAAATGATAGCCATAGATAGCAAAAGTAATTGATAGACTCATCAAATTCGGCTTCCTGAAAATTGTCCAGACTAACAATTTCCAGTAATTCATACGCTCTTTATCAATCAGCCCTAAGAAATAAATTGATCGTAAGAATGCAAAGATATCAGTATATAAACCCTTAAAGTTGATTTTCGGCTTTTCCTTGGGCAATTTGTATTCCTTCAAGAAAGTTTTGACTCTTTTATTAAACAGCTTTGGTGAATAAAGCTGATTGACCACGTGTTTGTAGCCACTAATCAAAGTATCAATATTCATCATTGGGATTATGTTTGTTGTTCCGTCCACATTGTCGCCATTCATTCTTTCATTAATGCGTCCTTCTTTTTTTAAGCGTTTATAAAGCAAGCTGTCATTTGGAGCTTGCAGTAAACCAACCATTGCTGTTACAATCCCGGTATTCTGTATGAAGTCCATCAAACGCTGGAAAGTGGAAGAAGTGTCATTATCAAAGCCCAAAATAAACCCTGCCTGCACCTGCATCCCATAGCTGTGGATAGTATTTACGCAGGCTGTAAGGTCGCGATTCAGATTTTGCTTTTTATTGCATTCGGCAAGAGATAGCTCCTCAGGGGTCTCAATACCAATAAACACGCTATCAAAACCAGCAGAGACCATTAGTTTCATTAGTTCCTCATCGTCTGCAAGATTTATTGAGACTTCAGTGCTAAATGAAATGCCCTTTTTGCCTTCCCGCCATTTTATTATTGCTGGTAGCAATTCTCTCTTTAAAGTCTTTTTATTTCCAATGAAATTATCGTCAACAAAGAAAATCCCCTTGCGCCAGCCGGAGTTATATAGTGTATCCAGTTCCTCGATAACTTGAGATGCTGTCTTGGTTCTTGGTTTGTGTCCGAATAGTGTTGTGATGTTGCAAAATTCACAATTATAAGGACAGCCCCTTGAATACTGAACGTTCATGGTCGCATAACTCTTGAAATCTGCCAATTCCCACATAGGAGACGGAGTTTTTTTAATATCAGGAAACTCCTTAGTCGTATAGATCTTTTTGGGACTACCCTTTTTCAGATCTTTCAAGAATTCCAATAGAGTTATTTCTGCCTCATTCAGTACAAAATGTTCTACTGAGTCGAATAATTCATATTCCGCAGTAAACAGAGGGCCGCCTGCTACAATTGTTTTGCCTGCTTTATTGCATTGTTTTATTATTTTCATCGCAGAATCTTTTTGAACACTCATGGCGCTGATAAAAACCATATCCGCCCAGTTTAAATCGTTCTGAGATAACGTTTTGACGTTAGTGTCAACTAATATTTTATTCCATTCCTTAGGTAAAAGCGATGCAATTGTCAGTAAACCTAAGGGTTGTGATGTTGCCTTCTTTTTAATGAATTTTAAGGCATGCTTATAGCTCCAAAAAGTATCTGGAACTTCGGGATATACTAATAAAATATTCATAATGATCTCAACATGTTAATTAATTAAAAATAGAATCTGATACCTAAAGCTCCTTCAAAATTTGCATAAGTGCCAGGGAGAACACCTACCATAAGTCCGGCTTCTCCGAAAATCTCGATAGGAGAGTTTCTTGGAACAATATTGATCCCCAAAACTCCACGAATTCCTAATCCTACTTCATCATTTTCCTTATACCATTTTTTATCTTTATCTTTGTACCACCAGCCACTATTTTCTCCAATTCCAACTGCTATTCCAGGGCCTGCATACAAATTAACAGCACTTGAATTGAAGGCATTAAAGTGCCATAAGTAATCCATTCCAATTCTTAATGAACCCAAATATGAATTACCTAAGCTAAATGCCAGGGCTATGTCTTTTTGAGTCCATACTTTAGCCGTTAATCCCGTCGGTTCACCGACTATAACACCAATACCGAAATCTCTTCCTTTTGGTGAAAAAGAGTTTGATTCCGGTGTAAGAATTAAAAAACTCATTATAAGGATTAGAGCAAATTTTATTATATTCATAACTAT
>Ga0272443_10007126_pt1 | contig 10800 bp, 10 predicted proteins | sample SSMAcet12_FD_193581 | JGI IMG/M metagenome (GOLD analysis project Ga0272443, IMG submission 193581) | Marine sediment archaeal communities from Little Sippewissett salt marsh, Falmouth, MA, United States - SSM-Acet-12 | ecosystem: Environmental > Aquatic > Marine > Wetlands > Sediment ... | reverse complement strand
GATCGCCAGGCCGCCGGTGACGGCTAGGGGGAGGGTGCCGACCAGCGCAGAAAACTTGCCGACAAAACCAAGCAAAATGGCGATGAAGCCTGCCATGATCAGGGTTGGGCCGGAGTAGTTGCGCGTGATCACCATCAGGGAGTTGTTCTCGCCGTAGTTGGTGCCGGCAACGCCGCCGAACATGCCGTTGATGGCGTCTCCGAGGCCGTCCAGAATCAGGTTGAGGCCGATCAGTTCACGCAGATTGTATTTTTCCTTGCCCATATTCTCGGCGAGGTTGTCTACGTAAAGGCTGATCTGATAGAGGTGTGCGGTCGATTCAGGGATGGTGGCGATGGCGATGATGGCGATGCCAGCAATCGCTTCCCATGCCCGGGGTGAGGTGAACGCCGGCAGCGAGAACTGAGGAAGGGTAAACCAGGCTGCAGCGCCGACCGGGCTGAGATCTACCAGGCCAAACAGCGCGCTGAACGCATAGCCGGTGATCATGCCCAGGAGCACAGGGATGAGGCCGAGGAAGCCTTTCCCCTGCAGGTAGACCGAGTAGAGGATCGTGGTCAGCAAGGTGACGAAGGCAACCAGCCAGTTGGCGGAGGCCATGTCCAGCGCGGTGTACGCGAGCGCAATGCCGATGACAGCTGCTACGGAGCCCGTGATCACAGGGGGAAGGTACTTGTCGATGGCTGCCCGGCCGCCAGCGCGGCGGACGAGGAAGCCGACCAGGATGTTGACCACACCGGTGGCGACGATGCCGACCTGAGCGATGGAGACCAGGTCGCCCGCATAGACGCCAAAATCAGCATGGGTGATGGCGAGCGTGGCAGCGATGTAGCTGAAGCTGGACCCGTAGTACAGGGGGATGAATTTTCCAGAAAGCTGCTTGGAAAGGACCAGCGCGGTGATGGTGGCAACACCGGAGACGGTGAGCACGGTCCCCACATCAAATCCGACCAGCAGGGCGACCAGGACGGTGGCAGGGAACATCGCCATCACGTGCTGGAGGCCGAGGATAATCATGCGGCCGATCGATGGGGAATCATTTGGAAGATAGCCTACGATTTTCTTCGACATAAGGTATCTCTCCTCTTAGGGTCGTTCTATATAGAGTAAATAAGCAGGATTTAAAAAAAAGTGCGCCATATAAAATGACGCATACAGCGAAGCTTGTCTATGCCCGGGACACCTCCTTTAATGTATTTCAAAGGCATGCTCCTGTTCCACTTGGAGAGCATTGGGGTGCGATGGTGGGTAAGATGCTGCTCAGGTTGTTGATATTAATGATATACCCCGATGATCGTATGTATCAAGCAGAATAGACGCATACTACGCCGGGATGGTGAACGGCAGCACGCTCTGAACGTGAGAAAGCCGATCTAGAATGTAGTATGCTACAGAGTATTTGTCCATGTCAAGCGGTCATGGTCTGAACAAGCTGCCTCTCCACGGCGGCAAGATAGACGGCTGCGCCAGAAGCTTCCCGGTTGGCAGGCCGATCGGACGCAGGTTTTCATAGAAAGCGGCGATTCCAGTGGAGGAACCGCCGCTCTCAGGCGCACCCGGAGGGACTCGAACCCCCAACCTACTGATTCGAAGTCAGGCGCTCTATCCATTGAGCTACGGGTGCGTGCAAGCCCATTATACTTACTTTCACACCACAGTGAAGGGCGCGGGCGGGAGTTTCACTGCAGGCCGCTCATCCCCCTCCAACGGGATCGACCAGCAATTTGTGGTGTAGATTTGCCCCTTCGATTCCGATACGATGAAGACTGCGGCCACATTCCCCGGGTTACCCGTGAGCCTTCGCAACCCCATCCCTACAAGCCGAACACTAAGCCTCTTAGCGAATACAGGAGGGTCTGATGAGATGGAAGGTTGTCGTCCCATTTTGTCTGCTTGTCATGGCTATTGCCGCAGCATGCCAGCCAACACGCCCTCTTAAAGCCAGCGACTAGTATGGCACCTGCGTGAAGAATGGGGGTGGGGCTTTCTTCATCGTGGATGAGGATGGGCGCTTCTACTACTCGGCCGCACATTCTCGCGAATTGCCGATCCATTCGGGACGTATCGAATTGAGGGAAATTCAATCACCATCACCGCGGATGCGGACAGCCCTGAATGCGCCACCTACAGCATGACCTGGGATGTCGAAGTTGTCGACAAAGACAACATGATTTTCACACCGGTCGGGATTGGCTGTCCCGATTGGGAAGGCGTATACGGCGGCTATCCCTTCGCTCGTTTCATCCCTAAGACTCGGGCCTCCGATCAGGGCCAGGCTGTATGGATGCTAGGACTGCTTCCACAGCAGCCAGCGCGGGGCGTGCGTACGGTAGTTTCGGTACGCCTCTCCATAGATTTCCTCCAACCAGGGCTCTTCCACATGCGGAACCAGCAGCAGCGGGATCCAGGCCGCGATCGCCGCGATCAGCGTGCTGCATGAAGACGTCATCACGCCCCAGCCGGCCAGGGCGAGGATGAAGCCGACGTACTGGGGGTTGCGGGACCAGCGGTAGGGGCCGTGGGTGGTGAGGATGCCGCGCCCGCCCATCGTTTTACTCAGACCAAGGGCAGCCCACGCCCAGACGGCGAGGCCGTTCCCTGAGAGCCACAAGACGATGCCCGCAGCCAGCAGCCACGAGGGCAGACGTCCGCTTCCCCAATCCAACAGCCCCAGTGTGATGATGCCCAGCGCCGTCGCGCCGAACAGGGATGGCATCAACCAGCGCAGCCTGGCGCCTGCCAGGGGCGGCCAGATGCGGCGTTCGGGGTGAGCGCGGCTGAACACGAGGGACAGGGCTGTGGTGCCTTCCAGAAGGAGGCATAGCGAGAAGAACAGGGGGATCAGCATGTTCGCATTCCAGCTAGGGAAGAAGGTGCGCTGTGAGAAAGGTCCGGGCTTTCCCCGAGAGGGGGCATGATTTACGTGTGCGCTCGTCCATCTGCACGATCACGGTCTCCGCCGCCGCTGCGCAGTGCCCGTCTTGAAAGAGGCCCTGCGCAAGCCGGAAGGAGCTGTTTCCCACGCTTCTAACGCCGGTGCCGATCTCGATCCGGCCCGGCCAGTGAATCTCGGTGAGGAAATCCAGGTTAAGGCTGGCAATCACGAATTCGCCGTGTTCCGAAGCCAGCGGGTTGCCGGGAGCGTAGAGCATTTCCACGCGCCCGGTCTCCAGAAAGGTGGAGAAGACAGCATTGTTGACATGCCCCTGCCGGTCGGTATCGGCATAGCGCAGTTTGTCGAACGTTTGAAAGGGGAAGTTGTCCAGCGACAGAGCCTTCTTCTCAACCGGCGGATGACCCATGAGAGACCTCCTCAAGGCAGCACAGCATTAACGATTCGTAACCGGGATGATCATAGGACGAAGCGGGCGTTCATGCCAGCAGGAGCACCGAGAAGTAGTGCAGCGTGCTGCCGCCGAGCACGAACAGGTGCCATACGGCATGGCTGTAGGGGAGGGAGCGCCACTTGTAGAAAATCACGCCCAGGCTGTACGCAGCGCCGCCCAGCATGAGCAGCAGCAGCGAGGTCTGGCTGAGGCCGGCCATGCCCTGCCAGAAGACGATCACCCCCAGCCAGCCCGCCAGCAGGTACAGCCACGTGGGTGGTTTTTCGAAGCGCTGCTTGAGCGTCAGTTTCAGGACCAGCATCACCAGCGCCAGACCCCACATCAGGCCAAACAGCGTCCAGCCCATCCAGCCGCGCATCACGATGAGCAGGTAGGGCGTGTAGGTGCCGGCGATGAGGATGAAAATGGCGCTGTGGTCCAGCCGCTGCAGCACTGCCTTCCACGGTTTGGTCGCCATGGCGTGGTAGAGGGTGGAGGCGAGGTAAAGGGCGATCAGCGAGATGCCGAACACGAGAAATCCGGCCAGGTGCCAGCCGGTGCCGCGGCGCACCGCGCGCACGATCAGGATCACCAGCCCGGCGATGCTCAGCCCCACGCCGAGGCCGTGGGTGATGCTGTTGGCGAGCAGCTCGCCCAGTTTGGTGGTGGGTGCGTTGGTATCGAACTTGTAGGGCATAACAACTCCTGAAATCTCGCTGTGATTGCACTCATCCTATCAGAATCTGGGGCTCCTGTCGTTAACCTTAAAGGAACAGGCAGCGTTAACATTGGCTTGAAAAGGAACCTTAAAGCAACGTTTTTATGAAAATGGTGCCAAGCCTTCGCCTTTTCCATTTCCCGCGGAAGGGAGGGATACGATCCTCGCCGCTGATTTTCGCCGTTACTCTATCGTACAAGGCAAATGCCTTTCTTAAAACGACGTTTTCAATAATTCGCCTCGAGTGGTCTGGATGAGAAAGCACAGGGATTGTGCACTTGAGGGGGAGGGAACGTACTGGTTTGGATTTACGGCGGGGGCGTCGCTACTATGCTCAGCGGCGGACCGGGATTGTCCCTTCGCCATTCGGCATGAACTGCCATCTCGGCGATGCTCAGCCCCATGCCCATGCCGTGGGTGATGCTGTTGGCAAGCAGCTCGCCAACAGCATGGTGGTGGGCGCGTTTGAATCGAATTTGTAGGGTATGTCCTACTCCCTCGATGGGTTCAATCCTGTACTGTGCTGTAATCGAATTCAAGAACGACAGCCCTTCATGTTTCATGCCAGATCGCTGTCTTGCAGAGGTACCTATGAATGGAGAAAGCTTCCATCGAGGCGGAATCCGTTCTAGTTAAAGCCGCCTGCCAGAAGCAGAACGATCCAGACGAGCAGGACGGGAAGGATGGCCATCGACGTTTGCTGCAGCGTGCTCGGTTCAACCTTGATCTTCCAGTTGAAAAGCTTGAGACCAATCTGGTTATTATAAGCATGCATCAGAACTGCCGTCCAGACGCTTCCTGATTCGAGATACATCCAGCCAAAAATGAAACCAAACAGCACGAAGATGGTGGATCCAAGCATCGACCCGCGCACATCAGGGCGTTCGCTGTAAAACGGATTTGGAAGAAACACAAGCGGTGCATGCCATAAGGCCCAGATAAGCCCGCTGATCAAGAGCGCTTCCCAACGTCCCAGCGGGATCAATTTCTGCAGCAGGAAGCTGCGCCAGCCGAATTCCTCACCCAGAAAGATGGGAATGGCCCCGAACAGGTTGAGGGGGACCAGATACAGACGGCGGGGGATCGTTGGCCATTGAATTTCGGCAAACCCCAGCCGGAGGTAGAGCGCATCCTGGACGCCGTTCCAGAAGAGGGGCAGGGCGATGGCAAGGATCCAATACCACCAGGGGACGCCCGCTAGACCAAGCTGCGCATTACCAAAACCTTCTTTTGAGATCAGCGTTCTGACAAGAACAGCGGCGAGCAGTGGGCTGAAAGGTCCGATGATCGAAAAGACTTTTTTCCACAATTCGGGTGAGCGGTCGTTTTTACGGGCGTAAAGAAAGAGGAAGAAGGGGATCCACAGCAGTGCGTACGCCAAGATGCAGAAGGTGATGACAGCGTTCCAGGGCATCGTATTCGGCATGGTATGTGCCTCCATCTCATGTGACATCGCTAATCTGTAACGCGTCTCTGCCAGGTAGTTTTGCAGAACCGGCAGCAGGGAGAACAGTTCCAGCGTTTTACAGCTGCAGCAGGCTGGAGCAAACCGGGGCCGCGGTTTAGAGATTGAAGACGAATGCGGTGGTGACCTTCATGGGCAACTCCATGGGTTGGGTGTTGAGCCAGGAACAGCGCTAGCGCCTGGTTTAAGGTTGTAAGTCCGCTAAAACAATCAGCGGCGGACCGGTGGTTTCCCTTCGCCCTTCGGCATGAGCGGCCATCTCGGCGATGTTTGCGGCCGTGGCGGTCCCCCGCTGCAGGTGGTCAGGAGGAGCAAAAAAAAGGTGTTCTTAAGCGAAGACCATTGTTTCTTAAGCATTCCCCTTGCGTACTCGCCATGAACGAAACCTGAGTAACGCTGCTTTTATTCTACAGGACGACACAGCCTGATGAAAAGGCAACGAGGGCGTTGAGGGCATCTGTGGGGAAAAGGAAGAAGGAGGCGAGGGGGAGAGCCCTCGCCTTCATGGACCTTCGGTTGATGTGGTCGTGATGGAATGGGTCCCTGGATTCTACGAGAATCCTGACCCTGGTTGAAGAAATTACGTTACGCTGCAGCCGTATCCCCGGGTTTCTTGCCCCGCGAGGTGATGAATCCGGCTATCCCGCCGATCAAAGCGACCAGGCATTGAAGCAGAAGAACGACAAATGAAAACAGCGGATAGATGAAGTAGAAATAGCTGACAATGATCGCGCCCAGGCTGATCAAGATGGCGCTGATCAGGAAGATGATGTCGGAACTTTTCCGGGAGGGGGATTTTCGATTGACGAACCACAGGAGGATGAAAGGGATCGCGGAAGGCGGTATAAAAACGATCAATTCAAACCATTCATTGGACAGAGAAGAAAGAAGAATAGCCAGACTGGTCAATCCAAGGCTTGCGTACAGGAGGATGTTGGTCGCTTTTTTCATGATGGTTGGATCCCCTTCAATGGGAGCTGGTTGACGATGGAACAGCCCTGTCACAGCAAACTATAGACCGATTTTCGACATGAAACAAACGCGGGGAATGCGGGAATATGTCGGGGACGGGTTGATGATCCGGACCGCTACTCCGCCTCAGGCTGGCGAACTTCCCGGGCGACAAGCTCTCCTACCAGCGGTTGCTGACCTTTTCAGCGAAGCCGAGCAGGTTTTTGACCTCCAGCCGGGTTCCATCATCGAGCACGGCCGTGCCGGAGAAATGGCCGAACACCTGGTGCTGCCACGAGCGGATGACCAGGAGGTTCGTGTCGGAAAAACGGTCCAGGACGGGTTTGAAATCCATCTCGAAGCGCCCGTCGCTGCTGGTGAAGGTCCACGGCTTGAGGAAATCGGGCTCAGGGATCAGGAACGTCACCTCGGCCAGCTTGTGCGCCTTTCCCTTGTAGAAGAGCATGTTCTCGCTGGCGGCAGAGGTGTCGCCGAAGCCGTAGCCGATGTTAAAGCCGAAGGGCACGCCTTCCACCAGGCCGGAGGCGGAGCCCCAGTACCAGGTGTTGGCGTAGGTCCAGACGCCGCGGCCCCAGTCGAGCACGCCGAAGCAGGCGGCAGGATCGAAAGTGAGCTTGCGGGTGCCGAAGGTGAGCTCACCCGATGCCGGCATGCAGTTGACCTTCTGGTTGTAGTAGAACGCCCGCGGGTTTTCGGCGAAGGGTGTGGCGATCACCATCGAGTCCATCTCGTTTGGCTGGGTCAGCTCGAGCGTGCCCTGCAGGCGGCCGTTCTCGAAGGCGGCGATGTCCATGTCGAGCACCCGCCGCCCGGGCTCGCGGCGGATGGTGAGGGCGAAATTGTCCTTCTGGAAGGCCACATCGCCGGTCTTGGAGCTGGGGGGCATGTTGAAAGCACCGAGCGGAAGGGCGGTCATCGCCGTGGCGGTTTCCTCGGTTCCTGTTGGAAAATCAAACACCGTTGCCGCCACGAAGCCCATGTAGCCGTTGTCGGCAACCGTAAAGGACACGCCGTACGTGTCGGCGAGGATGCAGTAGTAGTCCCACTCCTTGATGCGCATGGCAGGTGCTTTCACCCGGGAGCGGTCGTACTGCAGGAGGAGATCCGTCGCCCAGCCAGGCTCGGCGAGGGAACCGTCGGGCTTGTGGAGCGGTCCGGGCGTCGTGATGCGGTGTTGTGCATGTGGGTTTGTCATGGGGGGAGTATACAGGGATTCGCCGTGGTGCGCATGACGGCGCATGACGGGACGACCGGCTGCTGCGGTTCGTCGAGCCGGTATGCCCTTGTCAGGCAGCACCGGACGGAGGTGCCCCCGCGCTCACGGCTCTGCCGGGACCGCTCGAAACGAGAGATCCACCACCAGTGGAAGGTGATCATAGCGCCCTCTCTCAGGGTCCAGCATCACATCGCCGTACTGGAGCCCAACAGCCTCGAGCTCTTCTTGCGCCATGATGGTCGTGTTCAGCACAAACGAGTTCTCTACCATGAGTACACTGTCGGTGTAGAGAATCCGATCAAGGATACCTGGATCGTGCACGGAGGTGTCGTCACGCCACGTATACCTATCCTCTCCGACACCATTCTGTCGTGGCACGGCATCAGCCAGATCGGTATCATCCCAATCCGGCGCGATGTCGTGACCATATCGTTCCTCATCGGCGATGTCGCCGCTGATCAAGGTCGTCAGGTGGTGCGCAGGATCGGTGTCGTAGACGTTGAAATCACCCAGCACAACCATCGCAGTACCATAGGGTACATCGATCTCCCCTCCGGGCGTCCTGGCATCGCCAATCCAGGCGATGATGGCGTCCGCGTGATCCTGCCGCACCTGGATGTTGGCTTCTCCACCCTGGCTCTGAAAATGTGCACAAATCACATAAAGGTCATGCTCGTACTCGGCATCGGGCAGGTCGACGAGCGCCATGGCATGACCTAAATCAATGAAACGGCTTCTATGGATAAACTCGCTTGCTTGCATGGTGAGATCGAAGCGCGCCGCGATGATGTTATCCTGTCCGCTGTGCGTTCGCCACATTTCGCCATTGTCCAGAGGCAGGACAGCATCCAGGATGTCGCCGACTTGCTGCGGGTCTCGATACGGATTAATCTCCTGAAGGCAGAGGATGTCCGGTTCAACGGCCCTCAGGATGCGTACAAACTCGGCTTCTGTATCATCTTGCCGCCACATATCATTAAGGGGATCGTCTTCAGGAAAGATGGAATCCCAACCCACATTGAAACTCATGATGCGGAGTAGGTCCGGCGAGGTTTTCTCGAGAAAGTCGATACCGTACAAGGGTGCAGGGGGCTGCGTGACCGATGCCCCTTCGACAGGCCTGGAGCCGCAACTCCCCAGGAGGAGGAGCAGGAAGAGCATGCCACAGGACAGCAGTGCCCTCCGTGTACTTTTTCGTGATATTCGAGTGGCCATCACTTCAATGGCTCCTTGTATTTCCTATGCAGTTCCGTTAAAAAGCTCCGAGCCCTCGCCTATCAGCCCAGGAAAGGTTGCCTGTCTTGGCTGGACGCAAGGCCAGTCAAGAGAGCGGCCGGGTCGACTCACTCCACATGCCCCAGCCTCTTCATGTTACATGGCTTGATTTTCGCGCCGCCTCCCCGGTCCGCTAGAGCGAGAGGTTAGGCGCAGTCTGTTGTGGTTGATAGGACGAGATGATTGCCATCCTTTGCGACTTCTCTGATCTGGCACAACCACTCACTTGGCAACGGATTATCAGCTACCGAATTATGTATGTAGAGAAACTCTGAACCGGGATATGATGGCATATCCCAGAGGGCGGCATCTGAGTAGAGTAATCCGGAGATCCCAGAGAAGGTTGGATCAAGAAAGGCGTTGGTTGATACTGGAGAGCCCGATTCTTTAGATATTTCCTGTCTGACTTGATACCCCTCTGAGACGACCGCGTGATTCTCGGGATCTATGGCTACGACTAAGTCGCCTACTGGATAAACCGCCTTGACAATCGCTGGTAAAGGTCCATCGAAAATAATCATCTGGATACTCCTACCATTGATGGCAATTACATATGGATCTTTATCTGAGAACAATCCCGACTCTAAATATCTGGAGTGCTTGCTGTGCTTCTCAAGGAGTGCATTCGTGAATCTGAGAATAATCTTGTCCTCGGGCAAAGGCTCGAACTTGGGGCTATCCATAATCTTCGGGACTGCGTCAAGACCTACGCCTTCTGTAGGCGCAACAGCCTCTATCCAAATATCCTGGTCTCCATTTTGAGCGTGGATATCAGGCCCCATACTAGAAATTCTTGGAATAAGCTGAATATTCTTGTGGAGGAGCTGAATCGCGAGATACATCTCCCAGAAGCGTTGATGCAGATGATCCGCAAACTTCTGTGGAAAGTGAGGGTCCGCATAGAGATGAAATTCTACCCAAAGCTCCTCTGCGATTTGCCGTAGCTGGGCGTTGCGCGGCGACTCGACTAGCGCTATGTAGTTAGGATTTGTTGATTGAATAGAATTATTTAGAAGCTTCTTCATTAAGACTGCGCCTAACTGTAAATTATCGATTAACTGCGCGATAAGTAATTAAGCATTATCACGCTCTTACTGGATTGAATCTTTCCACCCGGGAAGGTGCTGCAGGAGCCTTCCCCCCGTTTCCCCACCCGCAAAGCATAGCGCACGCCTCACGCCGGCGCAAGCGGGAGCCCCTTCTCAGGGTCCTTACTGGAGTTCCCAGACGGATATCGTGTTGTCAAAACAGCCCACCGCGAGCAGCCTTCCATCGGACGAGAAGGCGACGGTTGATAACTGGTCGCTGTGGGGGAGCGCGTGCAGCAGGGCACCGCTCTCGACATCCCACAGGCGAACCTCAAATTCGCTGCCTCCAGTGGTCGCCAGCACGGTTCCGTCCGGTGAGAAATCCATGCTGATGGCGTTATCGGTCAGCCGGAAGGTTCGCACAACGTTCCCGCTGGCAACATCCCACAGGATGACGGCAGGAACGCGTCCGCCCGTCGCCAGATAGTCGCCATCGTGCGAAAACGCCACATCATGGATGTCCGTTTCGCCCGGATAGGCCAGCGTTCTCACGATGTCGCCGCTGGCAACATCCACCAACCTGACCGTTCCATCCATCACCCCGACCGCCAGGAGCGTGCCGTCCGGTGAGAATTCCATGCGTTTGGTTCGATTCTCTCCCTGTTGATCGAAGGTGGCTATCGGCTGCCCGGTGGCGACATCCCGGAGCGTGATCTGCTGTTCGAAAAGGCCAAGCGCGAGCACGGATCCATCCGGAGAGAGAGCGACAAACCCTGGAAAGGGCCCCCCCCGTTCAAGCG
>Ga0272443_10007125_pt1 | contig 10800 bp, 10 predicted proteins | sample SSMAcet12_FD_193581 | JGI IMG/M metagenome (GOLD analysis project Ga0272443, IMG submission 193581) | Marine sediment archaeal communities from Little Sippewissett salt marsh, Falmouth, MA, United States - SSM-Acet-12 | ecosystem: Environmental > Aquatic > Marine > Wetlands > Sediment ... | reverse complement strand
CCGGTGCGGCTGGTCGGCGTCTTTGCCGAGCCGCTTCTTCCGGTCGGCCTCGTAGTCGGAATAGTTCCCCTCGAACCAGACGACGGAGCCGTCCCCCTCGAAGGCGAGGATGTGCGTGGCGATGCGGTCGAGAAACCAGCGGTCGTGGCTGATGACGACGGCGCACCCCCCGAACTCCTCCAGCGCCTCCTCGAGGGCCCGCATCGTGTTCACATCCAGGTCGTTGGTCGGTTCGTCCAGGAGGAGGACATTGGCCCCCTCTTTCAGCATGCAGGCGAGGTGGACGCGGTTGCGCTCCCCCCCGGAGAGCGTGCTCACCTTCTTCTGCTGATCCTGCCCGGCGAAGTTGAACCGACCCACGTAGGCCCGCGAGTTCATCTCCCGCTGCCCCAGCCTGATCAGATCGTTTCCCCCGGTTATCACCTCCCAGACGGACTTGTCCGGATCGAGCGTGTCCCGCTCCTGATCCACGTACGCGAGCGCGACCGTCTCGCCCACCCGGATCGCCCCCGTGTCGGGGGTCTCCTTCCCGGTGATCATCTTGAAGAGGGTGGTCTTCCCCGCGCCGTTCGGCCCGATGATCCCGACGATCCCCCCCGGCGGCAGCGCGAAGGTCATCCCCTCGAAGATGAGTCGGTCGCCGAAGGCCTTGTTCACCCCCTCCGCCTCGATCACGGTCTTTCCGAGGCGGGGTCCCGGCGGGATGTAGATCTCCAGGTCCTTCGCCTGCTTTTCATAGTTCCGGTTCATGAGCGATTCATAGGCGCTGATGCGGGCCTTCCCCTTCGCCTGGCGCCCCTTCGGCGACATGCTTATCCATTCCAGTTCCCGCTGCAGGGTCTTCTGCCGTTCCGTCTCCCTCTTCTCCTCCTGCTGCAGCCGCTGCTGTTTCTGCGCGAGCCAGGACGAATAGTTCCCCTTCCAGGGGATCCCCTCCCCCCGGTCCAGCTCCAGGATCCACCCGGCCACGTTATCCAGGAAATACCGGTCGTGCGTGACGGCGATCACCGTCCCCTCGTACTGCTGGAGATGGCGTTCGAGCCAGGCCACCGTCTCGGCATCCAGGTGATTCGTCGGTTCGTCGAGGAGCAGGATGTCCGGCTTCTGCAGCAGGAGACGGCACAGGGCGACGCGCCGCTTCTCGCCGCCGGAGATCACCCTGATCGGGGTATCCCCCGGCGGACAGCGCAGGGCGTCCATCGCCATCTCCAGGCGGGAGTCGATATCCCACAGATCGAGGGTGTCGATTTTCTCCTGCAGCTCGCCCTGCCGCTCTATGAGGGCGTTCATCTCGTCGTCGGACAGGGGCTCGGCGAACCGTTCGCTGATCTCGTTATACTCCTTCACCAGCGCCACCGAATCGTGCATCCCCTCCTCGACCACCTCCTGGACGGTCTTGTCGGGATCAAGGAGCGGTTCCTGCTCCAGGAAGCCCAGCGTGTAGCCCTGCGAGAGGACTGCCTTTCCGTTGTATTCGTCATCGACGCCGGCCATGACGCGCAGGAGCGAGCTCTTCCCGGACCCGTTGAGACCCAGGACGCCGATCTTGGCGCCGTAGAAATAGGAGAGGGCTATATCCTTCAGGACCTGCTTGTTCCCGTGGAACTTGCTGACCCTCATCATGGTATAGATAATCTTTTTTGCGTCATCGCTCATGGCATATCCCTCTTACGTTTTGAAATGTTCCGGCATTCCCTTGCGCCGCCGGATTCTCTATCAGTTTGAGAACTTTTTGTCATTTCGACCGCAGGGAGAAATCTTAAAGGAGCAACAATGTGTCATTTCGACCGCAGGGAGAAATCTTAACAGAGTAGCACCTTGTCATTTCGACCGTAGGGAGAAATCTTAAAAGATCTGATTCTTTAAGGTTACCCGTCCCTACATTCCTCGAAATAACATTATGAAAAGTTATCAGTTTGCCCCGGGCCGCACAACAGGGAAAAATAAAACCGCTGTCACTACAGGCGCCGCCGCCCCGCCTCATTCGATCTCGATCAGGGCGCCGCAATCCTCGCACCGGTACCGGACCTTTTCCCCGTCCGGCGCTTCGACCTCATCGAAGTCATAGTGCCGCACACCCCGTTCTTCATAACACCCAGGGCAATATCCGTCGCCCAGTTCATCGGCGTCGATAGTCAGGTGACAGTGACGGCACCGCAGAACCTTATTCTTCGCCTGCAACAAAATAAGATTCGGGTGTCTGCATGAATCCATACGAAATCTCTTCCCTTCAGCTCTCCGACGGACCGGACGCGGAACCGACCGCCCTGACCTCGCGATCGCCGTAGGTGACAATCTGACCGTTCCTGATCTTACAGCGCTTCCGGTATTCCACGATCCCGTCAACACTGACCAGCCCCTCTTCGATCGCCAACTTCGCCCTGCCGCCTGTATCACAGAGACCGGATGCCTTCAACAAACGGTTTAGCTCGATATGATCGCCTGAAAATGTAAAAGTTTCCATTATCTTTTACACTACCCTCCGGGAGCGTATATATCATATCGAGACGATTGGTGAGAAGGGTGAAAAAATGAAAGGTGGCCAGACCGTGAAACTCGCCTGCCTTAGATTGAATCGCTCCGGGTCATATTCCCCGAAACTTGCTTCGAAGAGGTTTGAAAGGGGAAGTCATCCCACATTTTCCGCAACCCCGATTTCATCAACCAGCGATTTAATACATTGCTTACGGGAGTCCTTGTTTGACATATTTGACAGGAAAGTGTAGCTTTTGCGTAATTCATAAATATGCAAGGCGTTTTGAGTGACATAACACATGTAGTAAAGGAATGTCTTGGCTGTAAGGCCAGATGATGTAGATGTTACTATCCACCACCCTGAATGGGGACACTTATGGCCGATCTGAAAAAACTTGAACGCGAGAACCAGAACGAATTCACAGGTGAAATCATAGTGGCATCTCGCATCGTAGATTATCTGAGTTCAGGGCTGTATAAAACACCGGCGGCCTGTCTCAAGGAACTTATCAACAATTCATATGACGCTGATGCCACTGAAGTAAATGTTTTTGTAAAACCCGGTGCAGATCGGATTATCATCGAAGACAACGGTTGTGGAATGGACAGAGCTGACTTCGAGAAGCATTTTCAACGCATCAGCGAGTCCTATAAACGCGATGAGTCAGACAAAACCAAGTCTGGACGTCCAAAAATCGGTAAAATCGGCATCGGGTTCATCGCAGCAAACGAAATTTGCGATGTTATGGAAATCCGATCAACTAAGAAGGGGACGACAGAACTCCTTGAGGTATCCATCCACTTTGATCTAATGCGTCAGGACATTGAAGAACGCAGACGCAACGAAGATGGGGTCGCAAAAGGAGACTACCTAGGAACCGTATCAAAAACCAACTCAGAAAGTCACTTCACGCAGATTTTTCTAACAAGTATCCGTGGAGAAGCGCGAGTCATACTTGCTGGTGTTGGCGACAACGAATTTCTGTCAGGCAAGAAGGCGCTTTACGGTCTATCAGCGGAATCTACAGCAAGGATTCTGAAAGAGAAGGACATCAAAACGTGGAATGAATTTGATGCGTATTCAAAAAACCTCCTAGAAATTGGGTTGAATGTCCCGGTCCAATATCACAACACATGGATACCGGACAATCTAATGCCCCAGGTTAGAGATATTGTGAGGGAATCATCATCACTTAATTTCAGTGTATACATCGATGGCAGTGAAATCAGGAAGCCGATTGTTTACAATCATTCCAGCAGAAACTTGATCAGCAGATTCAACTTTGAGGGCGAGCATGTATCAGCACGCGGATACTTCTATGTTCAAGATAGCACGATAAAACCGCAAGAGCTTCAAGGTGTTCTGATCAGAATTCGGAACGCTGCTGTAGGCGAATATGATCCAAGCTTTCGAGACTTCACATCAAGTATTGGGCCTCTTTTCCAGTCATGGATCTCAGGAGAAATTATGGCTGATGATCGACTTGAAGCAGCTATGAACATCGATAGAAGCACTCTACGTGTTTCACACCCAGCATATGTCGAACTCCAAAAAGCGCTTCACGGGCACATCGCGGATCTGCTCAAGAAAGTGCGTTCAGAGATTTATGGAACGAGGAGTCAGGAAAGGAATGTTGGGAAAGCAAAAGATGTTACTCGGAAGATCATCGAAGTAGCAGAAAAGGAGGTTGCCAGCATCTCACCTAAAGCGGCCATTAGCATGAAAACCGCTTGGTCAGATACCGCTCGAGAAAAAGAAAATCAGAAGTTCATTTTGAGAAAATTCACCGTTGATCAGTTATACCAGATCGTAGTTGAAATAGCAGAAGAAATCCTTGAACCAAAGCAACTCGACACATTTCTAAGTCGGCTAACGGATCGGATTAAAAAGTGAACAGTCAACCACGCCCTGTCGATAAAGCAATGTCTGAAGAGCGAATAGAAAAGAATGTAATTCGGTCTCTATGGCTGGATATAGTAAAGAATGTAGCCAAGGAACATCCAGAAACGGATGTTCCTTGGTATATTACACTAAGTGGAGCCGAAGCCCGTGACATACAATTACTGATTGACGAGGAAATCATATCTCTGACAGAGGTAGGGGCAATTCAGGAAAACGACCAGAACAAGGTGATTGCGGTAGAAAACAACAATCAGGCAATTTTAGATCTTCAGAAGAAACTACCGGGGCTCAAGATAAAGCAAGCACCATTTCAAGACCTCATACGTGGCGAAAGTTTTTTTTCTTGGCCTGAAGGTGATGACGAAAAGTTTTGTAGGGCTCACGTAGTCAATCTCGATCTCAACAGTCCGCTCAGAGGAACCGCTCATGAAGGAGAAGTGCGGTTCCCCGTGTTATCTTGGATCAAGAAACTTTGCCAGCTGCACGGCAAGTCACCTCGTTACGACTGGACTCTTTGCCTGACACTTCATGGAGAAGTTGTCTGGCCGGAAGAGGTGAGCATATGGACCAAGACTTTCCTCGCAGAAAACCTGTGCCGGGAGCCTGGGTTCGCCGACGGCTGTAAAGAATTATTGGGAGGAGATCTCGTCACTAAGGTAAGAGGTTGCTCCCCTACCAAATTCTCTAATTTCAACAAAGTAGATCAACAGAAAATCATCATGGTACTGGTTCCAAAAATGATAGCTAAATTAGTTCACAACGAAGGATGGAATATAGCAACAAAGCAAAACCTTCGCTATGGCCAAGAAGGATGTGCCCCAATGGTCACTTGGATTGTCAAGTTCACTTGGACCCAAAGTGGAACTGCGACACCAGACGCTATCTACCGTGCTGCACTTAAGGATATATTCTCTAGTGCAGGGGTTATTACGGACACCGGAGAAATCGAAACAGAATCAGCTTGTTAGGGTATCATTAATGGCAACAGACTTTTCATGTTGGCGATCAAAAAGGCCAAAGAACGCACGTAAACTAGATAGAGGTTATTTCGTTCCGTGCGACGCCCTCGCCCTTCTCGGCAATCTGCGAAACGAGTGTGCAACCATTGTTTTTTTAGACCCACCATTTAACCTTGGGAAGAAATACGGATCCCGTAGTGGCAAGGCCGACAGAAGCATCGAACCAGAGTACGAACAATTTATGCAAAGCGTACTAAAAGAATCTGTAAGAGTGCTCAGTCCTGGAGGTGCACTATATTTGTATCACCTCCCACAATGGGCTATGAGACTTGGTGCTTTCCTACACGGCGAAATGACCTTTAGACACTGGATAGCAGTCTCTATGAAAAACGGATTTGCGCGTGGAAAATATCTCTATCCAGCTCATTACGCGCTCCTCTACTTCACAAAAGGAACGCCCAAGACGTTTGTCCGCCCAAAAGTGCCAGCCGCAACATGCCGAAGCTGCGGTCAGTTTATAAAAGATTACGGAGGATACAAGCGCTACATCGAATCGGGTATCAACCTAAGTGACATCTGGGAAGACCTGAGCCCAGTGAGGCATGCAAAATATAAGAAACGATCCGAGAACGAATTACCTTTGGAGCTCACTAACAGAGTAGTACAGATAAGTGGGGGAGAAGGAAGCTTATTTGTAGACCCGTTTGTAGGATCAGGCACTTCCATCATTTCAGCCTATGATGCGAATATGATGTTCGTAGCTGGTGATAGAGAAATCACGTGCTGTGATATTGCTGAGGAACGGCTTAAAGAACACATTAAGAAAAAAATTATACAAGTGCCAGATTAGGGTATTCGGGTTCTGGTCTTACTTTTTGCCCTCTTGGATGCCATCATCTGTGAATAAAATTAAGATATTGAAAACATATTATGTATTTTATGTGCTTCGTCACATAATGTTTGCAACTTGTTATTAATGACCTTGAAGTGAGACTCCATTTGAAAATTCCTATATTTTTTTGAGTGCCCTATTTACCCCTGCTCTATTTTTCTGAAAAATAAGATTCATGTCACCCGATTGAATACTCTACCTGTTTGAATTTATCCGCAACACAAACTTGTCGGCTTTTGCGTCTTGAAATATTTTTTTGATGTTCTCATTCTGCAGATCGACTAAGTGCTGTTCTAATTGGTTTTGATCTCTAATATAATAGAGCGAGATGTACTTTCTTATAAAACCAATAATTTTTCCATTGATCAATTTTTTTATAGTGCTACTCGGTAAATTCATTTTTGCCGCATATTGCGCCAAAAGTTTCTCATTATTCAATATGTATATTCTAAACCTATCAATGTACTCTGTGTGAAAATCCACAATCCTATTAATGTACAACCTACCCGACCTCTTTTTCGCATCGTAAAAACAATCATTCAGTTCGTGTTCATCCACCCCCACATCCTTTTTGCTAAAAATCCGGAAGCAATATGATTCTTGTTCAAATGTATCGTGTTTCCGTATTTTTAGGAACTCATGCAACGATTCTATACAATTCTTTGCAATATGATAAGTATTCTTCAAGTTACACATAAATTCAAAATCATGGTTTCCATTTGCCACCTCATTGAGATTTGTTGATGCAAATAGTGGCTTCTCATTAACTCTGATCGAAAAAAACTCGTAATGCCTTACAATATCCTTTAAATAGATATATCCAGATGAATTTAACCTAACTTTCATTTTGTTGATTTTTCTCTTTATCTCGTGTTTCTCCGCATTATCCTGTATCTGCTCATATCTTTTCAAGAGCTCAATCTCTTTTTCAAAATCGTCTTCACTCTCTAAAGACTTATCCGAGATTGACACCAAATGGCACCAATTCCTTGCATGAAACAAAAACAATTTCGATATCATTCCGAGAAACCGCTTCTCTTTGTCTGGAATTGTCGAAAATATTTTTAAATACTCTTCATATAATTGAAAAAGCCCGGCCTCATTGCTGTAATCTAAGTCTTGCTCGGTATTTAAATAGTATTTGTTTAGAGTCAGAAGAGAAGTTAGCATAATTCTGGCGATGTTTATATGAGCTCTTTTACCATCCTCCTCAACAATTATCCCTTCCTCGAAGAAAAATGTCTCTCGGAAAAAATCATAGTTCTGCATGTAGCGAATAAACAAGAAATACAGGATTCCGCGTACTCCAATACGGTTCTTTGCTTTTATTATGTCTATTATAGAATCGATAAAGATATTGTTTTCAACAGATATTTCATAAATATATTTACATATTTTTCGATTATTATAGTTGAATAACGGCATATAAGAATTCTTCGTTGCCTTGTCCTGATCGCCTATCAAATGATTCATCAATATTTCAACATTATCTTGTACTTCAACCTGACAAAGCTTGGAAAAAGCAATTCTCTTATCAAGTTGTTCAGTTGAACCTATACTCGGGAAGAATCTTATATTCTTTACGTTGTAGTAATCTTCATCGTGAGGATTAATAACTGAGTAGACTGTATCTCTCATACCGTATATGAAGTCGATTTTTTTTTCTTTATTAAAGTAATTGCTGGCATTTATTGCTGATAGATATTGTTCATAAATGTTTATTAGATATCTAGGAATTAACTTGGAATATCCTTCCATCCTGATTCCGTCAATATTATCTACTACGAGTAGTAAATTAGCCCTGTCATTTTCCAAATAATTGCCATTAGTATTTTCTACAAAAGACTTTGAATATCGGTTGTAGAACAGCAACAAAAGAAGAAATATTTCAGAATATTGGAGTGTGTTTATAAAATATGCAAGGGATGGTGTTTGATTCGCAGCCGTATATCCTTTGCCAAATAGCTCTTCGATATTACTCGGGAAATATTTTGAAAAGTGGCTGTTAAAAACGACAATATTTGAAAAAATATGATATAGCAAATCGTATATTTGATCTGGTTTTGCTTCAAGAATCTTTTCAAGAAGTTTTCTTAAGTGGTTTTCAAGCTGGTATTGATACTCAGCCACGCCGTCTTCTTTTGAGTGAGCGAAACTCGTTGAAGAAGTAAAATCTAAAAAAGAATATGAAATTTTATCCTTTCGGTTTAGGCAATACCAATGAAGAAAAGTAGTTTTTCCAGTGCCGGAATATCCAACAAAAAAGCGTATGAACGGATGTGTTTCTGCTTTCGTTGATAGATGCTTATCCAGTGTTTCTGCAATCTGATAATAATAATCGTACTTGCAGAAAAGATGCTCAAAAAAAACATCGGTTGTTAGATGCCCCTCGAGGTTCTGAGTCTCATGAAAAGGCGATGCGATGAGGATATCTGGAACACGATATTTTTTCATATAATCCATATTGACCTCCATTGATTGTTTCCTATTCCTTTTTTCTTTTAAAAGTTATTTTATCAAATTCCCTTGCAAGCAACTCAGATGTGGTATGAAGAATTGAATCTAGATGTTGTATAAAATTATCTTCATGATCCTGTCTTCTAAACTCATCTTTTGTCTTATCAATATTCACGTATTTGGCAAAAAACTCATCTACTTGGATTTTAAGCTGGTTGCCAAAAAGAAATGATAAATTTTTAAATTTAACAAATACGAAATCATTCTCGAAAAAAAAGTTTTTTTGCTTTAACTTGTCATAGACCAACATAACTTCATTATACAAATTGAGTTTCTCAAAGAAAATTTTGTACTCATATTCATTTTTTAAAATCGTTGTTTGCCGTCTCGAGAAATACCAAGCTACTAATAATGCCAGAAAAGGTACAAGTACTACTCCAATAATGCTTATCACATCGATCCCTATCTTGTGATCTATAAGACGGCTTAAATTAGCTATTGTATCCTCGTCTGTGATCAGTAAGCTGAATTTTTCAGGCATTTTATCTCCTTATCCATACAAAGAAGCCCTATTTTATGTATTGGGTTGTGGGTAATACGCAGCTCCATGTATCAATCACAAAAAAACCAAGGACACTTCCCATATAAATTTTGTATTATACGTGTTATACTCTTGGTTTCTTAAATCACACAAAAAAAGAAAGCCCTATCTCTCAATTTTGAGAAATAGGGCTTTCGATGATCAGACCATAACGCCCCCCAGGTTACAGTTGTTCAAAAGCACATATGATACATTCAAGATCAAAAATACGCTAACCTACTAACTCTATGATGATATCTTGTCAAGAACTATTATGGTTAGAATTCCAAGTGGTAATAATCGGTTTTTTCTTGGAACGATGCTGATGATTTATAGGTGAAACCCACTTTCGTGCAGTTGCAACAAATAGTGACAACACCCGGTTTTATTTCCCAAAAACAAAAAACCCCCGCTCTCTTTTTTCGAGTAACGGGGCTATATCTTCAATCACTCCACGGCTTCCTCCTTTGTTGGCTGTGGATGAAACGTCATAAGTTTTTAAAAGAATCTCAGCATCTCTTTGAACTGATGTGAAGAAAATACACTCTGAGGCGGAAATGTCAAGAAATTTTCACATGAAGGACGACGTGTTTCGTTAATTGTACTGGTGTTGTGTCAATCAAGAAATGTCATTTCGATCGCAGAGAGAAATCTAAGATTTCTCAGTCGTAAAAACTCCTTCGAAATGACAGAGTATCGTTGGCATGACACTAGTCGATGAATGATGCATCAGGCGCGGGAACGTGCTATGGAGCATTCGACAGGCTTTGGTAACCGGATCATAAGGAGAAGAAGATGGACATAGCCGACATGCGCCTTCCCCGTCAGTTGGAGGCGGACGGCTCTGCCGAGAGTATCCGCAGGGAGTTGATGGCGCGCACCGCACAGCTCTGGGCTGGAGGCGACATTGATGTGCCGGTCATTTCCTTGAGTGAGCCGATGAAGACAGCGCTGAAACAGGCGAGGCTTCAGGGACGGATTCGCTTTGGCCTCGAGCCGATCCTGCAACAGCTCGCCGGTGAAAAGAAGGGGATTACGAATGTCAGGGAGCAGACGGATGCCCCCTATGGAGACCGGATTTCGCGGTTGCTTTTATTTTCAAATGATGGCGCGGAGCGTTTCTATCGCCATATCGAACAGATTCTCGTGTTGCACGCGCCCCGGTTGCTCGGCTGCCTGCTGGATATCGACGGCGCTGCCCTGGGCCGGTTGGTTACGGGAAAGGGATCGGTCATAAAGATCATCATGGCCGAGCACAAGGATGTTGTCTCCGACCTCCTGCGCGCGCTTGTCTCCGGTCATGATGAAAAGAGACAATAGAGCGCTGTTTCTATTGTGAACGGACACCACTAACGATTTACAAAAGGGACCGTATGTTTGACTTGAATATCATGAGCTGGGTGATCGTCGCGTTGGGCTCGATCATGGTCGGGGTGGCCAAGACCGGGATCCCCGGCGTGGGGGTCCTTATCGTTCCATTAATGGCAATGGTCCTGCCGACGGGCGCCTCCATCGGCTTTGTCCTGGGGATTCT
>Ga0272443_10007124_pt1 | contig 10802 bp, 9 predicted proteins | sample SSMAcet12_FD_193581 | JGI IMG/M metagenome (GOLD analysis project Ga0272443, IMG submission 193581) | Marine sediment archaeal communities from Little Sippewissett salt marsh, Falmouth, MA, United States - SSM-Acet-12 | ecosystem: Environmental > Aquatic > Marine > Wetlands > Sediment ... | reverse complement strand
CCAGTTGCGGCCGCTGACCAGAAACACAACGAACAAACCGCCGCCGAGAACGACGGCCAGGATGATGCGCATCAGAAGGAAGAAGGAAGGGTCGATACGCATCGGATTCCCGGCCATCTCCAGACGCTTTCTTGCGCTTTCGATGGTCGCCTGCGGGGTGAACCTGGAGGCCATCTGACCGATGCGGTTGAAGAAAGGCAAGAGAATGCGCTCATAGAAACGCTGAGAGAGTTCGATCTCTTCCAGCGAGACCGGCGATTCATTCACACTGTACTCAGCCAGCCTGGACGCGATGGGATCCTGGGCTTCCGGTGCACGGACGCCCACTACCACAAGGATGACCGCCGCACCGAGTGCGACTACCAGGACGATGGGTATCAGCAGATTCATGGTTCTACCTTTTTGAACAGGCTCGTTTAGATATCAATCTTGACGATCTTCTGTGTAATCAGGAAGCCGGAAATAATCATGATCCCGGCAAGGATGAGCATCGGGATACCGCATGCACGTGTTTCTGGATAGAAGAACTGCATGATGTAATCGCGATTGACAACGAAGAGAATGAGCACCAGCACAATCGGCAAAGCCGAGATGACCCATGCCGTCGCCTGACCCTGTGCAGTGAGCGCCTGGATCTCGCCCTTAATGCGGACACGCTCCCGGATCGTGTAGGAGATGGTATCGAGGATTTCCGCCAGGTTGCCGCCGACTTCCCGCTGGACGTTGATGGCGGTAATCACCAGGTCAAGGTCATCACTGTCATTACGTCGCAGGAGGTGGCTCAGGGCATCCTCCATGCCGATGCCCAGTTGCATTTCCTGCACCACGCGGCGGAATTCGGTGGAAATAGGAGACGGCAGCTCGTTGCTCACCGCTTCCATCGCCTGCAACGTGGAATATCCAGCCCGGAGACCATTCACCATGAGATTCAGCATATCGCCCAGCTGCCCATCGAATTTCTTCAACCGCTGTCCCTGGGCTATTTTCACATAGATGTTCGGGATGAAGAGACCGGCGATGGCTGTGAGCACGGCAAATGCAATCATGCCGCCACCCAAAATGAGCCCGACGATGAACATGCCGACCGCTGCAAGAACCATGACGGTGATGAACTCGGCTGGACGCAGTTTGATATCCGCGCGGGCGAGGTTCCGCGAGATGGAGTCGAAGTAATCCGTTCCCTCGATCATGCGGTTGAGGAAATCGGAGACGGGCTGTGTCCACGACACCCGCTCTTTCGCTTCTTCCCCTGTCGAACTGATCAAGCCCCCTGTTTCGGAATACCTTCCGAGTCGTTCCTCAACAACAGACCGACCGCCGATGAACGTGATTCCCACGCCCACGAGCAGGAGCAGAAGGCCTAACCCTCCACCGATCATCAAGATCATTGTTGGATTCATAGGACCACCTAATACCTCTGGCGATCACCCACCCCGAAGATGGACGCAGGCAGGTGGATCCCCGAGGCTTCAATCTTGTCGATGAACTTGGGGCGCAAGCCAGTCGGGCGAAGCCGCCCGATGACCTTGCCGTCTTCAAAGCCGGTTTGTTCGAATGCGAAGATATCCATCATGGTGATGACGTCACCTTCCATCCCCTGGATTTCGGCGATTCTGGTGACTTTACGCGTGCCGTCCCGCAGGCGCTCCAGATGGACGACCAACTCGATCGCGGACGCCACCTGCTCCCGGATCGCGCGGACAGGCAGGTCCGTCCCGGCCATCAGGGTCATCGTCTCGATACGGGCGAGCGTGTCGCGCGGGCTGTTGGAGTGCGCCGTTGTCATGGACCCTTCATGGCCGGTGTTCATGGCCTGGAGCATGTCCAGCGCCTCACCGGCACGGATCTCACCGACGATGATGCGGTCAGGACGCATTCGGAGGGAGTTCACCACCAGGTTCTGGATGGTCACCTCGCCGCGTCCCTCAATATTGGGCGGGCGTGATTCCAGCGTGACCACATGCTCCTGCCGGAGCTGGAGCTCTGCAGCATTCTCGATTGTGACGATGCGCTCATCCCCGGGGATGTACTGCGAGAGCACGTTCAGCATCGTTGTTTTCCCTGAACCCGTACCGCCAGAGATAATCGCGTTAATCCGCGCAATCACGCACGCCTTAAGGAACTCAACCGCCTCTTCTGTGATGGTGCCGAAGCCGATGAGCTGGTCAACGGTAATCGGGTTCTTGGAGAATTTTCGGATGGTGAGAACGGGGCCAACCAGAGAAATGGGAGGGATCACCGCGTTCACACGAGATCCATCTGCAAGACGGGCGTCCACATATGGGCTTGATTCATCGATGCGCCGACCAAGTGGAGCGACGATGCGGTCAATGATACGCATGAGATGGTCATCCGTCTCAAAGGAAGCTGGTTGGCGGAAAATCTTGCCGCCGCGCTCAATGTAGATTTGCTTGGCGCCGTTGACCATGATTTCTGTGATACTGTCGTCCGCCAGAAGCGGTTCCAATGGGCCTAACCCCAGGATCTCCGCCACAATCTGTTCGAAAAGTCGTCGTCGTTCCGGCCGGGAGAGAACAATCTTCTCCTCCGTGAGAATATTCTCGAACAACTCTTCGATCGTTCGGCGCACTTCGGCGGTTTGACTGACATCCATGGAAGGGTCCAGCTCGGAGAGAAGCTTGTTCTGAACCCGTGTTTTCAGGTCGTAGTAGGTATCACGCTGCGCTTGTCCGGGCGGTGAAACCCGGCGTGCGCTCAGACCACTCATGCGCGATGAACTGCTCTCACCATCACCGCCGGTCTTGCTGGGAGTGTCGGACGACTGACCCTGTTCTATTCGCTTAAGCAAAGACACGCATTGTCCTCCTGACCGTCCCGATCATGCACCACCGATGTTGTTATGACCGGTTAAAGAGGCGAGGCCGATCTTCTTCCAGTTCTTCTTTCGAAGATGATGCCTGGACAAGTCGCTGCCGTACCAAGCCAATCAGATCGAGCATGCTTTTTGCAGGCGGTTTTCCCTTCTCACTGATCAGGACAGGAATCCCGCGGTTGATCGAGATCGTGATGGCTTTCTCCTCATAGGGTATCACGCCATCGACCTTGCACTTAAGGTTATCAGCAACCGCTTCGGGTGTGATACCGGACTTTCGGTCCATTTTATTGAGGACGAAGAAAATACGCTCCCTCGGATATTCCAACACCCCCAGCAGGTCAAACAGCAGGCGAGCGTCTTTGATGGCAGGGATTTCCGGTATGGCGACAGCTATGAGCATCTCCGACGCATCCATGACAGCGAGGGTGATGTCATCCATGTTGGACCCGGTATCAACCACGACATACGCAAACTGTGTCTTTAAGTATTGTATGACACTTCTGACCTGCTCGGCATGGATTTCATCCGCCATCTCAGGTCTTGGCGGAGCCGCCAGAACACGCAGACCGCTCTCATGGCGGAGCAGGATCTCATCGACGATTTCCTGGTCCAATTCATCGGAACGGGCTGCGAGATCCACAAAACTGTACTTCGTCTGGAGGTTGAGGAGGACCGCCACGTCGCCAAATTGAAGTGCCGCATCCACCAGCACCGTCGGCGTCTCATCGGTATTCAGTCCCAGCGCGAGGTTGGTTGCGAGCACCGAGCAGCCCACTCCGCCCTTCGCACTGTACACCGAGATGACCTTCCCCTGCAGTTTTCCCGTCGGCACCAGCGTGCCTGTGCCGGGATCGACGATCTGCGGGAGTGGTCGTGTCATTTTTGCGCGCTGATCGCGCGCGCGGCCTGCGAGATTACGGATGGCACCGATCAGTTCATCGCCCGAAGGAGGCTTCGGGATGAAATCCCGGGCACCTGCGAGCATCGCCCGGCGCATGTAATCCGCTTCACTTTGAACGGAGAGGATGATGATTTGTGCAAAGGGGACATCCCGAAGGATTGCCTCGGTCGCGGAGATGCCGTCCATGTCCGGCATATTGATGTCCATCAACACCACATCAGGCTCGGTGGAACGGGCGATTTCGATCGCCTCACCGCCAGTCCGTGCGGCATCAACAACTTCAATGTCCGGCTCAAATTGAAGCAGCTTTCGGATATTCTCTCGTGTTTCGGCTATGTCATCTACGATCAGAACGCGGATGGCATCTTCCGCGGCATCAACCATCCAAACCTCCGCTCATACTCCACATCCGCTATTATTGTGCCTCCGGTGTCGCAACCGCATCGTTCTCAAGAACCGGGGGTACCAGTTCGTCAATCGATGGGGTCAGGCCATAAGGCAGTCGTGCCGGCACCGTGATATCGTAATTCTCGATCAGGTACTGCAGCGTCACGCTCGACGTATCCGTCTCTTCAGTATCGCCCGGTGCGCGCAGTGTCAGTGAGAGATCAGCGCCTGACATCATCGCCCAGTTCAGCGCAAGAGCGTCCTGGGGTGTCACGATAAGCGTGACGATGTCAGGATAGACGACGGTGGCGATCCCGGTGGTGTCGGTCTCAGTTGTCGGTGGTGCGCCGGTTGGTTCGGTAACGGTTGGACTGAGGACAGCATCGGCTGCGTCATCGTCAAGCGAGAACGTCCCCACGCGAAGCACCGTGGCATTTTCGATGAGACGCTGTGTGACCAGACGGGGTCGCTGATCCTCGTTGGGAGTCACATAGACCGGCTGTTCAAACGTCTCTTCCGTTTGAATGCGTCCAAATGGGATGGCGGATTCACGCACACACTCCGTCAGACCGGGTTGAATATTGATGGACTCGCATGCCACTGCCGTCAACGGAACGCCGGAGGATGCAACGAGCACCAGGCTTTCGTTGGGAAGCGCAGTCTGGAAATCAGGATCGAGGTCGATCATCAGCATGGTTGTGATGACGTCCACCTGATCCCCATCCCGGATGGCATACGCCACGCCGGACAGGCGGTCCATGGGAATGGAAATCGCCGTGTATCCCGGAGGAATCGCGAGAGAGGCGTCAGACCCGGCTCCCAGCAGGTCGCCTGGCTGATCGGTGATCATCCCCTCGGTGACGGCTATTCCACGTGCGATATCCATGCGTGCACGTCGGCCGATGACCCGGTCGAGGAGCCCATCCGTGAAATCGCTGGCAATCATGGTCTCAATCACCATGTCCCGGGGAAGTTCCTTGATTTCAACGCCATCAGCGGGAATCTCTGACCCACGCGAGAGCTCCTGAGCGGCGACGACCACATATACAACATCTGATGGAAGCGGTGCCTGTGTTTCTTCAGTCGCCGTGTCCCCACCACCTCGTACCAGCAGCAGGTAGGCAGCAACTGCGCCAACAAGCACAATCAGAGCAAACAAGATTAAGATCCGTCCGCGGCGCATAGGGCCTCCTTGGAAACCTTAAATCAGCGTATCCTTATAAGAAGATGAAGGTATGATACATTCTCCGCATTTAAAGTCAAGCAACCTGCCCGCTGTGCCTGCAGTCGTCTCAACTCGCTTATGCGTGATAAGGAGCCCTATCACGCGATAGGGCTCCAATCGTTGTACAAAGGGAGATATGGCATGGAAGACCATGCCACACCATCGCTCTCGCTAGATGTTGCTGACAATATTGCTGAATACGTTGCCGATAGCCGGTCCGAGCAGCGCAAGAATGACAATGACAACAACCGCAACCAGAACAAGAATCAGCGCGTACTCAACAAGACCTTGACCACGTTCCTTCGGTGCGAACAACATAACCGTGCCTCCTTTCTTTCAAATTTCTGAAAATTTGCTCCAAAGCTGTAACATTATAGACTCCCGCCTGTGCACATTCAATAGGACTGTGCTCCAGGGGCACCAGAGTACTATGCAAAATTCCTAACGCGCTGCGTGAATTATTCGTTTGTGGGAATGGAGAACTGGATATGCGTTCCCTCACCGACAGTGCTTTCAATTTCAAGCGCGCCGTCTACCATGGACAGTCGCTCTTGAAGGCCCAGCAGCCCCCGGTCTTTCATCTCCGTGGACTCAAGACTGGTGGTGTCAAACCCCCTGCCATTGTCTTCGATGGTCACTCGGAGCTGTTGTGGATCCATATCAAGTAATACTTTCACCTGTGTGGCCTGAGCATGATCCCGGATATTCCCCAGGATTTCCTGCAGGGCGCGGAAGGTTAGAACCTCAAGATGGGATTCCAACCTGCGTTCGCTGCCCGTGACGACCAGGCTGATATCCAGCCCGGTTTTGTCCTGAAACGCTTCAGTATAGCGACGGGCAGTGGGCACCAGGCCGAGATCGTCCAGCATCATCGGGCGCAAGTCGAAGATGAAATCCCGCACCTGCGAGAACGTGGCTTCCGACGCGGATTTTAAATTTCCTAGCTCCTCTTTTGCCTGGTCCGGGTCGCGTTCGAACAAACGCATTGCGATTTCCGTCTGGAGGATGAAATTCGCAAGTGCCTGTGCCGGCCCATCGTGAATCTGGCGTGATAATTTCCGGCGCTCTTCTTCCTGTGCGTTGATCACCCTTTCGATGGCGGTCGCGAACGGCGATTCTTCAGTCTCAACCTCGATCGTGGATTTACCTTCGATCATCTGGAGGGTCCGGCCAATTAACTCGGAATAACGCTTGAGATGCGTCTGATCGCTCTGGAGCTTCTCGAGCTGTCCGCGCATGGTGAACAGCCGCTGCTGCGTATCCTGTGACGCCTCATAGATATTGCGGATATCCTCGCGGGGAACCGTGTCGAAATGCGCCTGCATCTGGTGGAGCTGAGCCGTGATGGAGGCATTCCGTTGAACAAGTTTATCCACCTCGCCCTGGCTCTGCTCGACGAGCATGCCAATTTCCTTGTTCTCCGCGCGGGTCTTGTCAAGCTCGGCCCTCAGCGTTTCAACAAACAGCTCGATGGGACTCTTCTCGTTCTCGGCTTCTTGCGGTGTCATTCCAGCTCCGTTCTATTTGCGCGTGTCCTGCAGACGGACCCAACCGTGCCGTAGTGCGTACACCGCAGCCTGGGTTCGGTCCTCGACGTCCAGTTTATGCAGGATGGCTGTCATGTGGTTCTTGACTGTCTGATGGCTGATGCCAAGACGAGCGGCTATTTCCTTGTTGCTCATTCCGCGAGTCACGTATTGAAGTATCTCCATCTCGCGCGGCGAAAGCGGTGTAAACGCCTCGATATCGCCGTCAAGATGGGGCCGGCGGACGGTCTCCACGCCTCGATCGAGCCACTCCTGCAGCCCATCTGCATCGTAAACCTGATCACCGACGACGTAGAAACCGCGAGCGACATGGCGGATGATGTCCACCAGCTTGCCCGCTTCAATATCCTTGGAACAATACGCCGCTGCGCCTGCGCGAAAAGCATGCAGGACCTGCTCGACATCATCATACGCCGTAAGGAGGACAACCGCCGTCTCCAGCCGCTCGGAGATAATCTGCCGGGTGACCTGTATCCCGTTCATATTGGGAAGGTTGACATCAATCAGGGCGACGCGTGGTTGCAGCTCGCGCACAAACTGCAGCGCCTGATCCCCCGTGATTCCCTCTTCGACAACATTAAAGTCCTCTTCCGCTTCCAGCACATTGCGGACGCCTTCTCGGAAGAGAGGATGGTCGTCGACGATGATGAGGGTGATTGATTCCATGTTAAATTCACCACTTTCCAGATGCGGCGAGTATAGCATACACACGTGAACGTGAGCAAATCTCAAGGCCAGCGGTAGACCGACATATTTTCACCACCCGCTTGCGGGCTGACATTTCCTTCTGAGGTGTAGATGACCTCCGCCCGTGAAACGAGCTCCGGATACCAACCGGGAAACGTCATCAGAAATGCCGCCCCGGCCTCATCGAGGTGGGCTGCCAGAGCCGCCTCGTTTCGTAGAATGGGGATGACTTCGGGAGAAACCAGACCGGCCAGGTCAAGCAGGGGCTGCTCCGTGTAGTACCCCACTGCTCCAATATCATGCACGGCCAGCAACGCGTCATCGGGAAGATGGCTATCGATCCACACCGCCGTATCGACCATCTCGCTCTCGATGATGGCAACATCACGGCTATATGCCCCGGCGCCAATGCACAGGAACACCATCTGAACGGCGACAGCCGATACCACCCAGGTGCGTGAGAGCAGCCGCGGCCAGAACTGGGCGTCATCCGGCTTGATCCAGGTCAGCATGCCTTCAATCCCGAGCAAGAGGAACACCGGCAGAACAGGCATGGCGTAGCGTCCATGCTGGTATAGAACCGGCAAGCGCAACGCGTACAGCGCCAGATAGGCAGCCACCCACAACAATCCGGCCAGATTCCGCCAGTGACGACGCCTGATCGTCTCCACCGTTGTCAACAGAAGACCAGGGAGCAGGACCGCCCCCACTCCGACCAGGGGAAGCAGAAATTGATCAACCAGTCGCCTGAGAAGCGGCTGCTGACGAAGAATGGCATATTCAGCCTGCTTCGCATAGAAGGTTGATGGCCACCACTCTCCACTGAGGCTGCGGTTGAACGCCAGGTAAGGAAGGAACAGTGCGAGAAATCCGACACCGATGTAGAGGATATCAACCGCCTTTTGCTTCCAGGTCTGCTGCTGAGACCAGAGCATGGACCAGCCGATGGGAAGGAACAAGGTCACCGCATCGGGACGTATCCATACGGTTACACCGACACAGATGCCCAGCCACAAGGGATGCAACCTCTCCTCTTCCAGTAAAACGAACATCAGGAGGGCAGCGATCCCGAAAAGCAGCGTCTCCATGCCCGACAGTGCAGCCCAGAGCAGGTGCCACTCCGTGAGGAGAAACAGGACCCAGAATCCGGAAGCGCGGATCTGTCGTTTGCGCAGCCAACGGATACCCAGCCACGCCAGCAAGGTCAATTGGCCTCCCGCAAGCACAACCACCCAAACGAGAGGGGATAGATGAAGGAGATGTGCAGGTGTGAGCAGGATGGTCCACAACGGCGCGGTCGACCCCGCGCTGCTAATGCCGGGGGAAAATGCCCACGTTCCGTACATGACCAGGTTGCGTGCGTAGGTTTGATGGATCCAGGCGTCATCCAGCGGGAAGCCGGCACGGTAGCGGATGAGGCTGGCGACCAGATATGCCGTCAGAGACAACGCAATCGCAGCGCCGAGTGCGAGAACAAGACTGCGCCTCTTATGTGAAACAGCGCTACTCCACGACATACAGATAAACCGGCCTTTCCATGGAATCGCGCAGAGTCACTCGCAGGTCAAGCCAGCTCACTGACTCCGGGTTTTGATACAGCTCATGCAACCCGCGAGGATGGTTCGGCTCGAGCAACACCCACTCCACGCCGTAGGCTTCAACGACATTGCGCAGAACATTTTGGTTTCCGTTCGGGATCACCACGGTCGATTGCCCGCCGGCGACGAAATATCCTGGCGGGTTATTGATTGCGCCAATTCCGGGCAGGTGTTCCCCGGCTACAGCGCTCGCATACCGATCGTACTCCTCATCACTTTGCGACCAGGCAGAACCCGGAGGGGTGAAACCAATGCGCCGGTCCGCATTCCATACCGTCAGGGCAGCGAGAATGACAACACTTGCAGCGAGAAACACCCGCTCCGCTTCATCTCCTGTCCAATGTCTTCTCCTGGAAAGCCAGGCGACTGCCGAACGGATTCCGTAAGGGGTGAGCGCCATAGTTAATGGCAGAACGGCTGCACTCGAGTGGAACAATCCTCCATTGGCACCGGCAAACGGGAACACCAGGGTCATCAAGGCAAACAACCCGGCGAAGTATAGACCTCCCAGCCAGACGATGCGTTGGCGCCGCCATTGCCAGCCCCCGATCAAGGTGAAGGGCAGCAGGAACACCATCCCGACTTCTGCGATGACTCGCTGCCCGTTGACAAGGAGTGCATCCATTCTCGCTTCTAGAATGGCACGCCACCCCGATTCCAGCCATGCCTGCAATGTGATGCGGGAAGCCGGAAACGCGAAGAGATCATCGTAGGTCGTCAGCCAGAATGCATACGACGTCTCCGGCATCAGACTTCCAATCGTCATGAGATTCCGAATCCACCATGGCGTCATCCCGGCGACATAGCCGAGAATGAGCGCGACAAGTCCACTGATGCGACGGTGCTTCCCTGTCAGGATTGCCGCGATTGCCGGGAGAAAGAAAAGCAACCCGTCGGCACGCGTCAGATGAGCACAGGCAATCAGCAATCCTGCCAGCACCAGCCGCCTGGACGACACGCGTTCCGGGGAGAGGATAAGCAGCAAGACCGAGCCCAGCAGCGCGTACAGCGCGAATGAATCCGTGGTTCCCAGATAAGGAAGGAAAAAGCCCGGAAAGAGCGCCAGCAACCCGGACGTCCACACCATGCGCTCATCTGACGTGAACGTCTCCGCAACTGCAGCGGTGATGACAGGCAGCAACGCTCCGAGCAGCAGAAAAGGGAGTTGAGCTGCGCGCCAGGTAAGCCCCAGCACGATCATGCTCCCCGCGGCGAGGAGTGAAGGCAGCGGCATCCAGTACAGGTGTGAGGGATGCGGGATCCCCGCCGGATCGCCGAAATACGTCCAGATAAAGGGCTCGGTGAATCCTTTTCCCTCAGCCAGCATCTGCGCCGTTGCCTGATAGTACGCCGCATCCATGTAGCCTGGCGTCCGCTGCAGCAAACCCACAGCCGTCACCACGGCCAGCCCCAGGAGAAAGAGGATCAGCATCCTTCTGCGGTTCATCCCTGCCTTACTTTTCATAATGATAGATCGCCACGTCTCCGATCGTGGCCTGCTCGGAGATAATATAGGTTTCCTCAAGTGTTTCACGGACCGGGTGCTCAGTGAGGCCCATGCTCAGATACTCGAGTTCCTCGCGCTCGAACATGACCAGCCAGATATCCCCCCTGAACGACA
>Ga0272443_10007123_pt1 | contig 10802 bp, 7 predicted proteins | sample SSMAcet12_FD_193581 | JGI IMG/M metagenome (GOLD analysis project Ga0272443, IMG submission 193581) | Marine sediment archaeal communities from Little Sippewissett salt marsh, Falmouth, MA, United States - SSM-Acet-12 | ecosystem: Environmental > Aquatic > Marine > Wetlands > Sediment ... | reverse complement strand
TCGCCTACGGCTACGCACATATCGGCTATGGTCTTGCCACTATAGTGGAAGAAAGCTGTGAGATCTTCGGTGTGATCATTCTGATACACACCCTGCTCGGTCAGCTGCTGAAGAACGGTGACATATCTCTGCTGCATATCACGCTGAAGGATACACACTGACCAGGTCGCAGGTAACGGGTGCGTTCACTGCACAGCAACTGACTCATGCCTTGAGAGAACAGGCCATTGAACGAGGTGTCGGCAGAGAAGCATTCCAGTCCTTACGATCCTTTCTGAACAGACTGTATGAAGATAACCATTTCAGGAACGGGTGTTTCACGGTCGTCGGCAGGAAGGACAGGTGACCTTCTCGTGCTTCTGGATACTCTACTGCCATGACTGTGGTTGAAACGGATATGAAGAACCTCCTCCGGTAGCTCCAAAGCCAGCTGATGATACGACAAAGCGGAACCACCGGAAGGTTCCGGTGGCTCCACAGAATCGATGTACAGAATAACGGGTAAGGATTACTTTTTCCTGAGATCAAACAGATAGGCAGATCCTCCTGTAACCCCGTCATAGATCAGCGGATACCCTGCAATGGCAAAATCATCCGTTATGGCAACGTCTCTGTTCCCCATACCACCAAGGCTCACAGGTGTTTCCGGAACCTGTTTCTTTTCATATCCCCATTCTTCGGATACCGGATCGTATTCATACAGATACACAGCCCCTGAATTTCTCAATGATCCGCTAGCATCTGCAACCTTCTCCCCGTTCGCTCCTATAATCATCCTATTACCGTGAATGGCAACTGCTGACCCGAATGAGTCAGAGTCTTTTCTGTCAGAGGCGGTCACCAATTCATCAAATAGCCATTCATCCTGACCTTCATTGTAGGTGTAGACATACACGGCTCCGCCACCGGTGTAACCCTGAGCTCCGATCGCAAGGGTAGTTCCATCTATGGCAACCTGCAGACCGAAGTAACTCCCTGCATCTGTCGGCTTATCGATCTGCTGCTTCAGACTCCAAACCCCTGAAGTGCCGTCCTTCGTGTATATATACACGGTACCTGCATAACTGCCGATTACTGCGGTATCGCCATATAATGATACCCACCTTCCGAACCCATCGTTGTAGGCTGAAGCAGGGTCTTCCACTTTCTGCTCACTTCCCCAGGTATCGCTGTTATCGTCGTAGGTGTAGAAGTAGACCGCACCGACATCGTATAGTGAAGCATCCCAGTACGGTGCTCCCACGACAGCAGAGTCACCGTCTAGGGCAACCACAAATCCGAACCTGTCTGTATTTGTATCCTGATCGCTCGGTTCTATAATCTGCTCATCTGTCCATTCCTCGTTTACCCAGTTGTAGAAATAGACCTTGTCAGCCATAGGCGAGGAAACCAGAAGCCGATCCTGATCGGTTGCGACATGATAGCCGAAATTGTCACCCATTTTTCCGTCACTGGGAGTCAGTTCCTGTTCTGATCCATAGGTCCCTGACAGATCCCCATACGTGTAGGTGTATACACTGCCGAGATTGGATTGCGTGTCATCATCTCCGTAGGCTCCCACCACTGCATAAGTGCTGTCTATATCTACAGCATAGCCATAGTTATCGCTGGAGGAAGCAGACCCTGGGCTAGGAGATAAAATGGTGTAGATTTTTTCACTCCATTTTGCATAGAGTGTAATTGATTCACTCACCGTATCACTCGAGAAATCCCAGCTGTCAGTCAGCTCGGAATCTTCGAACCAGCCGTCAAGAAGGTATCCATCTTTGGTCGGGTCAGCGGGTTCACTCACGGTCTGTCCATACGCAACCTGGACCGAGCCTACACTGGTGCCGCCGTTACTGTCAAAGGATACCGTAAACTCATCGGCAACCCATCTGACGTAGAGTGTCATATCGGAGCTTACCGTATCCACGGTAAAGTCCCACTGAGTTGTGAAACTGCTGTCCTGATACCACCCCTCAACCGAATACCCGGTCTTGGTGGTCACCGGCTCGCTGAGGACTGACGTAACGGTCTGAGATTGAACTGCAGACCCTCCGTCCACGTCAAACTGGACGGTATATCCGGGCAGGTCCTGCCCAAGATCGCACCCTACGAACATTATTCCTGCACCTGCAGCCAGCAGGAGCAGGACTGATACGCTTACCCATTGTCTGATACTTTTTCCCATATGTTCCTCCACGTTGTTGATAGCCGGTTCCTGCCGGCACTTTCCTTGTATGGGTCTGTTAAGACACTGTACACAGCATGAGTGTTTTAGGGCGGAACTCCAATTGCACAAAAGTATGAAATAGCGGGGAATCAGATATGAAATACCAGGGAGAAAAGTATGAGAAAGGTGACGGAAAGTATGAGATAACGTACTGCTGTCTGCAATCCGGGGATGGAGCACGCCCCGGGAGAGAAAAGCTCCAGGATACGGTGCGGCCCTCAGGTTCCCGTCTTCTCAGGACGCTGACCACGCGGGAGCTCGAGGAAGAAACAGGCTCCTTCCTGACCGTCTTCATAGCTCAGGGTCCCCCTGAACCGTTCAGAAACGATCCTGTTGGACATGTAGAGACCAAGACCCGATCCCTCCGGTCTATCAGTTTTGTAAGACTGGAAGAGGGTAGGACGCAGTTGTCGGGAGACTCCTCCCCCGTTGTCTTCAATCCGCAGGGTGATGTTCTCCGATCTCCCATCAACGCTGATTGCAATCCAGGGAGATTCAATACTGCGTTCCTTGAGAATATTCGTCGCGTTGCCGATCAGGTTTATCAGCACCTGCTCGAACTCATTCGTATTCCCATACACCATGGTGTCACCCTGAGAGTCGAACGTGACGCGAATTCCGCGCGCAGAGAAGAGATCACTAAGCATGTTCAATACTTTGTCGCACTGATCCGAGATCGAGAAATGCTCCCGTGAGGTCTTCGGAGAGAGGAACTCCCGGAAATTCTTGAGTGTCGTGAACATGCTCGCAATCGATTTCTTGATGACAGGCAGGTATTGGCTGACCTTCTCCTCGGTTGTTGTGTTATCACCGGGTTTACCGATTCCCTCGACGTACAGACTGATGGTGTACAGGTACTGCTGCCACTGATGAGCCACGAAGTTCATTATCTCTCCCATACGTGCATGTTTCTCCTGAGCCCAGAGCATCTTCTCGATCTCCTCCGTTCTCTGAATCACGAGGTCTTCCACCTGATGCATATGCATCCGTACCACGCTCACGAGCAGACCGGTCTGAATAACGCCGAACAGGAGAGCACCTATGACGGTATAGCTGCAGCAGAAATAGGCCCAGGGAGGCCGCGGTCCGAACACATCATACAGAGAGGCAATGATGAAAAACAGAGCCGATATCGTGAAAGGAATAGCCAGGCGATCTCCTTTGAGCATTCTGTTCACGGAGGCAGCCAGAGAAAAGAACGCCGCACCCAGGATGAGCAGAAGGGATGGGTAATACAGTCTCATCTGCATCGAATGCGGTGTCAGGATAAGCACTGCCATGAACCCGGTGAACAGGGTATGAAGGATGTGCCTTCCCCGCGAAAAGAATTTGATCGAATAGAATTCCACGGTATACAGCAGAAACATATAGATACTGAAGATGCGCGAGGTGAAATGGATATCCATCATCACTTCCCAGGGAACGCCCAGGCGGGCAAGGATCATATTGCTGTTCACCAGGAGGAACAGCATGGGCCCCAGATTGAAGAGCCCGAAAAGGAGGAACTTCCGATTGTTTGCATCTGCTGCTCCGACAAGCAGGTGATAGATCATTCCAGTGAGCAGAAACGTCAGGACCATCGTTTCAAGGAGCGTGGATGTGAACTCACGTTCCAATGCCCTATCAAGGGAAGTCAGTGCGATCGGGGGAAAGGCATTGACCGACGGCAGAGAGAAGTTCGCTACCTGTACCACGATGTCATATACCCCGTCAACACTGGTGATCTCCCTGATTGCAGGCCCGTACTCACCCAGCCGGGACTCCTCCGCTGTCGTACCGACAACACCGTTGGAGTAAATGCGATCACCGTTCACATAGATGTTTGACGGAGAATGAAAGCCGGTCATGCGAAGTACAGCACGTGTGCCTGTCTCCGGTGGAAGCAGAATGCGAACTTGATAGGTACCGAACCCTGTTGCGGGGATAGCTGCCTGATCCTTGACGGCCCGGTGCCACCCCCCGAGAGAATGAGTACTGAACGGCTCTATCCCCTCCGGTCTTTCCGACGGAGCGGTGAACAGGGTGTTCCAGAAAAACAGCCAGTTACCGTCAACACTCAGAATACTGTCACCATCCCATGTACGATAGTCCAGCAGACCCTGCTGTGAGATGTCGAGTGAAGGCGCATCGGACCGTGCCATTACGGACAGGAGCATGACAAACAGAAGAGCGATGAACAGCATGAGAAGAGTGAAGAGAATCGTACGTACTTTATGGGACATGGTGGGCGCTCAACTCCTCCCTGTGCATCACAGCCACGAGCTCCTTCATATTCCTGACATTCATTTTGCGGACGAGGTTCATCTTGTGGGTTTTCATCGTTGATTCGGAGATGTTCAGCTGTGTACAGATCTCCTTTCCTGAAAGTCCATTCATGACAAGCGACAGCACATCGCATTCCCTACCGGTGAGGGAGCCCAGACGGGTCCTGTACTCTGAAGGTTTTTCACCTTTCCGGTTCATCAGCATTCCGTCCATCATCTGAGTCATGATCTTCGGGGTGAAATAACGATACCCCTTCGAGACATTCTTCAGCGCCTGTTCAAGCTCGGAGGAATTATCTTCCTTGAGAATGTAGCCTGCTACGTCCTGTTTCAGAGCCTCCTCGATGCTTGTGTGATCTGAGAACGAGGTAAGAAGAATCACCTTGGTCTTCATCTTGGCCTCTTTCAGTTTCCGTGTGACTCCGAATCCGTTCAACATCGGGACAGACAGATCCGCAACGCAGATATCCGGTTCAAGTTCGATCATCTCCTTCACCGCGGTCAATCCGTCAGTAGCCTGCCCGCAGACAGTGAACCCCTCCAGAGACTCAACAACAAGACGGATCCCAGGAAGAATCATCTCATGATCATCAAGTAAATAAACTGTATTCATACTGGCATCTCACTCAATCAGTTGTTTTTACACTGCACCTGTATTCTTTGTGATGGTGTCTCACCTGCTGATACTACCGCCTTCCACACACACCTTCCATCATCCTAAAGTATGAATACACAAGGGAAAAAGTATGATATCTGCTCGATAGGAAAAGCATCTCGCCTGCGTACAGAAGCAGTGTATACGATTATACGCAGCTTCACAATATTGCATTCCCTCTTCCTGTACGGGTTTCTGAGTCGTACAGGAAAAGTCCCGATCCTATCTCACATGAGTATTTTCTCAGTGAGAAAGAGGTATGGTTTCTTGGAAGGCAAAGTAACAGGGGGAGAGAGTCCCTGATTTCAAGAAACAGGAAGTCTTGATATCTTAGGAGAAGTGAAGAGGAAGCCCCAGGTGAGTTTCGCCGCTGACAGACTCTTCCTCTCTCTACCAAAACAGTATCTCAGGGCCCCTTCGAAGCTCCTGCTATTCAGGATTCCCGTACCTGACCCACTCTACGGAGACTGTATCGAACGGGCACAGACAGCCCACCGACATTCCCTCTCTCATGTTCCCGGGAAGAGGACGGCTTCGTGCCCGCACAGGACCAGATGCTAGATATATGGTCTGATATCCACCGTGAAATGGCTTGAGAGTATAGTGAACAGGACCTCCCGGTGGCTGCTGTCTTCATAGATGCTGCCAGGTATCATCTGCTCGATGTTCAATGTAGCGAACCCGTGTACCGTGCTGAAAAGGGACGAGGCGCCGAGACGGGCATCGCTGAACAGGCAGAGGTCTCTGTCCATACTCTCCTGGACCCTGTCCCTGATGAAAGCGAAGGCCCGACGGGAGCGCTCAACATATTCGGGAGAACTCTTCTCTCTCTCTGGAGCTCCGCTGAAGATGCAGTGAAACATATCGGGCTGTTCATACGCATAGCTGACATAGCTCCATGCGGTCTCAAGGAGACACTGTACGGGGTCATCAGGATACTTCCTCCCGGCTTCCTGCACCAGCTGTTCAAGATGGGAGAAGCTGTAGGCGGCGATGGCCTGAATAAGGTCCTCCTTGCTGGAAAAATGGGAATAGACGGAGGCGTGACTCACTGAGCTGAGCGAGGCGACTTTTCTCAGTGTCAGCGAACTCTGTCCGGTAGTGGCGATGAGGTGGGCTCCGGATCTGATGAGAGCGTTGTACAGATCTCCATGATGATAGGACGTCTTCATTCCTTCATACTACCGGTAAAACCGGGCTGAGTATATAGTATTTGACTTCAAATCTTACCAATGGTAGGATTGAGACATACGCACCCCCGTCGGGGGTGTCTGCCGACAAAGGAGTGTGACCGGAATGACTCAACAGCTGCGTATACGGACGAAACTTGCCTACGGGATGGGAGATATCTACGGTGGAGGAGCTACGACTCTCATATCGATGTACTACCTCTACTACCTGACCGATGTGCTTCAGATACAGCCCGCTGTCGCAGGGACAGCGTTCCTGATAAGCAAGATCTGGGATGCCGTGACAGACCCGGTGATGGGCATCATCAGTGATAACACCCGTACCCGGTTCGGCCGCCGCAGACCCTACTTCCTGGCCGGAATCTTTCTTATCTTCATCTCGTTTGTCCTGATGTGGGCTCCGGTCCGGATACAGCGGGAAGGGCTAAGATTTCTCTACGTTCTCATGACCTATCTCTTCTTCTCCACGGTGTACACTATTGTCTGGGTCCCCTACAATTCGATTTCTACCGAGCTCACTTCGGACTACGATGAACGGACCCGACTTGCTAAGTGGCGTATGATTTTCTCGAACATCTCGGGTATTCTTGCAGGGACTCTGGGAAAGGACCTGTTCGTCGACACCCTGAACAAGGACGATCCCGCCCGGGGCTTCTTCCTCATGGCTATCGTATTCGGTCTGCTGTTTGCCGTCCCCTATATCTTCACCTTCCTGTGGTGCAGGGAGGACCCTGCGTTCATGGAAGCTGAGAAACATCCGCTCGGGAACCTGAAGGATTTCATAAGGGACCATTTCACCGAACCCCTGAAGCTCCGCCCGTTCCGTCTGGTAGTCTATATGTTCCTCTTCGGGTTCATGGCCCAGGATGCCGTCCTTGCACTGGCCGTCTACTTCATGACCTACTATCTCGGTATCACCTCGATGATGACGCTGCTGGTTCCTGTCTATGTCAGCATGCTCCTGGCTATCCCCCTTGTCGAGTTCGTCGCCCACAGAAAGGGGAAAAGAGAGACCTATCTGATCTCCGCGGGGTTATGGCTGGCAGCATTCACACTGGTGCCCTTCATGTCTCCCGAGATGCCTCTTTGGCTGATCTACCTGTTCGGCGCGCTGTTCGGTGCAGCGGCAGCCGGAATCCAGGTTGTTGTCTTCGCCATGTTCCCCGACATCCCCGACGCTGATGACCTGTTCAGCGAACAGCGCAGGGAGGGACTCTTCTCCGGTATTTTCAGCCTTCTCAGGAAGAGCGGTGGTGCCCTGGTGATGTTCTTCCTGGGCAACAGCATCGGCTGGGCAGGGTACAGGCCTCCGATTACCGAGAGCATAGAGGGAGTTTTGAAGGCAGTCCCACAGGAACAGAGCCCTCAGTTCCTGCAGGCCCTGCTCCTCATATTCATGATCATTCCCAATCTTTTCATCTTCTTCGCTATGCTCTCCTGCTGGCACTACCCCATCACACGCAGCGTCCATGACAGGCTGAGGGACTATCTGCGGAACCGCTATGGCATCAGAAGTGAGGAACTCGAGAGGGAGGAACAGGACCTGAAGAGGATCCTCGGAGGGAAGGTATATGAATAAGGGCGAAAGAACGGGAGAGGGGCCGTATATCCACCTTGCCTTCCGGTTCCACATCAACTTCTATCACTCCTACCGTGGCGATACTCCGGATGAGCTCGGTTTCGGAAAGGACATACGGATCATCCGCTCGATACTCGATGACCTTGATGCTCTGAACCGGGAAGGAATCAGGATACGGGGAACGTGGGATGTGGAGAACTACTACTCGCTGCAGAAGATCATGCCGGAACACTGTCCGGACATCATCAGCAGGATTCAGGAGCGGGTGAATGGCGGCCTTGATGAGATAGAGATGATGAGCTGGAACAACGGTATCGTGTCGGCCTGCAATGAGGAGGAACTGCAGCTGGTGATCGCACGCACGATCAGCAACACGGAAGGCTCAGGTCTGGCTGACCTGTTCAGCCGCTGGACTCCCGTGCTCCGTCCCCAGGAATGTATGTATACCCCCTCCTTTCTCAGGTATTACCCGGAAGCAGGCGTCACCGGCATCAGCACCTACTACAGCTCACATCCGTTCAACGGGTTCAGCAACTTTATCCCCCCCCTGACCACCGTACAGCGGCACAACCCGCTCACTCTCCGGGCCGAAGGACAGGAAGGCTCCATGACGATGATCCCCTGCTACAACAACGGTGACGTGGCTGACCACCTGCTGAGCCTGAGGCACTGGGTACGGCACCTGAGACGGCGGCAGAAGAGGAAGGACGTGTCCCGTGACCTCCTCCTTCTCATTGATATGGATGCCGATGACGAGTTCTGGAGCGGAATCGATATCCCCATCGTCTCAGGTCTTCTGACCAGCCTCGGCGGTCTGAAGCGCATGGTGAGGAGCATCGCAGAATTTTCCTATGTACGGTTCACCACTGCCGGTGAATACCTGAAGGACCACGGTCCTGCAGGAACGATCACCGTGAATCAGGACACTGCCGACGGAAGTTTCGACGGATTGTCATCGTGGGCGGAGAAGTGGGATAACACCGCGCTGTGGTCAGTCATACAGGATTCCCGAAGGACGGCGGAAGCCGCCTCCTTCCTTGCCGACCTGAAGGACCGTCGAGATGATCCTTTTCTCACATCTCTGCTGCTCAGGAGCCTGGAGACCAGAGTCCTCACCCAGTCAACGACCCATTTCGGGATGGCCTCCCCTGTCATGAACAGCGACCGGCTGCAGCAGGGGATGAGTATGGCTCAGGGATCTCTGGACTCTGCCCGAGAAGCCCTGCATACCATCCTGAAAGAGAATGATGAGCTTACAGGCAGCCATCTTGCAGGCCCTTCAGTGACAGAAGAAGGAAGGGGAACCCTGTGCTATCTCTCTACGGAATGTGGAGATACTCAACCGGCACTGATCCGCCTGAGCCGAACGGCGATGCCATCACGGCTTGTGCCGGGAGCGGAGTTGGAGCGGGTTATCACGGGCTCACAGGAAAAAGACATGGTCACAGGAGAGGCTGTAGCGTGCGGTGAGGTCTCACTCACACTTCTGCAGGGAGGGGATATCGAGATGAGGATAGCGGGAAGAGTGATCAATGCTCCCGGGTTTCCCAGAACAGCTGTGACCTACGGGAAGAAAACGTTCAGCCACCATGACGGGTTGATCGATACTGCGAAGGTGCTCCAGCACACGCACCGGGAGGGAGGGTACACGCTCACGCTCTCGGGCCGTTTCTCCATCGACCGGGGCAAAGAGGTGCAGTGGCGGCACCGGTACCATATAGCACCGGATCTGCCCTATATCTATGTAGATGTCGAGGTCACCTACCCTGACACTGAACACAGGGGGTATGACAAGGCCAAAGCACAGCGGCTGAATGCAAGCTGGGATGCACGGTGGAAGGAGGTCATGCCCTGGCAGTTCTCCCCGGCAGGTGAAGCTGACGCTGACCACCCCTGGAGCATCTGGAAGCACAATTTTCTCGGTGATGTCAGTCACTATGATCTCAACTACGGAACCTTCTCGAAGAACCGGAATCTCGATTCCTTCAACAACCAGATCACCAACGCCTGGGTGGGAGCCTCCTGCTCCGAGGGAGGGTGGCTCATAGCCCAGAGCAGTGCACGGGGTAACAATTTCGCCTTCTGCCCCATGAGACTCCGTGATGACCGGCTTCTTATGAACCCGTTTGGAAGCTATTACGGCAGACAATGGAAGTACGGAGTCCGGGAAACAGGTCTCGGCAGACTCTTCTCCCTGGGAATGGCCGACCATCTGGACCCGTACGCCCCATCGTACAACGGACGGACAAGCAGTTTCTCCCTGATGATCGCCTCCGTCTCCCATGAACCCGACCCGCTTGTGCAGCGTGATGCCCAGGTATTCTGTGATGGAATACTCTCTCTGGAACGCACTTCCGTTATACATGAGGGGACCGATTGACTGACAGACCAACGGTTCCAACCCGTGATTGCAGATTCTCAGGCCACACAGTAACAGGTATGTGATGTCCTGGATGACGTCGTTCGTAGTAATTCCTCATGTCAGGCAAAGCCTGCCTTTACCGTCTACAGACTATGCCGTATCGCATCCACCATAGTGAGATATTCCCGGGGAACGTCCTCACGGCCATCTGGTTGTGTACACCCGACGCCAACAGCCTGCACAGCGTTGATTATTTCATTCCTTATATGTGCTTTGTTATAGGTTGTCAGTAAAATTGCGGAGAAAAAGAGAGTTTCCATTGTATAGTATGAATCCTATCCATTTTTGTTGCGTACAGTTAGATACTTCACATATACTGAAAGCCTGTACGTATCAGGGAGGTCGGGAGGCAGCCCTTCCGAGACCTGCTGAACCTGTGCAGTGAGAACACCATCGGTATCGTGAGAGCAGAGGGAGAGGTCTCTGGCTGACACGATCGGATTCACACCACATCCTTGAGAAGGATAGAGCGGAGAG
>Ga0272443_10007122_pt1 | contig 10806 bp, 6 predicted proteins | sample SSMAcet12_FD_193581 | JGI IMG/M metagenome (GOLD analysis project Ga0272443, IMG submission 193581) | Marine sediment archaeal communities from Little Sippewissett salt marsh, Falmouth, MA, United States - SSM-Acet-12 | ecosystem: Environmental > Aquatic > Marine > Wetlands > Sediment ... | reverse complement strand
TGCCAGCACCAGCATGGGAAGGATCATATGCTTATCCCAACCAAATCCACCCACTGGCAGCAGTGTTTTTCCATAGATCTGGGTTAGCTTTATCGTGCCCAGCTGCAAAAGCAGTGCCGCAAAGAAACTGGGGACTGATACGCCAGCTATCGAGACCAGAAGCGCCGCCAGTGTGAACCCGGAGCGCCTGCCAGCAATCAACACACCCAGAAGCACACCTACCACGGCAGAGAGAACCAGCGATGCCCCTAGCAACCCCAGGCTGCGGACCAGAACATCTGGGACGACCTCCTCTACCGGCTTGGGCAGAAGCGAAATACTTCCCGAACTGGTTTCACCAAAATCTCCCTGAAGGACATCAGTAGCATAGTCCAATGTCTTGGTAATCCCCACCGCGGCCGCTTCCTGGAAAGACACTCCCCGGGCCATATCCAAACCCAGAAAGCTGGCATACGTGATAAATGCCAGCACCAAAACCCCAAAAGCAAGTCTGGGCGCTAAAAAGGAAACCGGCTCCCGAAGTCGTTTCAGGAAAGGTATGTCGACGCGATGTTTCTTTATCCTTGACGGGAGTTGAAAGGTCCATCCCCCCTCCCCGGAAACCCTGATATCCCTGGTCAGGAAGAAATACCAGGACAGCAGCAGGAACAGGACAACCAACTCAGCCAGGATGATGAGCCAATCCGAATTCAAGCCCGAAAGGGCCTTCCCGCCCTGATAGATATGGAGGGGAGTGACCCGGGCGATCTTATCCAGGTCTTGATTGATATTGGCAAGCCCCACAAGTAAGTAGTTGCCAACCAGCAGCGACCCAGTCACCATGCTGGCCATACGCGAGGAAGGCAGCACCTGACTGAGTAAGGTCGCTAAAAAACCAAATAATGCCAGCTGCGCCAGCAATGGCAGGAATGGGCGTGCTAGCTCCAAAGGAGTTAAGTTCAATCCAGATGATCCCCCCGGCACAGCCCAGCACAGCCAGGCAATCGCCAGGATGATAATCAGGGCTGCCAGATAGGCGAGGACCCTGCCCCAGAAGATCCCTGATCTGCTGGTTGGGTAGGACAGGATCAAATCCAGGGTGCCGTCTTCTTCATCCTGACTCAGCAGCTTGGCACCAGTGCCGACCGCCAGGATGCCAACGATCACGGTCATATAATTGAAAAAATAGACGTCCAGATAGCCTTCCGGGGTCGTCAGGGATAAAAAACTGCTCCCGAAAAAGGCCATCATCTCATCAGGGAATGAAGCCAGATAACCAGAAAAATCTATCTGGGCGATATCGCCATATAATCCAACCATCAGCAGACTGTACGCTGCCAGGCCGATCCCCCATCCAATGATATTCCCCCTGTATTTTCTCAATGTACGAGCAAATTCTACGAACATGATTGCCCCCGATCTCCTCAATGATCTATGATGCTTTGCAGTGTTGTTGGATTAGGGGTCCTTTCCTCATCTGGATCAGGTTCCTCCATCCGTGTTATTCATTGATAGGTAATTCTCTTTCGGAAATCACTCCTTAATACTCACCCAGGAAGATCACCCCGTAAACAGAGAGAGTCAGCAGGGTATCAATGATCACGACGGTCACATAATATCCCAGGGAAGATGTCGGAGAATCACCCCGCCGGCGGCGGCGCCATTCAGCAGCGCCAACACCCAGGATGATAATTATGATCGGCACGGCTACCCGTAAGAACATGCCCACCCCCTCAGGGATGTCCAACCAGGCCGAAAAGGGGATATAGACCAGCATATCCGGCAGGAACAGCAGTTTCGAAACCTGGTACGAAAGCAAGGCAAGGGCGAGCAGGGCTTTCGATAAAGGCTGGGTGACATCTTCATCATTACGGGCCAATCGCAGCACGATCATGATCACCAGCCCGATTGCCATCCAGGGAAAAGCAAATGGGAACAGCATGATGCCTGTCAAAGCTTCCAAACCCCCGGATAAGATCAAATTGGGGATATCTGCCAGGCCAACCCGATCCAACCTCCCTTTCGCTTCGGGAGAGGTTGTGGCGTAATAAATCCGATTGCCTGAAGAACCCTCCTGCCAGATCAGGTGCAGGTTTCCATCCGCATCCAGGGCAATGAATGGGTTTTGAGAGATCTCGGTTGTGCGCGTTCCTACTGTGTAACCCTGATAAACTCCCCCCTCAAAAATTCCCACCGCTATCTGGATATGGGAATCAAGGCGGATATCTTGGGTAGCGGATACCGCTACAGCGAGAACTCCATTTGACGGGCTGACCAATGTGCTTGGATTGAGGATAAAATCCGTGCTCATATAATCTTCCGGCGGAGCAGGGATAACCTGAGACAGGGACAGGGATCCCTGATAGGGGAGCAGGAAATCCTCACTTACCGGAAAGATCGGGATAAGTCCCCGCTGTGTTTGAGAAGGTTCTCCCCGAGGGAATACCAGCGATTCCGTGATAGCGGTGCCAGCTTCAAGACCCACCTGCCGCAGGATGGACCAGAATAAAAACACATGATTGTTTGTAACTCCGATTACCGGTCCATCCAGCCTATTTCCCACCGCAACCTGGATCTTTGTCAGTTCCACTCCCTCAAGAGGGAAGGACGTTTTGGAATTAATCTGTTCATATAAAAGCACATCTCCCTGCATCCAGGCGATATGCAGGGCATCCTCATCACCGATCAAGGCTGGCAGCTCCCCTTGGGTTATCACCATTTCTGGTTCAGAGATGATCGTTCCCCCTTCTGAAATCCGGGTCAAATGGATTGAGAAAGATTGGCTGTCTTCCCAGACAACAACCAGATCGCCGTTGTATCCTCCGGATATTTCAAACTGGCTAACCCTCTCAGTTCCATCAGAGATCAATTGAGGGGCAGAGGTTACCTGGGCCTCGGGATTGATGATGGCATGCCACAGCTCCCAACCTTGCTTTGTTGATTCTCGAGCTGCCCAGACCAGGTGCAAATCTTCTCCGATCTCAACCACTTTAGGTGAGCGGATATAAGGGGCTAAGCTTAATTCCAGCGCCTGATTCAGGACGATCCGGCCTTCCTGATCGATCTGGATATAGCTGAAAATCGGTGTTGAGTCGCCAACCCGAGTAGGGATGACCACCCGGATCAGATCCCCATCAGGGCTTACTGCCGCCGCGGGAGGGCTGACTGCTTCTGCGGAAAGGGGAAGTCCCCTGCTGAAATCGCCGGGTGGCTTACGCGCTTTTTGCCCTGCGTCCCCACACCCGGACAGCAGGAAGATCACCAGCATGAACAGAACCAACAGGTGCCGTTTGCCTTTTATTTTTGATTTGTGCATTAACTCGATCCTTATATAAAAAACTGCGGATGCCCTGGCATCCGCAGTGAGATTTTCACACTCAGGACGAAGCTTATTCTAAGCCCCCTACTTATCTATCTGTCGGGGGTCGAATGCGTCCCGGAGGCCATCGCCCAGGAAGTTAAAAGCCAGGGTAGTCAAGGAGAGGGCGATCGCAGGGAATAAGACCTGGTTGGGATAGGACCGCAGGGCCTGGACCCCTTCCGAGATCATGATGCCCCAACTGGGTGTGGGCGCGTTCACGCCCAGCCCGATAAAGCTCAAGAACGATTCCAGAAAGACATAGCCCGGGATCGCCAATGTTTCTGAAACGATCAGTGGTCCGAGAATATTCGGAAGCAGGTGTTTGAACATGATCCGGGTGTCATTCGCACCCAGAGCCTCGGCTGCTTCCACAAATTCCATCCGTTTATAGGAAAGCACCTGTCCCCTGGTAAGGCGCGCCATACCGAGCCAATTGATCAACCCGATGGCAATGAACAGGAACAGCATGCCGCCCATTTCGTTGTTCAAATTAATAAAAGCGGCTCCGAAACCTTCGCCCCCGCTCCGGCTGGCTATGGCTTTGAAGTAAGTTTGCAGCAAGATCACAACGATAAGGAATGGGAACGCCCACAGGAAGTCCACCACCCGCATCATGATGCTGTCCACCCTGCCCCCTGCATACCCGGAAACCATACCGTAAACGATACCAATCATCAAGCTCACAAAAGATCCCGCAAACGCAATCGTCAAGGAAACCCTTGCGCCGAAGATCGTCCTGGTGAGTATGTCGCGGCCCAGGTGATCGGCTGAAAGTGGGAATTTGTCACTGATATTGGCGTAATTTTCCGCTCCTTCAGGAAGCAGGAACAGCATCCACTCCGGAATCGCGTTGTTAGCCAGCAGATCCTGTTCCGCGAAAGTATAAGGTGTGAGGTTATTTGCAAATACTGCTACCAGGATCATCAAGATAATGAAGATCCCACTGGTCACTGCCAGTTTGTTCCTCAGCAGCCGGGTAAAGGATTTCTGCCACAAACTGCGTTCTTTTTGTTGGGTTACTGAATTCAATTCTAAATCGGCAACAGCCATACATGCCTCCCAGCCACCATGGAGTAGTTTTGATTAATCATACCGAATGCGCGGATCGAGCCAGGCGTAGCTAATATCCACCAATAGATTGGCGATAACCAGGATGACCGCATAGATCAGGGTCACACCCGTTATGACCTGATAATCCCGGTTACCTACGCTGGTCACAAAATGTTTGCCCATCCCATTGATCCCGAAGATCTGTTCCACCACAAAGGTCCCTGTCAAGAGGCCGGCAAAAATGGGGCCCAAAACAGTTGCCACCGGGATCAGGCTGTTCTTGAGAGCGTGGATCACGATCACCGCCCGTTCCCGCAAGCCTTTTGCCCGGGCTGTGCGGATATAATCCTCACCGATCACCTGGAGCAGGCTGGCTCGTGTGAGCCGGGCAATGGTTGCCGCGTAAGCGGTGCCGAGGGCAAACACTGGCATCACCGCATGGGCGAAGAAATCCTTATTTAACGCGGTTGGGAGGAATCCCAACACGTAGGGCGGTTTGGCACCCCAACCCGCGACCGGGAACCAGCCCAGGATCAAGGCAAAGATCCAGATCAGGATCGGCGCCAGCACAAGGTTGGGAATAGAGAGGAACATCACCGCGCCAAAAGTGCTGGCGTAATCCAGCCAGCTGTTCTGATTGAGGGCGGCGATAATACCCGCCGGAACGCCAATGATAACTGCTAGCAGCAGGGACAAGAATCCCAGCTGGGCTGAGACCGGCAGGGTGATTTTGATAATATCCGCCACTGTTTGCCCCCGGAAATGATAGGAGGGCCCAAAATCGCCCCGGATCACTCCCCGGGATTCGCCTACTTCTCCCAGTATGTCATCGCCGATAAGGTATGAAAGGTACTGTTTCCAAAGCGGCCAATCCAGATGGTATTTTGCTTCCAGGTTAGCGACAATAGTAGGCGGCAGGCTGCGGTCGCCCACGAAATCGAAAGGACCGCCCGGGATCGCCTGCATGAGCACAAAAGTGAACAGGCTGATCGCGATCAAAACCGGGATGAACTGTAAGATTCTGCGAATGATGTAGCGGGCCATAAAATAATTCCTTTTTGAAAATTGGAGACTGGAGGAGAACCCTCCAGTCTCCAAAAGTAGCTCTACAACGTGTCAGGATTATTGACCCTGGGCTGCCAGCTTGGCATCCATGTCAATGGTCCAGTTGAAGAAGTCGTTACCGCCGATGACGGGGTAGTTCCTTACCAGCCACGGTTTAGTTACATTCACAATGGTGTAGTGATAAATCGGGGCGTAAGCGGTTTCCTCTTCAGCCAAGATCCTCTCAGCTTCGCGGTACATCTCAGCGCGCTTCGCTGGATCACTTTCGAGAGCAGCTGCTGCCGTGAGATCATCGAATTCACCGGCAACGCGGCGGAGGCGGTTGGCGCCTGCTTCGGCGTTGAAGACTTCGTGCACCCAGTTGTTCTCATCCGGGTAGTCCGCACACCAGCCAAGCCGCCAGATGTGAGGCATATCCTCGAGCGGGGTATCGTTCTGGATGGTGTCCAGATAGACAGCCCATTCCTGGTTCTCAACGCGGACGGTCACACCCAGGGTGTCAGCCCACATCTGCTGGATGGCAGCAGCGATTCGGGCGTGGCCCTCACTGGTGTTGTACATAAGCACGACGTCCATGGCGTTGAAGTCGTCGATGGTCATGCCTTTCTCATCCAGGTATTCCTGGAGATAAGCCTTGGCCGCATCGGCGTCATAGCCCAAGCCAACCTCTCCCGGTGCAGGAGCACCAAAGATTCCGGGAGGCGCAAAGGAGGTGGCAGGGAACTGCCCACCCTTCAGCACGTTGTCGGACAGGCTCTGGCGGTCAATCGCCTGGGAGAATGCCCGGCGGACGCGCACGTCATCCAGAGGAGCCTTGTTGTTGGTGAAGCCGTAGTAGTAGGTGCAGGAATCCGGAGCAATGAGAAGTTCTTCGCTCAGGACCGGATCAGCTTGCACGCGGTCCATCTCGGGGAGCGGAACGCCGGTGGTGTCCAGTTCGTTGTTCTCGTAGAGGGCAAAGGCCGTGGAGGCTTCCACGATCATGACCATGTCTACAACTTCGATCTGAACGTCATCAGCATTGATCCACAGCGGGTTCTTGACCAGCTGCATCTCGCCGCCGTGAATCCAGCTTGCGAGGGCATAGGGACCGCTGGTAACGATCAGGCCAGCCTCGGTCCATTTGTCGCCCCATTCCTCGATCGCCCAGGCGGGCTGCGGTTTCACGATCCACATCGTGCTGATCCCATCGAAGTAGCCAGCAGGATACTCGAGGGTGAATTCCACGGTGTAGTCGTCAATGGCCTGTACGCCCAGATCATCAATGGTCAGCTCTTCATCGCCGCCGTTGATGGCCGCAGCATTCTTGATCACGTAGGTAACATAAGCATAGTCAGAGCCGGTGGCGGGGTCAACGGTCCTCTTGGCACCGTAGACAACGTCGTGGGCATTGACAAAGCGGGGGTTACCGTCTGCGTCAACTTCCTGAACGGTTTCGCCGGTGACCGGATCGTATTTCACCCAGGGAACGTCATCCCGCAGGTAGAAGGTCCAGGTCTGCTCACCGTCAGCGTTCTCGCCAACGTCCCAGGAGGTGGCCAGATAAGGCTCAACTTCGTTGGTGACCGGGTTGAAAATGGTCAGACCGACGAACAGGTTCTCCTGGACATCCACGGAAGTGGTGTCAGTGGCCAGGGAAGGATCCAGGGTGGGAGGTTCAGTGGCCAGGTTCCAGTTCAAGGTTACGGGCATCTCTCCCGCTTCCGCTTCTTTCTCGACAACGACGGTCTCAATGACAGTCTCGCCTTCTCTTTCGACGATGACGGTCTCGACAACTGTCTCTCCACCACCACAGGCGGAAAGCAGAAGCGCACCGACGATCAAAGCGGAAAGTAATACTAACAATCTTTTCCTCATGGTTGTTCTTCTCCTTCTAAATGTGTCTACAATCATGAACGGTTCTAAGAAAATATGAGTGGCATCACCTCCTTGCTTTAGGATTCCCTCGGTTGGTCAAGACGAGTGAACAACGAGGGGGATCTAAATCATTTCTTCCTGGGCTTTTTTAACGAAATGACAGGCAGCCCAGTGTCCCGGTGCTTTTTCTTCAAATGGTGGATCTTCCACCTTGCAGATGTCTTGCGCTATGGGGCAGCGAGTGTGGAAGCGGCAGCCGGAGGGTGGATTAGCCGGACTTGGCACATCGCCTTCCAGGATGATCCGCTTGCGCTGGCGCTCTTTTATCGGATCCGGAATCGGCACAGCCGACAGCAGTGCAATGGCATAGGGGTGCATTTTATTATAAAAGAGTTCGTCCCTATCGGCAAGTTCTACTAACTTGCCCAGGTACATGACCGCGATCCTGTCAGAGATATGCCTGACCATGGAAAGGTCATGGGCGATGAACAGGTAGGTCAAATCGAATTTTTCCTGCAGCTCTTCCAGCAGGTTGACAACCTGAGCCTGCACAGAGACGTCCAGAGCGGAAATAGGTTCATCACAAACGATAAAACTTGGATTCAATGCCAGGGCCCGGGCCACCCCGATCCGCTGGCGCTGCCCACCAGAAAACTCGTGGGGGTAGCGCTTGATGAAAAATGGATTCAAGCGCACCAGGTTGAGCAGTTCCTGCACCCGTTCAATGCGCTCTTTTTGTGTGCCGATCTTGTGGATTTCCAGCGGTTCGCCAATGATATCGCCGATCGTCATGCGGGGGTTAAGTGAAGCATACGGATCCTGAAAAATGATCTGCATATCCCTGCGCAGCTTGCGCAGGTTATTCTCACTCATTTTTGTGAGATCATCCTCCCCGTAATACACTTTGCCGGCTGTGGGCTCATGGAGCTGAAGGATGGTTCGACCCGTAGTGGATTTTCCGCAGCCGCTTTCTCCAACCAACCCCAGAGTCTCTCCCTTTTCAATATCAAAACTGATGCCGTCCACGGCTTTGACGGCGCCGACCTGGCGCTGGAACACAACACCCTGGGTAATCGGGAAGTGTTTTACCAGATTCTCTACACGAACCAATTTCTTATTCTCTGTCATTATCTTAACTCCCCGGTCTTAATGTCAACCCAGCAGGCGATCTTGTGATCAGGTCCAATCTCCTCCAGGAGGGGATTAATCTCGTAGCATTTTGGCTTGGCATATTCGCAGCGCGGCGCAAACGGGCAGCATTTGGGGCATTCCAGCAAGCTGGGCGGCAGCCCCTCGATCGTTGCCAGCCCCTCATCGGTGCGCTCATCCAGCCGGGGGAGGGATTTCAGCAGTGCCAGTGTGTAGGGATGCATTGGATTCCCGTACAATTCATCAATTTTAGCGTCTTCAACCACGAATCCAGCATACATGACAATCACCCGCTCGGCAAGGCCAGCCACAACCCCAAGGTCATGGGTGATCCAGATCAGCGCCATGCCCAGTTTCGCCTGGATCTCTTTGACCAGCTCTACCAGCTGCGCCTGAATGGTAACATCCAGGGCTGTGGTGGGTTCATCAGCGATCAGCAGGGTCGGGTTGCAGGCCAGCGCGATCGCTACCATGGCCCGCTGCCTCATACCGCCCGAGAACTGATGGGGATAATCAGAAAGGCGGCTTTCCGCCTCAGGAATATTTACCAACTCGAGCAGCTCAGCTGCTCTTTTTGCTGCCTCTTCATCACTCATGCCCATGTGCAATTTCAGGGGTTCTTTGATCTGGAATCCAACTGTAAGCACCGGGTTCAAGGAGGTCATCGGGTCCTGGAAGATCATGGTCATGTTCGATCCCCGGACCTTTCGCATCTCAGCCTGGGAATAATGCCGCAGATCCTCCCCTTTAAACAAGATCGCTTCTGCCTGGACTTCCGCCGGCGGTTTTGCCAGCAGGTCCATCACGGAGAGCATGGAAACACTCTTCCCGCAGCCGCTTTCCCCCACAATTCCTAATGTTTCACCAGCATGCACCTGGTATGTAATTCCGTTTACCGCATGAACTACTCCATCCTGGGTGTGAAATCTGGCATGCAGGTCGCGAATATCAAGTATGACCTCTCGATTATCCAATTCTCTCCTCCAGTCACAAAAATGGCGCTTTGTACTACTTTGAGTTACAAAGGTTATGGATTTGCTTAATAAATATACATCCTGTGGACTAAAAATTCAATAAGAGTTTTTAGATCAAGGTCAAATAAGCTGTGTGTCATTCTGAACAAGAATTCTACCACAAAGAATCATCTCTGAGGTCATTATTCCCTAATAAATGAGCGGTTTTCCTTTCGAAACATATTGAATCACAAACTGCTGAGGTCAGCAACTAACGAATGTACTCAAAAGTCACAAAAGGTGGATTACTTTTCTCATCCAATCCCTCTAGACCCGGCCGGGCAATCAGTAAATCCTCGCGGTAGAACAGCGGCGCGACCGGCAGGTCCTCTGCAAAGATTGACTGGACAGCCAGAACCCCCTGGATGGATTCCTCTGTATCCGGCAGTGAAGTTAAGATTGCCCCGCAAGCCTTATCGAAGCCTTCACTGCTGTAGCCAGCCGGATTGGCTCCTCCCCATCCTTTCGGAAAGGCAGGATAAATACCCGGGATCTCAGTCGATTGGAAGATCTGGCAAAGGTGGTAGCTTCCGGTTGTCCAGGCAAATAATGCTAGATCGAACTGCCTCCCAAATACCGGGCCCTCCGGGCCTGGCGCCAGCATCTCCCCCGCAGGCAGATATTCGATGTTCACTCCCACCCCGCATTCGGCCAGCTGGTCTTTGATCATCTCCGCTGTGATTGAAATGCCACCTGTCCCCGGCACCAACAGTGACAGCTCCAAAGCGGTTCCTGGCGGAATTCCTTCCATCCCCACTGCCTGGCGGGGAGTTGACGGATCCAGGTCATCATCAACCCAGCCCAGGCTCTCAAACATCTTTTCCGCTTCCTCCGGCTGGAAAACCAGCGGTGAGACCTCATCGTTGGTGCGGGGGTCCCGGGGATGATAAAGGTTTTCGGCTATTGTTCCCCCATCGATCCGTCTGGCAGCTATAGACTCCCGGTCGATACACATGGTTACGGCTTGACGAACTTCGGCGCTCTCCAGCAGGCGGCGGGTCGGGTCCAGGGAAGAGACCCCAAAGCTGATCTGTTCCCAGGCAGGCTGATCCAGCGAGATCAGGTTCAACTCCTGGTCTTTCTCGAGCTGAATTATTTCTGGCAGGTAGTTCGCCAGATCGGGTGTGTTGGCGACCAGGTCGCACTCACCAGAGGCATAAGCAGCCAATGCTTCCTCTCCATTCTCCACAAAACGGAAGACCAGAAAATCATTGGCTGGCAAACCTTCCCCGGCAAGATGGTAATGGTCATTCTTTTCCAGGGTGATATGATCCCCGCTGATCCATTCCACCATCCGATAGGGTCCCCAACCCAGCGGATCGAGGGCGGTTT
>Ga0272443_10007121_pt1 | contig 10806 bp, 10 predicted proteins | sample SSMAcet12_FD_193581 | JGI IMG/M metagenome (GOLD analysis project Ga0272443, IMG submission 193581) | Marine sediment archaeal communities from Little Sippewissett salt marsh, Falmouth, MA, United States - SSM-Acet-12 | ecosystem: Environmental > Aquatic > Marine > Wetlands > Sediment ... | reverse complement strand
CGTGCCGAGGCCGAAGCCCGCGGCGCCGGCGAAGGGGCGCTTCTGGCGCGCTCGCACCTCGCGGCCGGCCACGGCCAGCATGACGAGGGCCAGCCCCGCCACCCAGGCCGGATGCGTGGTGCCGAAGAGGGCCTTGAGGACCAGGCCCATGAGCAGGAGCTGGACCGTCGTGCGCAGGGCGCCCGTGGCCAGGGCGCGCCCGATACCCAGGCGCAGGCGCAGGGAGCCCAGCCCCAGCAGCAGGACCAGCGCGGCCCCCAGGGCCAGGTCGAGCCAGGACAGGTCCAGGTATCCGGCCGTCGTATGGCAGAGGACGGTCACGGCGCCAGCCTCCCGTTCTCCAGCCGCAGGACGCGCGCGCCGAGCCGCTCGTGCTGGGCCGCGTCGTGGCTCACCCAGAGCGAGGCGGCCTCCGCCTCGCGCAGGTAGCCCGTCACGAGTCCCTCGACGCGCCGGGTCGCCTCCGCGTCGAGGTTGGCCGTGGGCTCGTCCAGGAGCAGCACGCGGGGGCTCAGGGCCAGCAGGCGCAGCAGCCCCAGGCGCTGCCGTTCGCCGCTGGAGAGGCGGGCGATCTCCCAGCCGGCCGCCTCCGGCGCGAAGCCCAGGGACGCCAGCGCGTTCGCGTCCGCCGCGCCGGGAAAGTGCTCCGCCACGCGCTCGGCCCACCAGGCGCTCTCGGCCGGCAGGTAGGCGACGCGCCGGCGCCACTCGTGGGCCGGCATGGCCTCGCGGTCCTCGCCCGCCAGGCGCACGCGGCCGTCGTTGGGATCCAGGTCCGCGAGGGCGCGCAGGGTGAGGCTCTTGCCCGCGCCCGAGGGACCCGTCAGGCAGAGGATCTCCCCCACCGCGAGGCGCAGGCTCAGGGGCCCGAAGTGCGGGCCGGCGAGGTCGGTGGCGTCGAGCATCGCGCTTCCTCGTGGCCGGCGCGCGGTGCGGCCGGGATCAGAATTCGGTGGCGATCTCGCTGTCGATCTTGCGGGCCGTCTCGCGCAGTGCCTCGGCCGGGCTGGCCGTGCCGCGCATGACGCGCTGGATGGCCCCCTCCTCGAGGTACTTGCGTCCCGCGAACCAGGCGCTGTTGCGGGGCTCGCTCCGCGCCGTGGTGAGCTGGGCGTAGGTTTCGCGCAGCCCCGGCACCTCGTCCAGGTAGGCGCGCATGGCCGGCTGCTCCAGGCAGGAGGCGCGCAGGGGCGCGTAGCCCGTGGCCAGGGACCAGCGCGTGGCATTCTCCGTGCTGGTGAGGAACTTGATGAACTCCCAGGCGGTTCGCTTCTGCGCCTCGGTGGCCTTCTTGAAGACGACGAGGTTGGTGCCCTGGATCAGGGCCACGTGCTTCTTGCGGCCCGGCAGGGGCGCCACGCCCAGGTCGAAGTCGATGGTGCCGCGCAGGAAGGACAGCGAGACGCTGCTGGACTCCATCATGCCCACCCAACCGGCCTTGAACTCGTTCTGGTAGGCGTAGTCGAAGGTGGCGTAGCCGAGGCGGCGCGCGCCCACCAGCTCCCACATGAACTCCATGGCCTCGACGCCCTCGGGGCTGGCGATGGCCGAGTGCTTGCCGTCGGGCGTGAAGAAGCGGCCGCCGTTCTGCAGCAGCAGGTTGCCGAAGACCGTCACCGACGCGCGGGTGGTCGTCCCCCAGCGGTCGGGCCGGCCGTCGCCGTCCAGGTCGCGGGTCAGGCGGACGCTGGCGTCCCGCCACTCGTCCCAGGTGCGCGGCGGGAGGTCGGGATCGAGGCCGTTGGCAGCGAAGAGGTCGCGGTTGTAGAAGAGCGTGCGCACGCTCTTGTTGAAGGGGAAGGACCAGAGCGCGCCGTCGTAGGTGCATTCCTCGAGGAAGACCGGGCGGAAGTCGGCCCAGTCGGCCTCGGTCAGTCCCGCCGGGCCGTCGGCGTAGGGCTGGAGGCACTCGACGATGCCGCCCTGGATCATCTCGGAGACCCAGGCCTCGTAGGCCTGGCTGATGGTGGGCGGCTGCCCGGCCGCCACGGCCGCGATGATCTTCTGGCTGAGGGCCTGATAGCGGCTCATGTTGTAGGCCCGCACCGGCATCTCCGGGTGCAGGGCGTTGAACTCCTCGACGATGGCGAGCAGCTCGTTCTCCCAGCGGCCCATGGCGTGCCAGAAGACGACCTCGTCCTTGGGAACGCCGTGCCCGCAGCTCCCGGCCAGGAGGGCCAGGGCGAGGACGGCGAGGACGGCGGCGGCGCGCTTCACGTCACTCCTTCAGGCCGGTGGAGGCCAGGCTGGCGATGATCTGCTTCTGCGCGAAGAAGTACATGATGAGCAGCGGCAGCACGCTCAGGCAGGTGGCGGCCATCATCAGGCCGTACTCGGTGCCCTCCTCCTGGCTGAAGGCCGCCAGGCCGATCTGTATGGGCCGCATCTCCGGGCTGTGGGTCATGACCAGGGGCCAGAGGAAGGAGTTCCACGAGCCGATGATGGTGAACAGGACGATGGTCACCAGGATGGCCTTGGACAGGGGCATGACGATGCGCCACAGGATCGAGAAGCGCGTGGCGCCGTCGATGGTGGCCGCGTCGAAGAGGTCCTGGGGGATGGTCTTGAAGTGCTGCCGCAGCAGGAAGATCGAGAAGACCTTCGCGATCCAGGGGATGATCAGCGCGTAGTAGGTGTCCAGCCAGTGCAGGCGCGCGATGATGATGAAGCTGGGCACCAGGTACACGGGCTCCGGGACCATCATCATGCTCAGGAAGAGCATGAAGACCGCGTCGCGCCCCTTGAAGCGCAGCCGCGCGAAGGCGTAGGCCGCCAGGGCGCTGGTGATGACCACCCCCACCACGCAGGACAGGGCGACGAAGACGGTGTTGAAGAAGTACCGGCCGAAGGGCGCGCTCTGCCAGGCCTCCACGTAGTTCGCGAAGACGCGGCCCACGCTGCGCGATTCGCCGGCCGAGGGCGTGCCCGCCGCGCCGTAGCCTGGCGAGAGCACCTCGGGGCTGAAGCGGTAGGGATCCTTGGTGATCTCGAGGGTGCTGCGGAAGGAGGTGGAGACCATCCACAGGAAGGGCATGACCATGGACAGGCCCGCCACGATGAGCAGGACGTGGATCCCGCCCCGTCCCAGCAGCCGCCGCGCCCTCGTGCTGCCCGCCACCGCCGCCTCCTAGTAGTGCACGCGGCGCTCGGCCAGGCGCCGCTGGACCAGGGTGAGGGTGAGGATGATCACGAACAGCACCAGGGCCACGGCGCTGGCCCGGCCCAGGCTGGCCGGCGGCGTGAAGCCCTTGTCGAAGAGGTAGTAGACCAGCACCTTCGTCGTGTCCTCGGGGCCGCCCGGCGGCGAGGTCATCAGGTAGACCAGGCTGAAGGTCTGGAAGCTGACGATGGTGCTCATGATGAAGACGTAGAAGGTGGTCGGGCTCAGGATCGGCCAGGTCACGTAGCGGAAGAGCTGCCACGGGCCGGCGCCGTCGATCCTGGCGGCCTCGTACTGCTGCTGGGGAATGTTCTGCAGGCCGGCCAGGAAGATGACGATGTTGTAGCCCAGCCCCTTCCAGGTGTTGACGATGGCCAGGCTGACCAGCGCCAGGCTGGGCCCGCCCGCCCAGCGGGGCAGGGACATCCCCATCTTCGCCGCCGCGAGCTGGAAGATGCCGCGGCTATCGCCCAGCCAGCCGGGCTGGCCCAGGTGCAGCTTCGCCAGCAGGAAGTTCAGGATGCCGATCTCCGGCTCCAGGATCCACTTCCAGATGACGGCCACGGCCACCATGCTCGTCACCACGGGCATGAAGTAGACGGTCCGGTACAGCCCCAGGGCCTTGATGCGCTGGTTGAGCAGCAGGGCGAAGAAGAGGGAGACGAAGATGGCCGGCGGCACCGTGCCCACCACGAACCAGAGGGTGGTGCTCAGGGACTTCCAGAACGTCGGGTCCTGGACCAGCTTGAGGTAGTGCCCCAAACCCACGAAGCCCACCAGGGCGCCCATCTTGATCTCGAAGAAGCTGAAGGTGAAGGCGGCCAGGATGGGCACCAGGCGGAAGGCGATGATGATGACGGCGGCGGGCAGAATGTACAGCAGCGCGCCGGCGGCGCTCAGGCGCTTGCGCCGCCGCACGCGGCGGCTCAGTTCCCGGGCTGTGATCGGAGTGGACATCGGCTGCCGTTCCGCGGGGACTGGGGGTCGGAAGGCCCACTCTAAGGGCGGGGTGCGGCCCTGTCAACGGCCTTCGCCCGCGCCCGCGGGGCCCGGGATTCAGCCTTGACACCCCCCCGGCGGCCGTCGAACATGGCGGCCTGACGGTCCGCCGGAGGGAGGCGCGGCGTGGTCCTGCTGGTCATGATCCTGCCCGACGACGAGGTCCTCGAGGAGATCCTCGAGGCCTTCCTCGAGCTCGGGATCACCGGCGCCACGGTGCTGGACGCCCGCGGCATGGGCGAGATCCTCGCCCGGGAGGTGCCCATCTTCGCCGGCCTGCGCGGGCTCTTCCCCGGCGCCGAGCAAAGCCGTCATCTCGTCCTGTCCGTCTGCGACCGCGACCTCGCCGGAGAGGCCGTGGCCATCCTCCGCGACATCGGCCGCCTGGACCAGCGCGGGACAGGCGTCGCCTTCACCCTGCCCGTGGAGGCGACCTGGGGACTGGCGAGGGAGCTGTGAGCGACCTGTCCAGCGCCTCCGCGCCGTTTCCCGGGGTGGCCCATGGCGGCGCCGCGCAAGGCTTTCCGGTAAGCCGTGATCCGGGTTGACCCCCTTTCCGGCAACGGTGTATAATCAAGCCACTGATAACAAATCCCCATGGCTGTTCCTGCTCATGGGAAGGGCGGGTCCACGGGGCCTGCCCGGTGGAACGACCCCTGCCGACCGGTTCCGCCCCTTTGCTCGGAAAGCCATAGTTCTCCGCATCGGGGCAAGATCACCTTCAGGAGGTTTCGAATGGCCAAGCGGAACTCGATCACCTTCGCTCTTGCAGCTTTGTTCGTCCTGGGCCTGGCAGCAGGGGCGCTTGCTGGTATCCCCGATACCAACAACTCCACGGCCTACGCAGACAACTGCGGCCGCTTCACGATCGCCCCGTGCGGTGGCGAGACGCTCATTGAGGGCGCGAACGACTACACCATTCACGTCACCGTCCTCGACATCAACGGCAACCCCGTCACCACCCTGGCGGCGACGGACCTGTACCTCTACCACGACGAGCTGGCCACCTGCACGCCGTACAGCCAGGCCGACGCCGGCACCGACGGTGCCGGACAGACCCAGTTCACCGGCACCATCTACGCCGGCGTCTCGGGCGACCTGGCCGAGGGCATCGTCTGCGATGACCTGGATCTGTACGTGTACGCCCAGGGCATCATCCTCAACGGCGCCAACCCCGTCTGCGTCGCCGTGGACAGCCCCGACCTGAACGGCGACATGGCGGTGACCGTCGCCGACTTCGGCAAGTTCGCCGCGGACTACAACTGCGTGTCGGCCGGCGTGCCCTGCGACAGCTGCCACGACTACAACGAGGACGGCGAGACCAGCGTCGCGGACTTCGGCATCTTCGCGAGCTACTACAACGCCTGCACTTGCCCCTAGGCCGCGGGTGATACTGCGATCTCGGGCGAAACCGGCATCCAGGACGTCCATGTAGCAGGACTTCGCGGGAGGGCCTCGGGGCCCTCCCGCGTTCTCTCTGCCGGTGCCCCGTGATCCCGCGCCGCGCGCCGAGTCCGGCGGCGTCCGCCGGCGATATCCCGCACCTTCAGGTCCCATGCCGCTGACCACCGAGCGACGCGAACGCTGGCTCGAGCTCGTGCTCGACAGCCCGCCGAGCAACGTCCTCGACGAGGCGCTGCTGGGCGCCCTGCTCGACGCCCTGGACGCGCAGGAGGCGGCCGGCCCCCTCCCGCTCCTCCTGCGCGCGGCGGGATCCCGCTTCAGCGCCGGCTACCGCATCGGCGCCATCCCCGAGACCATCTTCCACGCCGACGCCGGCGTTCGCGCCGCCGATCCCTTCGAGCGGGCCCTGGAGCGACTGGCCGCCTGGCCGTGCCCCGTGGCCGCGGCCGTGCGCGGCGACGCCTGGGGCGGCGGCGTCGAACTGCTCTGCTGCGCCGATCTGAGGGTGGGCGCCGCGGACCTGCGCCTGGGCGTGCCGGCCGTGCGCCTGGGGCTGGTCTACAGCCACACGGGCATGCGCCGGCTCACGGCCGCCCTGGGGTCCGCCCTCGCCCGGGAGATGCTGCTGACGGGCGCGGCCGTGCCGGCCGAGCGGGCCCGCGAGGCGGGCTTCTTCGCGCGGCTGCTGCCGGCGGACGCCGTGGAGGACGCCGCGCGCGACCTGCTGGCCGAGGCGGCGCGCGGCGCGCCCCTGGCCCTGGCCGGGACGCGGCGCGTGCTGCGCCTCCTGGCCGAGGCGGAGACCCTGCCCGAGGCGGTCCTGTCCGAGATCGAGGCGCTGCGCCACCGGTCCTGGAAGAGCCGCGACTTCCGCGAGGCCCAGGCCGCATTCCTGGAGAAGCGTGAGCCGCGCTTCACGGGGGAATGATCCGGAGTCTCAGTCGTCCAGGCGCTCGCGCAGCAGCCGATCCAGCCGGCGGGGATCGGCGCGACCGCCCGTCGCCTCCATCACCTTGCCGACGAAGAAGCGGAACAGCCTGGTGCGCCCGGCCCGGTAGCGGGCCAGCTCGTCCGGGTGGGCCGCCAGGACGTCGTCCACGGCGGCGGCCAGGGCGGCCGCGTCGTCCAGGCGGGCCAGGCCCAGCATCTCGATCCAGTCGTCGGGCTCGCCGCCGTCGGCCGCCAGGCGCTCGAGGATCGTCTTGGCCGCCGTGTGGCTGACGGCGCCCTCTCCCACGCGGGTCAGCAGGCGGCCCAGCGTGCCGGGGGGCACGGGGAAGCCGCCCGTCTCCCTGCGCAGGCGCAGGATCTCGCCGGCCACCCAGCGGGCGGCCAGGGCGGCGTCGCCGCCCGCGGCCGCCGCCTCGAAGTAGTCGGCCAGCTCGCGGTCCGCCGTGAGCAGCTCCGCCTCGGCCGGGCTCAGTCCGTACTCCTCCTCGAAGCGGCGGCGGCGTTCGTGGGGCAGCTCGGGCAGGCCGTCGCGCACGGACTCGCGCCAGGCGGCGTCCACGACGAGGGGCGGCAGGTCGGGCTCGGGGAAGTAGCGGTAGTCCTGCTCCGTCTCCTTGCCGCGCATGGGCCGGGCTTCCCGGCGCGCCGCGTCCCAGAGGCGCGTCTCGGGCGCCACGGCCTGGCCGGCGGACAGCAGCGCCGCCTGCCGGTCGATCTCGAAGTTCAGGGCCTGCTCGACACCGCGGAAGGAGTTGAGGTTCTTCAGCTCCGTCTTGACGCCGAGCGTCGTCTCGCCGGCGCGGCGCAGGGAGACGTTGGCGTCGCAGCGGAGGCTGCCCTCCTCCATGTTGCCGTCGCAGACCTCGAGCCACACCAGCAGGCGGCGCAGCGCGGTCAGGAAGGCGTGGGCCGCGGCGGGGCTGGTCAGCTCCGGCTCGGTGACGATCTCGACGAGGGGCACGCCCGCGCGGTCGAGGTCCACGCGCGTCGCGCCGCCCCCGTGCAGACTCTTGCCGGCGTCCTCCTCCAGGTGGATGCGCGTCAGGCGCAGGCGGCGCTTCTCGCCGGCCAGCAGGAAGGGCACCTCGCCGCCCTCGCACAGGGGCGCCTCGTACTGCGTGATCTGGTAGCCCTTGGGCAGGTCGGGATAGAAGTAGTTCTTGCGGGCCATGATGCTGCGCCCGGCGATCCGGCAGCCCAGGGCCAGCCCGACCCGCAGGGCGAGCTCCACGGCGTGCCGGTTGAGGACGGGCAGGGCGCCCGGCAGGCCCAGGCAGACCGGGCAGCAGCGCGCGTTGGGCTCGCCGCCGAAGGCGACCTCGCAGCCGCAGAAGATCTTGCTGCGCGTGCGGAGCTGGGCGTGGATCTCCAGGCCGATGACCGGCTCCCATCCGGCCGCCGCCTCGCCGCCCGGACCGCGCGCGGCCGCGCCGCCGCCGGCGTTGCGGGCGCTCACGGCGCGCCCTCCGCGTCCAGGGCCGCGTCCACGGCGCGCCGCCGCGTCTCGCGGAAGGGGAAGGCGCGCTCCAGGGCCCCCGCCGCGCGGAAGACCGTCGCCTCGTCCAGGGGCCGGCCCACCACCTGCATGCCCAGGGGCAGCCCCTCGTGGACGGCCACGGGCACGCTGGCGGCCGGCAGGCCGGCCAGGTTCACGGGCAGGGTGAAGACGTCGCCGAGGTACATGGCCAGGGGATCGTCCAGCCGCTCGCCCAGGCGGAAGGCGGGGCCCGGCGTCGCCGGCAGGAGCAGGCAGTCGCAGCGCTCCCACGCGGCGGCAAAGTCGCGGGCCAGGAGCGTCCGCACCTTCTGGGCGCGCAGGTAGTACTCCTCGTAGTAGCCCCGCGAGAGGGCGAAGGTGCCCAGCATGATGCGGCGCCGCACCTCGGGGCCGAAGCCCTCGGCCCGGCTGCGCCGGTAGAGGCCCTCCAGGTCCGCCGCGCCGGCGGCGCGGCGGCCGTAGCGCGCGCCGTCGTAGCGCGCCAGGTTGCTGGAGGCCTCGGCCGTGGCCAGCAGGTAGTAGGCGGCCGTGGCGTGCCGCAGGCTCGGCAGGGACACGGCCACGCGTTCGCCGCCCTGGGCCGCCAGGGCCGCGGCGGCCGCCTCCCAGACCACGGCCACGGCGTCGTCCAGGCCGAGGTCCGCGAGCCCCTCGGGCAGGCCCACGCGCAGGCCGCGGGCGCCCGCCGCCGCGGCCGCCCGCAGGTCGGGCACGGGGGCGTCGAGGGTCGTGGCGTCGGCGGGATCGCGGCCCATGATCAGCTCGAGGACGCGCGCGGCGTCGGCCACGTCCTTGGCGATCGGGCCGATCTGGTCGAGGCTGCTGGCGAAGGCCACGAGGCCGTGGCGGCTGACGCGGCCGTAGGTGGGCTTGGCCCCCACCACCCCGCACAGCGCCGCCGGCTGGCGGATGGATCCCCCCGTGTCGCTGCCCAGGGCGAACAGGGCCAGATCGGCGGCCACCGCCGCCGCGGCGCCGCCGCTGGAGCCCCCCGGCGCGCGGGAGAGATCCCAGGGATTGCGGACCGGGCCGCGGGCGCTGTACTCGTTGGACGAGCCCATGCCGAACTCGTCCATGTTCGTCTTGCCGAGGTAGCGGCCGCCGGCGGCCAGGAGCCGCGCCGCCGCCGTGCAGTCGTAGGGCGAGACGTAGCCCTCGAGGATGCGCGAGGCGCAGCTCGTGGGCGTCCCCCGCAGGTTCATGTTGTCCTTGAGGGTGAAGGGCAGGCCGCGCAGGGGCCCGCCGTCCTGCGGAGCGTCCTCGCGCGGCGCGGCGCTTCCCGGAGGCGTCCCGCCCGTCGCGGCACCGCCCGGCGCCTCCTCCCCTCGCGGCGCGGCGCCGTTCGTCGCTGCGCCGCCCGGCGCGCGGTGCAGGTAGGCGTTGAGGCGGAGATCCAGGGCGTCGATGCGTGCGTCCAGGGCCGCCGTCACCTCGCCGGCGGTGAAGTCGCCCGCCGCGACGCCGTCCAGGGCCTCGCCGAGCGTGAGCCGCTCAAGCATCGCCGTCCTCCGCGGCCTCGATGGCAGGCGGCACGACGAAGTGCCCCGCGTCCGCCGCGGGCGCGCCGTCCAAAAAGGCCGGCGGCGGGAGCGAGGGCTGCGGGACGTCCTCGCGCAGGGCGCCGCCGCCAGGCCGCGTCTCGGCGAAGGGCGGCACGCCGTCCAGGTCCAGGGACGCGAGATCGGCCACGTAGTCGAGGATGCGCTGCAGGTCGCGCCGCATGGCCTCGCGCTCGGCGGCCGTCAGCTCCAGGCGGGCCAGGTCCTCCACGTGGCGCACGACGTCCTCGCCGAGCTCCATGCCCCTTCTCACAGCGGCTCCAGGTTGGCCGCGCGCGCTAGCAGCTTGCGCGGGCCCTTGCCCGCGAACACGACGATGACGCGCAGCTCGTCGCCGCCGCCCTCCAGGCGGTGCACGGTGCCCACGCCGAGGGTGGGGTGGCGCACCTTCATGCCCGGGCGCAGCGTGGCCTGCTCCTGGTCGAACTCGCCGGCGAAGTCGTCGCCGCCGCCGTCCTGGCGGATGCTGTCCTCGGGGAAGTCCGGGGCGGGCGGGCGGTGCGCGGGCAGCGGCGACGCTGCGCCGCGGCGGCCGCCGTTCCATCCCGCGCCGGCGCGCCGGAAGCCGGCCCCCGCGCGGCGACCGCTCCAGCCAGCGCGGTCCCAGCCGCCGTAGGCGCCGTTCGCGCCGGCGCGCAGGCCCGCCTGGAGCTCCTGGCCCTCGCGCTCGATCCACTCCTCGGGCAGCTCGTCGAGGAAGCGGCTGGGGCTCATGGGCAGGGTGTCGCCGAAGCGGCGGCGGTTGAGGGCGTGCAGGATCCACAGGCGCCGCCTCGCCCGCGTGCAGCCCACGTAGAAGAGGCGCCGCTCCTCCTCCACCTCGGCCTCGTCGTCGCTGCTCATGGCGTGGGGCAGGAGCTGCTCCTCGGCGCCGCAGAGGAAGACCGTGTCGTACTCCAGGCCCTTGGCGTTGTGCAGGGTCATCAGGGTGACGGCCTCGGCGCCGGACGCCAGGGAGTCCACGTCCGCCACCAGGGCCACCTCGGCCAAAAAGTCCAGCAGGGAGCCGGGGCGGCCCGGCCGGTCGCCCGCGGCCTCGGGCAGGTCGCCCGGCGCGGGGGCGCCGGCGCCCTCCGGACCGACTCCCGTGACAGCCCCGCCATCGGCGGCCGGCGCGGCCCCGCCGGCGGCGTCGTCGGCATCCACCGCCGCCTGCCGGGCCTCGTAGAAGGCCTGGGCGGCGCTGAGCAGCTCCTGGATGTTCTCGCGGCGCACCTCGGCCCGCACCGGGTCGC
>Ga0272443_10007120_pt1 | contig 10807 bp, 9 predicted proteins | sample SSMAcet12_FD_193581 | JGI IMG/M metagenome (GOLD analysis project Ga0272443, IMG submission 193581) | Marine sediment archaeal communities from Little Sippewissett salt marsh, Falmouth, MA, United States - SSM-Acet-12 | ecosystem: Environmental > Aquatic > Marine > Wetlands > Sediment ... | reverse complement strand
AGTTGTCGTTCCAACGGCATCGCTGGGTAGCTACGTCTGGCAGAGATAACCGCTGAAAGCATCTAAGTGGGAAACTCGCTCCAAGATTAGATCCCTGTAATCCAGTTAATGGAGTAAGATCGCAGGTAGACTACCTGCTTGATAGGCAGTGTGTGTAAGCGTAGCAATACGTTTAGCTAAACTGTACTAATGATCGAGGGCTTCAAACACGTGATGTGGAGAACTCGTTGCTTTTTCGCTACAATTCATTTGTTGTTACTATTCATTGGTATCTTTAACATTATTTTGTAAAATAGTCCCTTGGTGATTTGTGCGGTGAGGGTACACCCGGTAACATCCCGAACCCGGTCGTTAAGCTCGCCAGCGCTGATGGTACTTGGGGGGTAGCCCCCCGGGAGAGTAGGTCATTGCCAAGGGACTTTTTTCGTTAAGGCGGAATAGTCCCTGCGTAACTCACCAGTCATCATTCCCTGCAAGTTTCCCTGATTTAGAGTATAATAAATGCCCGGTGCGTCCAGAATGTTGTTGCGCGCCTTTCTGCCTTGGGAACCCTACAAGGTTGGTATGGTCAAACCTCCCAACCCGTGCTAAGTTCCAGCTATCACCTTTTGGAAGGGAGGTGAGGGTTTTGGCTCGTGTTATGTTGCGGCCAAATGAATCACAAGAGCAGTTGCTCCGGCGATTTCGTAAACAGGTTGTTAAAACTGGTGTGTTGAGCACACTTCGCCGAAAGCGTTGGTTCATTTCAAAAAGCGAATTGCGACGTATTGAGAAGAAGAAAGCCATCAGGCGATCTCATCGGCGTGATTGATCGATTAAGCATTACCAGATTAATGGAGGTGTAATGGCTAAAGAAGATGATAAATTAACGGTGGAAGGTATCGTAGTTGAAGCCTTGCCTGGAACTCAGTTCCGGGTTGAATTGGAAAATGGATCTGAGATTTTGGCGTATCTTTCAGGAAAAATGCGGCGGCATTATATTCGCATCCTGTTAGGAGATCGGGTCCGTCTCGAGATCTCTCCCTACGACCTGACAAGGGGCCGGATTGTTTATCGTTATCGCCGCCATTCCGCTTCTCCAAGACCCAGTAAATAATTTAGATCAATTCCCCGGAATAAACGTTTATTCCGGGGTTTTTCTTTTTAAACTCCCATTGCGGTAGGGATTCCAACCGCGGTACAATGGCTTTATGTCTGTAAAGCAGCTTTCCACCCTGGCAAATTCGCCGCGTATTCGAAGTCTCGATATGACCCGAGACTTGGATGCCGTTGCTGATCTGATCGAGATGTGTTTCCCAATTCATAAGGATCGTGACGGCCAGACCTATCTGCGTCAGATGCGGAAGACGGCCCGTGATATGCATTATTTGCGCTGGCTATCAACGATGACCGATCTGAGCGGAGACCGGGTCGCTGGATTTGTTTGGGAAGAAGATGGGCGAATATTGGGCAATATCTCCCTCGTGCCGTTTAAGGAGGGCGGTCACACGATCCATATGATTGCAAATGTGGCTGTGCGTCCCGAACACCGGCGCAAAGGCATTGCCAGGGCGCTGACCGTTCGCGCCATGGAGCTACTTCGGCGCAAGCATGAACCGCGAGTCTGGTTGCAGGTGCGGGATGACGATGAAGGTGCGCAGGAGCTTTACCGGTCTGTGGGTTTTGTGGAACGGCTGAAGAGAACGAGTTGGCGTATCAGGCCGGTGGATGTGCGCACACCCAGGGAGGTTGGCCCTGAGAAGATCGTGGTTCGCAAAAGGCGGGAATCAGATTGGGCAAATCAAAGCACCTGGCTGATGACCGGCTATCCATCATCCATGCGCTGGAACCTCCCGGTGAACTTTCACCAATTCGAAACCGGACCGATCCAGGAGGTTAAAAATTTTCTCGATGGTATCAACCTGCGCCATTGGGCGATGGAGAAAGACGGGGAATGTCAGGGGCTTCTCAGCTGGCAGAAAACTTCGACCTATGCTAATAATTTATGGCTGGCTCTGGCCCAGCAAGCCGATGGCAAGCTGTTGACCGCTGCGCTTCCTGAGATCATGAGCAATTTTAAAAGACGGCATACCCTATCGTTGGATTTGGCCTATGGCGCTTATGCGGATGAATTAACGGGGCTGGGATTTAAAGTCTTCAGGACTTTGGTGTGGATGTCCTGTGAATTAAATTAAAGAAGCGCCTCATGAAAGACGCTTCTGTTTTGCTCAGGGGGGATTTACGCTAGAGTTCTTCGTCCAGAATCAGATCAACAAGGTCCAGAAATTCTTGCCATTCTTCTTTGAAGAAATGCAGCGTGACATTATTCAATTCCAGATGAAAAGTGGTCTCGCCATCCGGCTCTTCAGCTTTCCAGGCCAGGTAATTATCGGTTTCAGCAATGGTGTTGGTTTCAGGTTCAATTGAGTCGCTCATGCTTACACTCCTTAAGAAAATACAAATTAGTTTTCAATCGTATCAGTTATAACACAATTTGAACGCGCTTCACAGGGTGGAAAAACTCAATCCTGTTCAGGCGCTCATTTTCGGGGCCGTTTCCTGGGTGGATTTGATTTGCGTTTGGATTTGAAAAAAGCAATGATTTTCTGGAACTGCGTTTTAATCCAGGTGCCCAGGCGCTGAAAGATGGCGGAGAGCCAGTCTTTGAAACGATCCCACTGGTTGTCAACGAAAACGACCCAACGGGCAGGCTCTTTGGGCTCCTGAGCGTCCAGCTCTTCCCAGGGATCTTCATCGATCAGTTTTTTGATCATGTAGTTGAAGATTAGCTTCAGGGTTGCCAAAACCGGCGCAGCGAGCAGGATACCGATGAACCCCAGCAACCTCAACGCGATCAGCGCACCGACCAGGACGAGTGCCGGATGGACTTTCAGGTTCTCAGACATCACTTTTGGAACCAGCAGGTTATCCAAAAGGGTGTCAATCAACATTGCACCCCCCAGCAGGATAACGGCATAGAGGCCGGGGGAGAGATTGAATATGGTTGGTCCCTGCAGAAGGGCGACAAGACCGTAGGTGATCCAGGTGATCCAGGCGCCGACATAGGGGATGAAACGGCCGATGGCCGCAACCAGGGCAAGACCGAAGAAGAATTGAATGCCCATGATGCCCAAATAGCTGGTGTAAACGATGATCGTGATCAAAACGACCATCAATTGGCCCCGCAGGAAAGCGTTCCAGATTCGGCTTAGCTCCTGTCCCATCCGTTTGAGGTCAGTCGTATATCCAGGAATCCTGATATTCACGAACCGGTTGGAGATGCCTTCGGTCTCTGCCAGCAGGAAATAGGAAACCAGCAGCACCACACCGATCCAGAGGAACACATTGGCAGCCCCGGTCGCCACTGACCCGGCCAGGGAACCGACCTGACCGATGGCCGGGCGGATGGTGCTTACAATCTCAGTTGAGATCTGGTCCCAGCCCAGACCGGAGAGGGTGAAGGACCAGGGACCAATAGCGTAGGTCTGATTGGTGATATCGTCAATCAAAACCGGGATCTGGTCGATATTCTTCTGAATGAAATCAATCAGGTTCTGGATCTGATCCGCCAGTGCCAGGCCGCCCCAGGTCAGCAGACCCAATAAGGCCAGGACAATAATGATATAGATCAGTGTGACAGCCAGCCGCCAGGGGATTTTAAAAGTTGTCCTGATGAAATTTGCGACTGGATAAAACAGATAGGCCAGGATGAAAGCCAGGATGATCGGGCCAAGGAAATTCTGAAACTGGATTAACAGCCAGATAGCCACGCCGACCAGTCCCAGGCCGACGATTAATTTGGTCGTCCAGTTCCAGCGGGGAGAGGATGAATTGGGGTTTGGGTTATCCGAAATTTGAGATTCTGAAGTCACTTTTTTTATCTTTTTTTGTTTTTAAGGGGTAAATTTATTTTTCTTTCCACTAATTATACAATACAGATTCTATCTTCCCAAACCATTTCAAAAATTGGGTCATGACGGGCAGGCAGCTTGCTCACGTCATCCGGCCGAAAAGAGGTTAATTGAATGCGTGATAAAATTAAATCAGATCGATAAATAGCAAAAAAGGAGTATTGTGATGACAGAGAAGCGATTTGTTTTTCCCTGGCAAATTTATTTTGGGATTATGTTGATCCTGACGGGAGGGCTGTTCCTGGCGGACTTGTTCCTGCCAGAGCCTATACTGCGCCTATACTGGCCCTTGCTGGTTGTTTTGTTCGGCCTGACCTTTATTGTCGGGATGCTGTCTGCGAAACGGCGGGGAGCCGGCCTGGCCATACCCGGCACAATCATCATCACGATTGGCTTGCTGCTATTTGTTCAGAACAGGTTCGATTTGTGGATCACCTGGACCTATGCCTGGGCCTTGCTGATTGTTGCCATCGGCCTGGGAATGGCGATTATGAATGCTTATCTCAAGCGGGATGGCATTCGGCGTGCGGCAGGTTTGTTGATTGGGATCGGCCTGTCCCTCTTCGTCGCGTTCGGCGTGTTTTTCGAGCTGATCCTTCAAGTGCGCGGCGCGGATCTCTATAGCGGGATTTTCCTCGGGGGCGGATTGGTGCTGCTTGGCCTTTTTGTTGTCTTCAGTCGGTCCCTGTTTGGCAAAAGGCAGTCAAAGCCTGCCAAGGGCAAGGCAAAAGGCGCCAAAGCGGAACCCGCCGAAGCCTCATTTACCAAATCAGCGCCCATTCCGGATCCCAATGGCCAGGTGACGGAATTCGTGCCGGAAGGTGCGACTTTCTCCGGGCTGTCCTTCAGGAGTGTGGGCGAAGTCTTCGTCCTTCAGGGGGAACCCTGTGGATTGAAAATCGAAGGAAGCGATGACCTGGTGGAGAATATCCGGGTTTCTGTGAACGGAGATACTTTGGAAGTAGATTACCAGACCGATGTTGAAGACTGGACAAATTTCCGCTGGGCGGATGGCGACCGTCATCTGCGTTATTATGTCACGATGCCCACAATTGAAAAGATTAATATGGAAGGTGCAGGCATTCTGATGGGTGATTCGCTGCAGGGTGAGGCTCTGGCATTGGTCCAGGGCGGTGCCGGCAAGATTGAACTGCACGAATTAAATTACCAATCCCTCAGCGCGGACCTGGGCGGCCTGGGTGAAATCCTTCTGACGGGTCAGGTGGACTCGCAGAAAGTGAATTTGAGCGGGGCGGGTGGCTATGAGGCGGTTGAGCTGCAATCACAGGACGCAGAAGTGACCGTCTCGGGGGCGGGTTCCGCCAAAGTGTGGGCGGAAAAGACCCTGAAGGCCACGATGACCGGTCTCGGCAGTATCAAGTACAAAGGTGATCCCGCCATCGAGCAGGAGACCAGCGGCATTGGTGATATAAAGCCCCTCTGAGGAACCCGATATGATGATCTATACCCTGACGCCTAATCCCAGCATTGATCGCACACTCAGAATACCTGAGATTAAATTCAACAGCGTCCTTCGCAGCAAGTCTGTTCGCCTGGATTGGGGTGGAAAGGGATTTAACGTCTCTCGGGCTTTGGCTCAATTTGGCGTTGAGTCGACGGCCATGGCCTGGGTGGGCGGCGGCACGGGCAAGATGTTGGCTGATGGTCTCCAACGCCTGGGCATCCAAACGGATTTCGTCTGGGTGGATGAGGAAACCCGCACCAACACTTTGATCATTGAGGAGCAAGGGGATTGGCATGTCAAGGTCAATGAGCCTGGGCCGTCCATTTCCAAAAATGATGTGGCCCAGTTGATGCAAAAGGCAGAGGGCTATGCTAAAAAAGGAGATATCTGGATCCTTTCCGGCAGTCTTCCGCCCGATGTGCCCGAGGAATTTTATGGCGATTTGATCTCGATGATCAAATCCCGCGGCGCAAAGGCCTATCTGGATGCCAGCGGCGAACCGCTCCGCTATGGTTGCCAGGCCGGGCCGTATCTGGTCAAGCCAAACCATGAAGAGGCAGCTCAGATCGTTGGTTTCGCGATTGATGATCAGGAGGATGCCAAACGGGCGGCACTGCCATTTCTGCGGATGGGCGTTGAGTATTTCGCACTGACCATGGGCGTTCAGGGGCTGTTGATCGCAACTCAGAAAGAAATGGTCTACGCCACGCCGCCCAAGGTGAATGTCCATAACACCACCGGTTCAGGGGATACTTCCATGGCGGCCATTATCTACGCTCAGCTTAAGGGGATGTCGCTGGTCGAGACTGCTCAATGGGCCACAGCCACCAGCGCGGCCTCGGTGGAGACGGTGGGCGTCAGCGAATTTTCTATTGAGCGGATCAAGGAATTGCTCCCGCAAATAGACGCAAAAGTTATCAATGTGATGTAGTTTGTAGGTTAAACAATAAAAGGCGCTCAGTTCATTCGAGCGCCTTTTTGTGTTTTATGTATATTGTTACGAAAGCCCCAAGATCTTATCCGTCTTGAGATCAATATCGATATCGTAGTAAGCCGGGCGGGTGGGCAGGCCGGGCATCAGCAGGATGGGTCCCGCAATCGGATATAGGAAGCCCGCACCAATCGAGGCTCGCACGCCCCGGATGGGGATCCGGAAGCCCTTTGGACGACCCTTCAAAGCGGGATCATGGCTGAGGCTCAGGTGAGTCTTTGCCATGCAGATCGGCAGGTTGCCGTATCCCAGGCGATTATATTCGGCTATTTGTTCTTCCGCTTCGGGGGAGAAATCCACACCATCTGCGCCGTAAATGTTTTTGGCGATGGCTTCAATCTTATCCTTGACCGACATCTCCAGGGGATAGAGGAACTTGAAGTTGGAGGGCATTTCCGCCGCCTTGATCACGGCTTTGCCAAGCTCCACGGCGCCAGCGCCGCCCTCTTCCCAGTGATTGGTCACAACGGCGTCCACAACCTTGCCGCTATCCAGACAGGTTTGGCGGACCAGGTCCAGTTCGGCATCGGTGTCCGTATGGAAGCGGTTGATCGCCACGACCACCGGCACGCCAAATTTGTTGGCGTTATCAATATGGGCCATTAGATTGGACATACCTTCACGCAGCAGGTCCAGATGTTCGTGTTCATATTCAGGAGCCAGGGGTCTGCCCGCCTTCACGGTGGGGCCGCCGCCGTGCATCTTGAGCGCTCGAATGGTCGCCACCAGCACTACCACATCCGGGATATTGCCGGAATAGCGGCACTTGATGTCAAAGAATTTCTCCATACCCATATCGGAGCCAAAGCCCGATTCGGTGATCACATAATCCGCCAGCTTGAGGCCGATTTTGTCGGCCATGATGGAGCTGTTGCCGTGAGCGATGTTGGCAAAGGGGCCGGCATGAACAAAGACCGGGGTGCCTTCCAAAGTCTGCATCAGGGTGGGCTTGATGGTGTCCTTCATCAGAACGGTTGCCGCACCGGCCACACCGATGTCTTCAACGGTCACCGCGTTGCCGTCCATATCCAGGGCGACCACCATCCTGCCGATGCGTTCGCGCATATCATCCAGGCTGGTTGCCAGGGCCAAAACGGCCATCAGTTCGCTGGCGACCGTGATATAGAAACTGGTTTTGAGGTCAAAGTCCTTTTCCTTCGGCCCTTCGCCAACCGTGATCTCGCGCAGCAGGCGGTCATTGGTATCGGTGGCCCGACGCCAGGTGAGTGTGTCCCGGTTGATGTTCAGCCGGACAAAACGCCGCCGTTCGTCCTCGGTCAATTCATTCGGATCGGTCTTATCAATCCCGAGGTTGCGGAGACGGCCCAGCATGCCAATCCCAAATTTGCGGTTGCCATCTTCATCTGCCGGGCATAGACGATCGAAAAGTTTCTCATCGGTCTGGTAGGATTCGTGGAACATCCGGGTCTCAATCGCAGCGGCAATCAGGTTGTTGGCCGCGGTGATGGCGTGGATGTCACCGGTCAGGTGCAGGTTGAAGTTCTCCATGGGGATCACCTGGCTGTAACCGCCGCCGGCAGCGCCGCCCTTGATGCCAAAGGTTGGTCCCTGGCTGGGCTGGCGGATGGCGGTGATCACACGCTTGCCGAGATGAGCGCCGAGGGCCTGGCTGAGGCCGACGGTTGTGGTGGTTTTACCTTCGCCCAGGGGGGTGGGGGTGATGGCAGTTACGTCAATATACTTGCCATCCGGCACATCCTTCAGGCGTTCTAATATAATCGGGTTGACTTTAGCGATGTATTGACCGTATGCTTCATATTCCTCGGGCAATAAACCAAGTTCGTCTGCAACCAATGAAATAGGTTTTAGTTCGGCTTCCTGAGCAATAACGATATCCGGAGGAACAGGAGTCTTCCGGTCAAGGGGTGTTGGGGTGAACCCTATTTTGAGATTTGTGATGGTGTGCGTATCCATTAGTAAGAGGAGGTCCTTTCATTTATGAAAAAAAGTGTGGACGTAAAGTTCTATTTCACAACTTCTCCCACATTATAATTATGCTATCAAAGGTCAGAATAGTCAACCTTGAACGGGTATACTCAATTTACACCTGCGAAGGTTAAAATTTGATAAATCAGGATTTACATGATATAGTCTTATTAAATTCCAGTAACATGAATTGAGGATAAGTGATGGAAAGTAAGAGATTTAAGTTTCCATTTAAACATGGTCAATCTTTACTCGAGTTTGCTCTCGTGCTGCCTCTTATTTTATTATTATTTGTAGGGAGTTTCGAGTTTGGATTATTATTTTTGACTTATCATACTGTTCAAAATGCAGGTCGCGAGGGTGTCAGATTGGCGGTTGTTCTGTCCGATTTGGAGGATAATGATCCAAGGGTGATTGATCGGGTGAGTGGTTTGCTCCCGGATACGGGTTTGTATTCTACATTTGAGGGCGGCATTACCAACAACGGGATTAGCGATTGTGAGGTCAGTGATCAGGTTACTGTTACAATAACCGGTACTTATAATTTTGTATTCTTAAATACCTTTGGCTTTGACACTTTATCAATCGATATCCCCACAACGATGCGATATGAAGGCTGTTAAGGAGACAGAAATGAAATTGTTTTCGCGTCTTAAGCAAAAGTACTTTTCTTCACTTCAAGATGGCCAGGCACTTGTACTCATTATTCTGATATTATTTTTTCTCATTGCCGCAGCCATAGGCGCTATAGATATCGGAACTTTTGTGAATGCTCGACAGAGGCTGGAGATCTCGGTGGATGCTGCAGCTTTAGCGGGAGGGATGGAACTTCCGAGAAATGGAACGAGTGCAACCTCAATGGCGTTGCAGTATTTGAACATTGATGATCCAGATGTTGATCTTAATGATGTGACGATTTCTTATAGGTGCCTGGTTGGAGACCGAAACCACGATGGCAGTCCGGATGTTGAAGATATTCCTGCGGTTTGTGACCCAGGAGCAGGGGCTGCGTTTACTTGTGAGAATGGACTCTGCATAAGTCCCTGCACGTTCACAGGGGATAATACCTGTAATACAATGGCGATTAAAGCGAGAAAGGAAGTTCCGTTATTCTTTACGGACCTGTTCGATCTTTCTCCAGTTTGGGTTACGGCTAGCAAAACAGGAGCCTGTAAGGGGCCATGTGGTGAGCCGCCCAGTGTGCCCCTTGACGTGATTCTTATTCTGGACAGAACACCCAGCATGTCCAGCAGTGAATTAGCTGACGCAAAAGATGGCGCCTATGCTGTTCTTGAAATGTTTGACCCCGAAATTCAGCATGTGGGATTGGCTGTCCTTGGTGCGGCTAATCCCTGGAATCCCTGTTATGAAAGAGAACCGGACGAATGGTGGTACCCTGGGAAATGGCTGGCGGTTCCTTTAAGTGATGATTATCAGAATGAGGACGGTACACTTAATACCCACAGCGATCTTGTTTCAACCCTCGAGTGTATTTCTACTGGAAGACAATGGACTAACCTCGGCAGTCCCCTTACCGATGATTATTATGGTCGGGAAGCTGCGCTTGATGCACTATTATCCTCGGGCCGGGATGTTAAACAAGGCATTATCATGTTGACCGATGGTGCAGCTAACTTGCCATATGATTATTCCTCATGTCAATATGCCTATAACATGGCTGAAAAAGTTAAGGATGAAGATATCGAAGTATTCACAATTGGTTATGGCATTGAGGATCAAACCTGTCGTGACCATTATTATTATAGTGATTATTATCATGTGAGGGTGACTGAATTATTAGCCGATATGGCTTCTAATTCGGCTGATGATCAGGGCCATTGTCGTACCCAGTCCGCAATAGATGCTGAAAACTCTGATGGTGATCATTTCCTTTGTCAACCAAAGGGTGGAGATTTGGTTTTGGTGTTTAGAGCGGCGGCAACTGCTTTGTCAACTGATGTCAAGCTCATCCTTTATCCGGACGATTAAACAATCGCTTGTTACGAACATTAATCAACCCTCCTGGTGAAAAGGAGGGTTGATTTTTCAGGAGAGAAGAAATGGAAGGATGGGTTGGTTAGTAAGTCCCTCTATAGCGGATTAGCCAGAGACCGGTGCCTTCCGCCTGGTTGATGGGGTAGAAGGGATTATCACTGAGCTCTGATTCAACGGCGAAACTGGCCGTGGATACCACTTCCACCCAGGTCAACCCGTTTTTCAGGGCGACCGGATCGCCGTTTTCATCAATATAGCGGATCGGCCGCAGCAGACCGGTTTCTTTTTCATAATCGCCGAACTGGGAGGTCCATTTGATCTCAAAACTCTGCCCATCCCGGAAGAGCAAGGCCTTCATCGGGGGGATGTTGGTCAGTGAGATGTCGATCAGTGTGGGGGCGTGGTAGGTATGGGTGGCATAGAGCACAATCACGTTTTCACGGGTGATTGGCTGGCCGTTCAGACGATCGGTGGCCATCACGAATTCGCCGCTGCCATCGGTTTTGATGTCATAGCGGA
>Ga0272443_10007118_pt1 | contig 10808 bp, 11 predicted proteins | sample SSMAcet12_FD_193581 | JGI IMG/M metagenome (GOLD analysis project Ga0272443, IMG submission 193581) | Marine sediment archaeal communities from Little Sippewissett salt marsh, Falmouth, MA, United States - SSM-Acet-12 | ecosystem: Environmental > Aquatic > Marine > Wetlands > Sediment ... | reverse complement strand
CATACGGACATCGCACATGGCTGCGGTCATTGCATGGATAAGGTTCGCACTCTGCTCCGGAGATTCAAGAACAGGGAGAGTCTGGATAATAAATGAATCGGTGAGTGCCCTGCATCCATTATCTGCCGCACTGGTGATCATTTTCCAGGATTTTTTTAAATGCCTGTGAAGAAGCCTTATTGCCTCAGCGAATAATTCCTCTTTGCTCTCGAAGTGTTTGTATAGAAGGGCTTCATTAACCCCCGCAGCCTCAGCGATTTCACGTGTACGCGTTCCCAGCATACCTTTTTCGGCAAACACCCTTGCGGCCGCTTCAATGATCTGCCTGCGCCTTTCCTCTTTAGTCAGCCGAACCATGGCTCGGTTCCTTTCCTGGATAACCGGGAATTTAAGCCAACGGTGTCCCGGTAATTTCCACTGCTGTAAATCTCTGTACCCGCCAACTAATTCTGATTATTTTCCATAGTATTCAGACTGGTGATTACCAGCTCATTTCCATCAGGGTTGTATATTGCTCCCATCCTGGATATTTCCGATCATTTTTCTGACGTGTGATACTATTGCGCCAGTATCGTAACTGCCTTCCCTTTCATCAGATTGCAGTATAGTCCTGAGCATTGCCGTCCACGTCACTCCACGAAGGAACCACGCATCCATTTCGGGATCTGCATCGATCCGAACCGAACCATCCTCCCGCCCCCTTACAATAAGCCCCTTTAAAAATTCATGATACGCATCAATTCGGTTCCGGGCCAGTTCCCGCAATTCAGCGTCATGAGTCGTGGCCGCTATTCCGTGCCACATATTCGCGCTGATGAACTGGTCCCTTTTAAACATCTCGAGCTGGTCCTCGATCACGGAAACCAGTCCATCAAGACCGCTTTGTGCGCTCGATGAAATATCCACCCATGACTCTACAGCCTTCTCAAAGCTGAATATCATGGCTTCACGATAAAGGTCTTCCTTGCTTGCAAAATGCCTGTATATCAGGGCCTCGTTTATACTACAGGCATCGGCAATGTCCCTTGTACGAGTACCTTCAAGGCCTTTGATCGCGAAAACCTCGGAGCATTTCTCAAGAATTTTACGGCGACGGTCATCTTTTGTGAGCCTTTTCATGATCCCTGTTACCAGGCAAGCAATACTAAATAATTACTTACTTGGGTACTTATATTTACACTTATTACAAAGATATGTCAAGCTATTTCACATTGCTTTCTGTCCGAAGCGACAACATCCGCGTATTGACCGTACGGGCAACGATAACCGCTATGTCATGCTGAAATGGACTGCCTGCACTCCACCAGGGACGTTTGGAGCGGTCAGGATGAGAGCTGTTCTCTCATAAGATTGCAGTATGTCTCGGGATCTTCGGCGCTTTCAGAGGTCTGAAGCGACAGAAGGGATTTAATTATGAAGCTCCATGTCAGCGCCCGCATCAGCCCTGCCCCGGTATCCGGATCGGCTGATTCCCTGATACATCCCTGCATTTTGCCCTTTTCGATGAGGTTTTTTTTCATGTTGTGGAGCCTGTCGAACCTGTCTTTGACAAGGTTGTAAAGGTCCCTATCATGCGTGGTTGCCGCTACACCATGCCACATGTTTGCACACAGCACGGGATTATCGGCAAGCATAACGATCTGGCCACGCAGAAGCGCAAGAAGACCTTCAAGCGCGTTCTCTTCTTTCTCAACATCGGCGACCCATTTCTCTGCGGCTTCATCAAACGCATGCATCATCGCCTGTCGATACAACTCTTCCTTGTTGTTAAAATGTTTGTATAGAAGGGCTTCGTTAATACCGCATGCGACGGCTATATCCCTGGTGCGAGTGCCAATAAGACCGTTACGGGCAAAGACTTCGGCTGCCACCTCGATTATCTGCAGACGGCGGAGCTCCCCGGTCATCCTCGACTTGGTCATAACTTTTCCTGCCTGTTCTCTCCAGGTTTGTTTTTTTCTTTACATCATCTTGTCCTCAGATACGCAGGTTTTAGAACAGGTTCATCAAAGAGTTCCCCATAATAATATCGTTCCCGAAGCTAAATAAATGATATTTATTTAATCATATTTTAAAAAATTAAATGAACTTGAATTCCGGATGGTAAAATAGAGGTGTGACAGCGGACGTTAATTATTAGATAAGCGATCTCCATTAGTAGAAGAGGACACAGACATGGGCAAGCATGGAACGATCCCAGGAACCGGCACCGGAAAGACGGATGTCGACTGCCTTGTTACAAGTAAAAAGCTCGGAAGCTCCGATCCGTCCCACATGATAGCGATCGATCAGCTTCTCAACGAGATGATCGATCAGTCTGCAAGCGACCTTCATCTCACAATCGGAATACCCCCGGTGCTGAGGATACACGGCGAACTCAGACCCATGACCGACCTCCCACCACTAGCAAGTGAAGACACCCAGAACCTTGCCCGTGGTCTCATGAGCGAAAAGCAGATGGCGAAATTCGAAAGAAACAGGGAGATCGACTTCGCCATCAGCCTCAGGCGGCTCGGACGATTTCGTGTCAACTGCTTCTTCCAGAAGGGATCGATCGGACTGGTCGCAAGAGCTATCCCGGCCAAGATCCCATCCCTCAGCGACCTTAACCTGCCCTCCATAGTCGGCGATATGGCGAAGCTCAGGCAGGGCCTGATTCTCTTCACCGGCCCTACAGGTTCGGGTAAATCATCATCGCTTGCCGCGCTCATCGATATCATCAACAAGCAGAGACGATGCCATATCGTCACGATCGAGGACCCGATCGAGTTCGTGCATTTCCACAAGATGTCGGTGGTTAACCAGCGTGAGCTTGGCGAGGACACCTACAGTTTTGCCGAGGCCCTAAAACATGTCGTGCGCCAGGACCCGGACGTCATACTCGTCGGTGAGATGAGAGACCTCGAGACTATCTCCCTGGCAATAACCGCCGCGGAAACCGGCCACCTTGTTTTCAGCACACTCCATACGATCGATACCGCTCAGACAATCGACAGGATTATCGACGTATTCCCTCCTCACCAGCAGGGCCAGATACGATACCAGCTTGCACTGGTCCTTCGCGCGATTTTCACACAGCAGCTGATTTTAAGACATGACAGCAAGGGACGTGTACCCGCGCTGGAGATACTCATTAACACAGCGGCCGTTGCGAATCTTATCAGGGAAGGCAAGGTCCACCAGATATACTCCGTCCTCCAGACGAACACGAAGGAGGGCATGACCACGATGGATAACTATATCAAGGAGCTATACCTGAAGGGTGTCATCACACGCAGTGACGCGCTCCAGAACGTGCACAACCTGATCGAATTTGACCACCTTCTTCGAAGTAACAGGAAGGAATAGCCCACGGCATTAATGATTGGGGGTTGATCTCAGATGTCGTCCCCAGACGACAGCGATTCCCGCTGTGCAATTACTTCAAGATATTCCTGGTACCGGGCCGTTCCAGGCTTGTCACCCGAGTCAATTGCAATCTCCATTAATTTCCATGCAACTCCCCTGGCGTCGGCATACCTGCCCGTTTTGATAAGATCCTCGATTTCATTGTTAGATTCAGTTACTTCACGGGACTTGATCTTCCCGCCATAGTCAATCAGCTGGACTTCCCCCGCACGGGCCTGTTCCCTGAATATTGCTTTCCGAAGGCTAACCGGACGAGAAAATAGCACTTTCTCCCAGAATGTCTGCTTCCTTGCATCTGCCGACGAAGACGCAAGTAAAGCGTGATACAGGAGGATTGCAATCGGACCGATAACGGGAATGAAAAATGCGACAATAAACCAAAGCCACGGTTTGCCGTACGAACGTCCCATGACCTCCGCGATAATTACCGAAATTATTGTGTGGAATGCCAGGATCCAAAGTGCAATCGACCAGCGCCATCCGTAGATATGTGAAAACCCGAGGTGAAATCGTGTGTCCTCGCCGCTGAGAAAAAAGTGAAAAGCTGATATTGTCAATTCTGAAAAAGCCATTTTTTGTCGTATATATTCAGTGCACAAGCCCCGCCATTAAATAAGCCTGATTATTTCGGTCGTGAAAATAACTAAGCCCGCAAGACATAGCACCCATAATAGTTTCCGCCTCAGATCATCACCTGAACCTTCCTCACAGAATAATCGAGGAAGGAAAAACACCGCTATACCAATTACTATAAATCCCAGATTAATTAACGGCAGTTCGATTCCGGATAGTTTCCTCACCAGCATTGCTGCGAGCAGAAGAAACCAACCAGTGATTAGCTGGATAACAGGTGATGTCTTTTCGTAAACAGATTTCACTATTGCAGGCCTTTACTATACCACTCACACCATACTCCCAACAGCCCGTCTGTTTTAATATCGGGAGTAATAAACTCCAAATCCTTTATTCCGTGGATAAAAACCTGTTACCATAGCAGCATGAAAAGCGTTGTATTCGACATGGACGGAGTTATTTACAGGGGCACCGAGATACTTCCTCACGCGGTCGAAACTGTCAATCGCCTTATGGCTGAAGGGTTTCACGTCGGATTCCTGACTAACAATTCCGGCAAGGTCCGCGGGCGGTACATCGAAATCCTTTCGGGCTATGGGATTCACGTTCAGGTATCGCAGATAATGACGAGCGGTTACGCAACCGCTTATTACCTGAAATCGCTTGCCGCCGAGGGACAATCGGTGCGTGAAGGAGCACGGATATATGTGATCGGCGGCGACGGGCTTCCGGTCACGCTGGAATCGTTCGGATTCGCTGCGGACACGGACGATGAAGGAGAACGGTGCGAAGTTGTCGTTGTTGGCTGGGCCAGGAACATTAACTTCAACAAAATCGCGAGAGCGCAGAACGAGATAATTAACGGCGCCATGTTCATAGCGACAAACGCAGACGCGATGTTTCCCGCTGCCGCCGGTAACCTGCTGCCCGGAGCTGGAGCAATGGTTGCTTCAGTGGAGGCAGCCTCCGGAGTCAAGCCGAAGGTTATCGGCAAACCCAACACAATCTCCCTTTCAATTCTTATGGAAGAAATGACCGGCGCGAAACCATCCGAAACCGACAGCATATGGGTTGTAGGAGACCGGCTTGACACGGATATCGCCTGTGGAAACAGGTTCGGTAACAACACACAAACGGTCCTTGTCACTACAGGAATCTCAGGCAGGCTGGATGGCGAGAATGCAGCCGGTGATCTTAAACCCGACCACATCATCGATGGCATGGATGAACTTATCGGGATCGTAACCGAATGATTTCCGGAGCAGGTTATTTAATAAGCTCTCCGCAGGGAGAGCTTCTAATCGTACGTTCCAGGGCTGGTTTTATAAGAACTAGTTTAATTTTCTTCGACGCCTGCGGGTTGTTCGCGCAGGCTTCCATGTAATTTCATCTTTCGTGGTATTCCACCAGTTTGTCAGGCTCTCCATGGGGGATGATTTCTGTGCTTCCTCTTTATCACGAGCTTCGACCGCGATTACCTGTCCAACTATGTCAGGCTCCGGATTCGCATCAACTTCGATTTGGACCTGTGGTGTATCAATCTCACGGTTCAGAAATTCCACGGGATCGACCACGGGATATCCTTCCTCTTTTTTAGGAGGAACAATGATGTTGCTGACAACCGGTGCCCATGGCGGATTCGGTTTCCAGTCGCTCGGAATCTCACCGACCTTCCGCTCGGTTTCCGCACGCACCGGCTGAACCTGTGTTTCCTCGATGGGAAGGTATGGTTTATTCGTGATTGTAGATCTGCGGTGTGCGTACGCCTGTGATGCGGAAGTTTCGGGATTGAAAATCACCGGATCGGGCTTAACCTCAACCGGTGCCGCAACCATGGCATGCGTGTCTTCCGTACGGTTACCGGGATTTTCTGAGCGTTCATCATGCGGGCCGGGCCCTCCCCCTCCACCAGGTGGTGGTGAACCTCCTTCACCATCGGAATCATCGCCAACAAGATCTGCGACATCTTCGCGCATCTGCATCTCACGCTCGATAAGTTCGAGAAGATCGCGGACCTCCTTGGCAACACTGTTCCAGAGACCATCAACAATAATGGGGTAAGGGCCACCCGCGTTTTCGATGATCAGCTTGGAAAAGAACAGTCCGCGATGAATCTGTATACTGGCGAGCTTGCTCAGGGGAATTGATTCCTCGTTTACGGACCAGAATGCGGGGAAATGCCGCTTTCTTGCAAGAACATGATACTTGTCGATGATAAGTTCCTGCGGGAATATAAGCTGCTTTAATCGGCTTGCCCGGTATCTTTTCATGTTTAAACCCTCCAAAGGGAGTTCTCTAATTATAGTATCGTCCGAAGTGGTTTAGGGGTTTATATGTAACTCAATCAGCGCGTAAAAAAATGTTGTCCGGAATGATCTGATTCTGATTCAAATCGGCTAAAAAAAAGAAGGGAGCGAATATAAAATTCGCTCTCCGGGTTTTCCAGAAGGGTCGCCGCTAGAGAATGGGATCCCAGCTCTTCACGCTTTCGAAGACGTTGCTCTCCTCCGGGTTATAAACCCGGACGACCTGGTCTTCGGTAATCGCGAAGGTGTTGAGGAATCCCTGGCGGGAGTCACGCGGATAGGCGATAATCGTGAACTGGTTGCTCGCGATACCGCCATCACCGGCTCCATTACTGGTTCCGTAATATGGATTCGAAACCTCCCAGCTCATAGAGTAGTTCTCGATCATATTGGAAAGGTTGTAGCCTTCTCCAATATAAAGAGTGTCGAGCATCGCTTTGAACGAGCCATATTTCTTGGCGTTGTTCGTGCTCTGGTAAGCGAGCTGGGTGGAACCGAGTGATCGGAGAGTCCCCTTGCAGCGAGCCATCCACGCAGCACGACGTGCGTTCATCAGCGACGGGATGGCGATGGCGGCGATGATAGCAATAATAGCGGCCACCACAAGGAGCTCGAGTAGCGTGAAACCCTTCTGGGTTCGCACTTTGGCAGTCATAGCTACCCTCCTTAGGTCAGGTTGTCAATGTTCAGGAGTAGCCTGTATTATAATTTACCACCTAACGGATATTTCCGCAAGTGGTTTTATATCGGAAATAAGGAAAATCGAATGCCCACATGCTTAGGAGGTTAATATGCGTCAGAAGGTTCGGACGGGATGGTGGTTATTCTGTTAAAAAAGGCATAAAAAAACAGAGGGCCCGATAATGGGCCCTCTGTAGATGTCCAGAAGATTTCCGCTTACAGAATCGGATCCCAACTGTGCACGCTATCCCAGAGATTGCCTTCGTCTGGGTTATAGACGCGGACAACCTGGTCTTCTGTAATACCGAACGTGTTAAGGAATCCGGCACGTGAGTCACGCGGGAATGCAATAATAGTGAACTGGTTGTTTGCAATACCAGTTCCCAGCTCTCCAGTCAGATCATCAGACTGTGTAACATCCCATGACATCGAGTAGTTCTCGATCATGTTGCTGAGATTGTATCCATCACCAATGTAGAGGGTATCCAGCATTGCCTGGAATGTTCCATAGTTCTTGTTGTTGTTGGTGCTCTGATAGGCTAGCTGTGTTGAACCGAGTGATCTCAGTGTGCCCTTGGCTCGACTCATCCATGCCGCGCGTCTGGCGTTCATGAGCGACGGAATGGCAATAGCGGCGATAATAGCGATGATCGCGGCCACAACGAGGAGCTCAAGTAGCGTAAAACCCTTCTGGTTCCGCACCTTAGTAAGAGCCATTAGACTAGGTTTGCCTCCTTTCTTCCAGTTTTAGCACTAAATAGAGATTTCAGGGCTATTTGAGATTACCACACTGAATAACAGCGTGTCAATAACCAAATCTTATTTTTATGCCGACATTTATATCAGGTTCATTATTTAGTCATGCGCCATATCACAATATAATTCATCAGGATATGGTAATTATGATGACACAATACTGATTTCCGGTACTGCCTGAATTTTGATGCCTGTTTTCAGTAAATAAATAATCCACGCTGAAAAATACGTGGATTTCATGCTCACCAGTATGTTTTTAACCTGCAATTGCCTTATTTCGCTCTTGCGTCACCGGTTCTCTTGACGTATGGCACCGTAAGATTTCTCTTACCGTGCAACGCCTCAAGAAGCCTGGATTTACGCCTTGAGGCCGTATTCCTGTGAAGGACGCCCTTGGTGACCATGCGATCAAGCTCGCGACATGCAATAGCTACCTGCTCCTCGCGGTCTTCCGTACCCGTAAGCACCGCGGTTCGAGCTCTCTTTATCATTGTCCGCAGACGTGCCCTGTACGAGTAGTTCCGCTCTCGCCTTATAAGGGACTGTCTGTGCCTTTTGGCTGATTGTGTCTTTTTAGCCACAGTAAAACCATTCCTCCAGTTGTTTGAGGATGAAACCGGGAAAATGTAACACATTCCCGGGCATTGTTCAAGTATTTTTATAATTAAAATTCACTTCTATCTATGAAAATGGTTGATATCGAATCCGATTTTCGCTACAATTCCCCGGTTGCGCATAGCGCAACAGAGGTATTTCTATGATTTTTATATCGTTGCTTAAGATAATCCACATTATCCTGTGCGTTCTTGTAGTCGCCGGTGTGCTCTTCATGAACCAGAAATCCGAGGGGCTCTCCGGGATCATGGGTTCATCCTCATACAGCGCCAGAAGCGCAAAGGGCATGGATGAGGGCATGCGACGCATAATCACGTGGCTGGGTGTCGCCTTGTTCGTATCCTGCATTTTGCTCGGAATAATTGCGTACTGACATCCGGAGCCGACTCAGGGCGGGCTCTCCAATGATCCTGAATAACACCATTCCCGAAACCCCGGACGGCAATCCCGGGGATGTTGCTGTTTCTGGCGGCACACCAGAATCTTATCCTGTTCTTGAAATTAAAAACCTTCAGACTTCATTCAGAACCGATGAAGGACTAATTCGTGCCGTCGATAACGTATCATTCTCGATAAATCGTGGTGAGGCAGTCGGTGTTGTGGGTGAAAGCGGAAGCGGTAAGTCGGTAACAGCACTGTCGGTGCTCAGGCTTATCCAGGAACCACCCGGAAAGATATCCGGGGGTAAGTGCATATATAAGGGCGAGGACCTTCTTAAAATCCCCGCTTCCAAAATGAGGGAGATACGCGGTAACGAGATTGCGATGATCTTCCAGGATCCAATGACCAGTCTGAATCCCCTTATGAAAGTTGGGGATCAGATATGCGAGGCCATAATGCTTCACCAGAAGCTGAACAAGCGCGAAGCATGGCAGGCGGGAACCGAAATGCTCAGGAAGGTCAGGATTCCACTCGCAGAGGAGAGGATGGGTGATTATCCTTTCCAGATGTCCGGAGGTATGCGGCAGAGGGTAATGATTGCGATGGCTTTAAGCTGCAATCCGTCCATCCTGATCGCCGATGAACCCACGACCGCGCTGGATGTAACCATACAGGCCCAGATCCTGGAGCTGATAAAAGACCTTCAGCGTGATACGGGTATGGCTGTCTGGATGATAACCCACGACCTCGGTGTCGTTGCAGAGACCTGCACCCGTGTGATTGTCATGTATGCCGGGCAGGTAATGGAAGAGGGTACTGCCATCCAGGTATTTCACGATCCGAAACACCCCTACACTATCGGCCTTTTGAGTTGTCTACCGAGGGTCGATGAGATTCGTGAAAGACTCGAGCCAATCGCCGGACAGCCTCCGAACCTTGCCGCACTTCCCGAAGGATGCCCGTTCGTGGATCGCTGCGAGGTGGCAGCGTCCGACAGCGGCAAATTATCACGATGCAGATCGGAGAAACCTGAAGAAATTCATCTGGATAACGATCGAAGAATCAGGTGCTGGGAATACATCTGAGTCATGACTGACAGCATGGACATACTTCTTGAAGCGAGGGATGTTGTCAAACACTTCCCGATCACTCGCGGTATCCTTTTACGGCGATCGGTGGGGGCGGTCCGTGCTGTCGACGGTGTATCTTTCACCATCGAGAGGGGTAAAACACTTGGGCTTGTGGGGGAATCCGGGTGCGGAAAATCAACTCTCGGCAGACTTATTCTGAGGCTTATCGAGACAACCTCCGGCGAGATTATTTTCGAGGGAACAGACATAACTACAGTCAATCGCAAAACCATGCGCGACCTTAGACGCGATATGTCGATTGTATTCCAGGATCCACAGGCAAGCCTGAATCCGAGACTTCCGGTCGGTGACGCAATAGCGGAGCCGCTCGAAATTTTCAACCTCGTAAAAGGTCAGGACAAAACTAAACGCGTTCGTGAGTTAATGGACCTGGTCGGGATCAATCCGGACAGCATGAACAGGTACCCGCACGAATTTTCCGGAGGCCAGAAGCAGCGCATCGGAATAGCTCGCGCGCTTGCGCTGAATCCCAGGTTAATCGTCTGTGACGAGCCGGTCAGCGCACTCGATCTCAGCATCCAGGCCCAGGTTGTTAACCTGTTCCAGGACCTGCAGGAGCAGTTCGGGCTCACTTACCTCTTTATAGCCCACGACCTGTCGATAATCGAGCACATTTCAGACTACGTCGCGGTAATGTACCTTGGAAAAATCGTGGAGTATGCACCATCAAGCGAATTATATGCCGATCCGAAACATCCATACACGAAGGCGCTGATGTCGGCTGTCCCGGTTCCGGAACCCGAGCATGTACCGGACAGAATTCTTCTGGAGGGCGATCCGCCATCACCGGCCAATCCACCGTCCGGATGCAGGTTCCATACAAGATGCAATCATGCGATGCAGGTATGTTCGGAGAGTGAGCCACCCAGAATCCACTTCACGGACAATCACTGGGCCGAATGTCATCTTCATTCGAAGGTGAACACCAAAAAAACAT
>Ga0272443_10007116_pt1 | contig 10810 bp, 9 predicted proteins | sample SSMAcet12_FD_193581 | JGI IMG/M metagenome (GOLD analysis project Ga0272443, IMG submission 193581) | Marine sediment archaeal communities from Little Sippewissett salt marsh, Falmouth, MA, United States - SSM-Acet-12 | ecosystem: Environmental > Aquatic > Marine > Wetlands > Sediment ... | reverse complement strand
CGGCCTTTTTTTATAGAACGATTTGAGGTTGGAACAAGACATTTCAACTTTCATTTGTGTTGTTATCGTAGCTGGCGATATGCACTATACTCCTGAGTATGGCCAAAGATGCCGTACGAATTGCCACCCCCGAGGATAATCCCAAGCTCGTCGAGCTGGAAAGAACCAGTCCCCAGGGTACCAAACTGCAGATCTACTCGGAACGCAAGAACTACTTCTTTCGTTCGACCCTCTACGGAAACCAGCATACCCTGGTAGCCGTTGACAACCAGGCCGACCGGCTGATCGGCGTGATGGCGGGAACCTTGAAAGATGTCTTCCTGGACGGACGGGCAACCCGGGCAGCCTATTTCTATGATCTGCGGCTGCATCCGGACTACCGGCGCACGGTGTTGGGCCGGCATATGCTCAGGGTTTGGAATCTGATGGATCGTTGGGCCGAGGAAAGCGGTGCCGCTCTGTTGTACGGGCTGGTCAAGGGCGACAACAGCACCATGATCGGTTTTCAGCAGAAAAAGCAGAACTACCGCTTCACCGGCAAGATGATCGTGCTCAGCCGCCCGGTGTACAGGATGAAGAGGCTTCACCGTTTGCCCCGGGAGCTGAATGCCGAGGAGGCAAACGCCCGCATCAGCAGGGAGGTTTGGGATCGATACGGTAACTACCAGTTCTTTCCTACGGCCCTGCGGGACCGTTACTTCACACAGGCGATGGACGACTCAGGTCTTTTCTCCTGTTTCACCCTGGAGGAGGGAAGCTCTTTTGCGTCGATCGGTTTTTTCCGGGTCTGCCGGGCCATGTGGACCCGGGTAATCCGCCTGCCCGGTTACTACAAGGTGCTGAAACCGATCTTCGAGGCTTTGCGCTTCGCTCTGCCCCTGCCCAAGATTCCCGAGCAAGGAGGACGGATCTCCTACTGCCACGTGTTCAACCATCTGGCCGATGGCCCTCACGGTCTAAGGCTGTGGAAAGAGCTCCTGGCCCACGCGAACAATCTGGCCTATCAGGAGGGGGCAACTCTGTTGACCTCCGCTTTCGATGAGAAGGACATCTTCCTGCCGCTTTACCAGAGGGGCTCACTCAACAGGATCGAATACCTGCTGGGCTACAAGCCTTTTGTTCCGGATGTACCGCAGGTACACACCCCGTACTATCCGGACATGCGGGACATGAACTAGGATCCTGCTCTTCGGCGCTTGCGCCCCAGCCTGAGGCCCGAATATACCGCACCGGCAACAACCCATACAGCGAATATCGCTAAAAAGACAAAACCTCCCCGGTGACTGCTCAGATCGATCAACAGAATGACGATGACCAGCAGGCAGAGCAGAAGCCCCATGGCGGGAGCGAAGAAATAGAGAAATCCTTTGAGCCGGATCGAAGAGCGGGCGTAGAGTTGCGGGTGATGTTTCTTCAACCGCAGGGCGGCGCCCATTACCGGGATAAAGATGATGATCCCCCCGAGAGAGGCGAAAACGGCGAAGGTCTCCACTCGCTCGCCGGCAACGATGAGAGCCGCCGAAGAGATGAGATAAATGATGATCAAAAACCAGTGGGGAGTGCCGAATCTGCGATTGATCCGGGCCAGCGCCTTGGGAAACAGTCCGTCTTCCGTGATTACGATCAGACTCTTGGTTCCCCACAGGTAGGTCGCGTTCAGCGTGGTAACCACGGCTAAGAATCCACCACCGACGACGAAGAACACGAACAGGGGACCTCGAAGGAAGGCTGCGGCCACGGCGGACAGAGAACTCTCGTTCCAGCTGTTCCAGGGAGCGACCCCTGCAGCGACGATTCCGATTACCACATAGATCATCGTAACCACGGGAATCGCAATGAGAAAGGATCGCGGGATGTTCCTGCGGGGATCGATGATCTCATCCCCCAGCTCCACCGCGGCATTGGCTCCCAGAATCGTAAAGGTGAGAATAGCCGAGGCGAGAAGAAACCCGCCGCTGCGCCCGGCGAATAGGGGTGAGAAGTTTTGCAGCGATATCCGGGGCAGTCCGGCCCCGACGAACACGAACAGGGCCAACAGCATGATCGCCACCAGCACCGCTTGAACCCAAACGGCAATCTTGGCACCGAATAGATTTGTGGCGAAGAAAACGGCCAGCAGAAGCAGAGCCACCGGGATCTTGGGCAGGGCCGGAATCACCGCTTTTAAAAAGGTCGCCCCGGTCAGGGCATACAGGGGAAACATACCCAGCACCGCTCCCAGGATATAGGCCCACACGCCGGTAAAGGAAGCAACCGGGGAGAAAAATCTGGATCCGTAGTAGTAGGTGCCGCCGGAGATGGGCTCGGCCGTGGCCAGCATGGCCAGTACGACCATGGCCAGAGCCACGGGAACGGCCGCAGCCAGGAATGCCAGAAACAGGGAAGGTCCGGTGGCTGCCAGGGCTATGCCGGTCAGGGCGAAGATGCCCGCGCCGATCGATTGCCCAACCTCTATCCCGACCAGATGAACCAGAGAAATATTTCTCTTCAGATGCTGCCGCTCAGACACGATGTGCTCCCGGATGTTCCGCCCTCTACTTCAAAACCTCTTCGAATATCAAATCGAAGGCAATGCCGTGCATTCGCAAACGATCGGCCATGAGAAGATGGGTCGGGGTTTCTATGGTATACACTTCCTCACTGTGGTTCAGTCTCAGATAGTTTGTGATACTCAGCTGACCTGTCATGCGCATGTACTTGAGACCCCAGCGGGGCGCCTTGATCAAACCATCCCGGGTTCGGAGGATGACCATGTGTATATCCTGCTCGATCGGATAGCCCAAATCTCGGACAGCGGCAATCACCTTTCTGCTGATCTTCGTATCCCGTTTGGCGTATTGGTACAGATAGAACCCGGTGGCATCGGGATCTTCATGATGGTCGATCACCAGGTCGTACCTTTGAGAACCGAACTCATCTTTCAGGATGCTTGCTTCCTGGGTTTCGAAAGATGCGAAATCACGGTTGACATCCCGCCCGTCCCTGTTGAAGCGGATATCCCGGCTCCATCCCCAGGGATTGACCAGGGGAATAAGATCGAAACTCGTATCCGATACGTTCCGTGTGTTCCTTCCAATCTGGCCTATCAACTCGGTAACCCAAGCCGTGCCTCCCGGTTCGTTGCCGTGAACTCCGCCGGTTATCAACACGTGTCGTGAGGCCCCGGACGGCCGATAGCGGATCACCCAGATCGGGGCTGAAAATCCCCCATACTCCACCTGTCCGATTTCTTCGAGCTCCAGGAGCTGAGAGCCAGCGCACAATGTCTCGAGTTCTCCTTGAAGGGAAGCGAGATCCCGGGAAACAGGGGTGTTTTCGGAAAAGGATTCTCTGTGCCCGCTGGCACAGGACAGGAGAAGCAGAATCGGCAAGACAATACATACAAAAGGTTTCATACAATCCGATATTCTACGGTGTCGCCCCACTGGACTGCAAGAATATTTCTCCTCATCCATTGCTGTTTCTCCCCTGCCGGCACTATATTGTTGAAGATGGACCCGCGCACGATCCTGGCCCTATTCCTGTTCCTGTTCGCCGTTCAGCTGATCTGGGAACAGCTTCTGCTTGTGCTCAACCTTCGCCGCGCGCGCGCATCCCGCAGCGCGCCCTCTCCTTTGGCTCTGGAGGTCTGGGGCGCTGAGACTTTCCGGCGGGCCAGCCGGTACAGCGAGAGCAAGAATCTTCTGACTATGGTTTCCACTCTGTTTACCTCCTGCTGCATCCTCCTGCTGATCCTGTTCGGGTGGCTGGGTTCTCTCGAGGATTGGCTTTCCGCCCTGCCTTTGAGCCCGATCCTTCAGGGCATCCTCTATGTATATCTGATCTCTCTCGTCTTCTCGGTCTTGTCGCTGCCGTTCACGATCTACGCTCAATTCGTAATCGAAGCCCGCTTTGGATTCAACCGCATGACCTGGAAACTGTTTGTCCTCGACGGCTTGAAAGGGCTGCTGGTCTCCCTCCTGCTCATGACACCCTTGCTGGCCGCACTTTTTGCTCTGATACGAGCCAGCTCCCTTTGGTGGCTGTGGGGATTCTTTCTATTCACGGCCTTCCAGCTGGTAATGATCGTGATCTATCCCAAAGCAATCGCTCCGCTGTTCAACAAGTTCACCCCGCTGGATGAAAGCCCGTTGAAAGAGAAGATTATGAGCCTGGCAGAACAGCTTGGCTTCAAAACAGGTGGAATCTTTGTTATGGACGGCAGCAAGCGCAGCAAGCACAGCAACGCGACTTTCAGCGGCCTGGGACGCTTGAAACGGATCGTTCTTTTCGACACTCTTGTTGATACGTTGACCGAGGATGAGGTGGCGGGAGTGCTTGCCCACGAGATCGGCCACCAGAAACTGGGTCATATTCTCAAACGTTTGGCCCTGTCCATTCCCGCAGGCCTGTTCGGTTTTTGGATCATCAACCTGCTTCTCAACTACTTGCCGTTTTTCGAAGCTTTCGGTTTTTCCGGTGCCAGCCCCCAGGCCGCATTGGTGCTGGTTTTGTTCGTTTCCGGACCCTTTACCTTTTATCTGAAGCCACTTTTCGCCTGGTGGTCCAGGCGCCACGAATATCAGGCGGATCGTTTTGTAAAAACCCGAACAGGCTACGGTGGGGCCCTCCAAGGCGCCCTGAAACGCCTGGGCCGGAAGAATCTGAGCAACCCCGCCCCCCATCCGCTGTTCAGCTTCTACCATCACTCCCACCCAACCGTTACCCAAAGGATAGAAGCACTGGCTGCTCATGAAGAATGATCATCCTCAGGTGTGGCTTCATTCACAGACCGGAACATGCTATTCTGTCCGCGATATAGCACGTGGGGAGGTTGTACTATGAAGCGCGGGTTGATTGCGGGAATCGTTTTGATTCTGGTGCTGCTGTTGGCCGGGTGTGCCCCGGGACCGAACACCCTGACGGACATCCCCGATCAGGAAGGTGAGATCGCCGGGTTCTGGCTGGGATTGTGGCAGGGAATCATCGCTCCGGTCACCTTTATCATCTCCCTGTTCTCTGAAAAGGTGGAGGTATACGAGGTACACAACAACGGCGGCTGGTACAATTTTGGTTTTATCTTGGGAGTGATAATTATCTTCGGCGGTAGCGGTGGCGGCGCCTCTAGACGCCGGCGGCGCTACGACTGAGCTTATCCGTTCTCTACGAGCCGCCTCGACTCAACCTCTGTGTCTCGATCCTCTGTAGTAGACCCGCACGCGTTTATACAGACCATCCCCCTCGCTTGATGTATCCACATCCCGTTCTTTGCTGAGGGCGGTGTGAATCAGTCTGCGCTCAAAAGGATTCATCGCCTCCAGCAGCCGGGAATCCCGGGTGCGGCGCACCTCATCAGCGGTCTGGTGGGCAAGTCGAATCAGACTGCGCTCCCGCCTGCTGCGGTAGTTCTGACTGTCTACGATAATACGGGGATGATTGTCCTGGATGCGGCTGGCAGCCACGTTTACGATCGTCTGCAACGCCTCCAGGGTCTGTCCTCTTTTTCCAATCAGGATCCCCGAATCCTGAGAATCGATATCAATACCGATCTTGTTGTCCCGTCGGAAGGAGATGTTCATCTTGGCAGATATGCCGATGCGATCGATCAGACCTTTGGTAAACTCGATAATCTGATTTTCGAAATCCCCGTTCGGCTCCAATGATCCCGAAAGCTCCTCACGCTCCTCCTCCAGGTGAACTCTAATCTTGACTTTTCCGCCTCCGAAGAGGAAAGGTGCCTTTTTCGCTTCAACGATCTCTACGTCAATGTCATCCCGATCGAGGCCCAGTGATTCGATTGCCTTGTTTATGGCCTCCTCTTCGTTCTTTCCTTCAAACTCTTTTATATCCATCCGATCGCTCCTCCTTGCCGAAGCGTTACTTTTTCTTCCGAATGGGTCCCGGTCCCGGGCTACCTCCCGCATTTTTCTTCTGCCTCCTGTGATTGATGTACCACTGCTGGGCAACTGTAAAGATGTTCTGCATGGTCCAGTACAAAAGCAATCCTGAAGGCATATTGTAGAGGATGAAGAAAAACATGATCGGCATCATGTAGGTCATCATCTTCATGTTTCTTCCCGAGGCATCGGTGCTGGGAGATTGCATCAACTTGGAAGAGAGAAAGGTAGTCACCAGCATGATGAAGGGCAGGGCCCGGATAGAATCAAATTGGAAGTTGCGAGTTATGTTTATTGGTGAAAAGGTAATCACTGCCTCCGGCACTGAGAGGTCGTTAATCCATCCGGGAATAAACACAGCTCCCCGAAGAGCAAAGTGGCTGTTTAAAAGTGTGTAGAAGGCGATCAGGATAGGAAACTGAAGCAGCATGGGAAGACAGCCGCCCAGGGGACTGACTCCCTCCTTCTTGTACATCGCCGCCATTTCCTGGTTGAGCTTTTGGGTGTTGTTCTTGTACTTCTCCCGCAGCTCGTTTATCTTCGGCTGGAGAGTCTGCATCCGAGCGGTGGATTCATAACTCTTTCTCGTCAGAGGAAAGAGAAGAACTTTCAGCAGTATCGTTGTTAAAATGATGGCCACCCCGTAGTTCGGGATCAAGCGATAGAATAGCTCCAGAAAAAACTTGAGCGCCTGGGCCAGCCAGTTCGTCAGAAAGAAACGCCGCGAGGAGGTTTCCTCGAAATGCATTTCCGCGAGGCTATACGCGTTCTTATCCGCTTCGTTATAGCTCTTCAATACATCAAGTTTCTTCGGTCCCAGGTAGAAACGAAACACGTCGGTGTTCTTCGAGCTCTTGATCTCGGGGCGGCTGAAATAGAAACTCGACTGTTCGTTCACCCCCTCCATCTGCCGGGTATCGTAGGTAATCAGATACTGGGTTGCGTCGGGAACCGCAATAACCGCGAAGTACTTGCCGGAAATCGCCGCCCATGTGACCCGCGTGTTGATCTGCTTGGTCTCCTTCTTCAGGCGCATGCTTTGCTTCTTGCCGTCGGCAAAATAGATGTACTCCCTAAACTCATTGCGCCGGTCCAGTTTCTCGAACTCCGGACCGATCTGGGGTCCGAAACCGAGTGTATACGCATAGCCGTTGTAGTTGAGGTCCGGATACTCGTTGATGCTGTTCTCGATGCTCACCTGAAGCTCGATCATGTAATCCCGCGGTTTCAGCAGGTAACTCTTCTTCAGAGTGAAGGGTACCCCTCTGCTGGAGCGAAAGGTTCGGGAGAAGGTGACCCCTGGACCGACCAGGGAGCGCTCCACCCGAAACAGGGCATCTATGGCCGGAGCCTCGGCATCCCCAAAATGGATGCTGAAAGGGTCTACACCGGATTCCTGTGAGAAAATCATCTCCACGGGAGAGCCATCTGTGTTTGAATACTCCTTCAACTCGATGGATGTAATCTGACCGCCTCGGTTCGTAAAACCGAGTCGAAATATATCCGTCTCGATTGTGAAGTTCTGCTCTTCTATCTGCTGATCGTTCGTCGCGGCCAACTCTTCGCCGGCACCCTCCGGTACGCTCGGCTGCTGCTCTTCCACCGCCGGTTCCGCTTCTTCGGCTGGCTGTTCTTCTGTGACCGGCTCGGGTACCGTGTCTGCCGCGCTCTGCGTTGTTTGTGCCGGAGTCTTCTCTTCCGGGGGAAAAAACACCTGTTGTACGATCATGCTTCCGACGATCACAACAACGGCAAGCACAACGGCAATTACTGTTCTTTTGTCCATAATATTCTAAAAACACTCCTGTCTGATTTTCTCACTCTCGAGCCCATCCTGGTGTATCCCTGGTTATCTATATATACCATTACGGAACAGGATCGTAGCCCCCCGCGTGAAAGGGATGACACTTGAGCACTCTCTTTGCGGCGAGGAAGATACCATGAAATGCGCCGTATTTCTTTAGAGCCTCTTTGGCGTACTGGGAACAGCTCGGGGTGAAACGGCAGGTCGGGGGTAACCAAGGAGAAAGTAGTTTCTGGTACAGCGTAATAAGAAAGATGAGAAGGTACTTCATTGCATTAGACCAATTCGCTCAAAGATCGCCTCAAGCTGCCGAATGCGGTCAGAAAGGTTGTATTTACCAGGATAAAGAACAAAGGCCAGATCGTATCCTGTTTTCAGTTTGTGCTTGAGCTGACGATAGGCTTCCCGACAAATTCTCTTCTCCCGGTTTCTTGCCACCGCATTATTGAAACCACGTACCGGGCTGACAGCGATTCTATTCCAATCCAGATTGTTTCCGATGTAGTAGACCCGTATTCCTCTTAGGTCACTTTTTGCAGCTTCGGTAAAAACCCTACGTAGACTGGATCGTCCTTTCAACCTCTCTGTCTTAGAAAGGTTTTTTCTCATCCGCTACTGTCAGTTTTACGCGCCCTTTCCTTCTTCTCCTTTTGAGTATTTGGCGCCCTCCCTTTGTAGACATACGGGCACGAAAACCTAAACTCCGCCTCCTCTTTGTTCTACTCGGCTGAAATGTGCGTTTCATCGTACTCCAATATCCTTTCGTTGATCCAACAACGCCGAACTTTCGACTCTCAGTAAAAGCACGAACATCCTCGCTAGGGGCGAGAAAGTGCTACAGTGCAATACTATACTGATTTTCCTTGCCTGATGTCAACCTCAACCGGATTTCTCATTTTCCAGGCTTTTCAAGAACAGCCGCTTCAACCGTCGCTTTAACTCTACCTGGCTGACCGATGACAGTATTCGCTCGATTTCCTCCTGACGACCTCCCTGCTCCGTGAATTCATTCTCCTTCTGCTCAACCGGGGAATCCGCCTCAGCTTCTATTGCATCTGAATAGCGCAGATTGACCTTGACACTGATATCTTTAACATCCATGGCCGGAAACTTGCGTTTTAAGGCTCTGAGAATCTGAGCCTTTTTCATAAGCAGCAACTGCATCCATCCGGGATGATCAACCTCTATAAAGAGATAACCCTTTTCAATTTCATAGATACGGGAATGCTCGGCTAAGGACTCTCCAACAATCTGCTCCCAGGTTCCGAATACCGAGGAGTAGGCTTGAGCCAGCTTTCTGTTTTTTTCATCGAGCACCCGGGCCAAGATCTCATCTGCTTTTTTCACGTTGAAACTCCCCGCCCACTACGCGGTAGATCATTGTATCATCACCACCATACTTGAGGAACTGCTCGTCGGGAAGGAAGGTAAAGAAAGCCTGTTCGAACTCAGGCAACTGCTCTACAAACCGTTCCCGCTTGGCCGCATCCAGTTCGAGCAAAACATCATCTAAAAGCAGCACCGGGCGTTTACCTGTCTTTCCGGAAAAAAAGTTCGCCTGAGCAACCCTCAGGATCAGGGAACAGAGCCTGACCTGTCCGGTGGAGGCAATGTGTGAAAACTCCTTGCCATTATGCATGAGAATAAACCGATCCCTGTGCGGCCCCGCAGTTGTGGTTTCAAAGGAGAGATCCCGGTGCTGTCGTTTCGCCATGAACTCCAGAACCTCTTCTTTTGTTGCTCCCATCGGCCACGAGGAGCGGTAACGAATAGAGGTTTGACCATTCAGACCGGAAATGCCTGAGAACAGCAACGAAAACGTAGCATTGAACTCTTCTATAATCCCCTCTCTTCTTCTTTGGATTTGAAGTCCCAGCTCGATCAGGTTTCTGGTATAGGCCGGAATGAGCGAGATGTTTTTCTCCTTTAGTAGAATATTGCGAGACTTCAATAGTTTGCGGTAGCTGCGCAGCAGTCCAACGAACAATGGATCGAACAGACTCAATGTCTGGTTGAAAAAACGGCGTCCCATCTCAGGAGATCCTGTGACAAAAGACAGATCCTGATGGGCAAATACGATACAGGGAACATTCTCTATCAGGTCCATCCTGTCATTGATCAACCGTCCATCCACCCGGATTTCCTTCTTTCCTCCTCTATGTATTCTTACGGCAATATCTCGATCGATATCTCCCGCTTTGCGGGATCTACCCCGCACATTGGCAACTTCCTGACCCAGTGCAATAAGCCTGGCATCCATTCTGGTACGAAAGGATGCCCCATAGCAGAGAAGATAGATCGACTCTATGAAATTAGTTTTTCCCTGCCCATTCTCTCCGACCAGGTATACTACCGGAGCATCTATATCCAACGCAGCTGTATGGATGTTACGGAAATCATGATACGTAACTGAGACAAATGCCATGCTTAGAGTATCCGTACGATTCGCGGGCGCAGGTGGTTATCTCAACCCACCTGCATGGGCATCACTATATGGAAATAATCCTTCTCGGGTACCGGCCGAAGGGTGATTGCCTTATCCGGCTCGGTAAACTCCAAACCGATCTTTCCCTCCGTGGATTCCCGAAGCGGATCCAGCAAATAGATGTAATTGGCGGCAATCGTCATGGCCGGTCCTTCATACTCACAGGGAACCTCCTCCGTAGCACTCCCAATTTCCCCTTCGGAGGAGTTGACGATCAGGTTGGATGACTCGATACCAAGTTGAATGCGTCTGGACTTTTCCTCGACCAGCAGGGATACGCGTCGAAGAGCGGCCTGCAAACTCTCTCGTTCAACCAGGAGACGATGTTCCTGTTTCTCAGGAATAACCCTCTTGTAATTTGGGAATTGCGCATCGATTAGGTTCGATGAAACCCTATGTTGGTTGAATCGAACGAACAGGTTGTTATCCCCAACGGCGAGAGAAAGACTTCCCTCTCCCGGTGCTAATTTTTTTATAAGTTGCAGGATTTTCGGAGGTATGATCACACCGTTGAAATCCGGAATCGAGCCATCTATCTTCTTGCCGATGTAGCTGAGCCGTCTGCCGTCGGTGGCCACCATGATCAGCTCACTGTCTGTTTTTTCAAGATATACGCCGTTCATGAAGTAGCGGGTTTCGTCACTG
>Ga0272443_10007115_pt1 | contig 10810 bp, 8 predicted proteins | sample SSMAcet12_FD_193581 | JGI IMG/M metagenome (GOLD analysis project Ga0272443, IMG submission 193581) | Marine sediment archaeal communities from Little Sippewissett salt marsh, Falmouth, MA, United States - SSM-Acet-12 | ecosystem: Environmental > Aquatic > Marine > Wetlands > Sediment ... | reverse complement strand
TGAATGCATTGAAAGAATCGCTCGAGCTGGCGCCGACCGACCCCGATCGCCTGTTCCTGCTGGGTTACGTCCTGTATTTCAGCGGGCAGCGCACGGCGGCCTACCCGGTCCTGTCACGCGCCCACGCGCTGGATCGCGGGGACGAACTTGTCGCGCGGATGATGCGCAGCGCCCAGCCGGCCGACGTCGAAGTCGACGCGATGAAAGCAAACACGCCCGGCTCGCATCGCTGAGAAAGTGCCCGTTATCGTCACTGTCAGCCCGCTGCCCGCCCCCGGCATTTCGCTCCGATCCGTCGCCCGCTTGCCGCGGCTCTGCGAGTCGTGACTTATTTGCGCGCAGGGGTAATGTTCGAACCGGTACCGTTTGCAAGGCATGGACAGAGGTGGAACCGATCAGCCGGTGAAATAGGACGCGATGCCGTTGGCGATCGCGCGGGCGAGCTGCTGGCGGTAGGCGTTGGTGTTCAGCGCCAGGGCGTCGCCGGCGTTGGTCAGGAAGCCGCACTCGATGAGCATCGCCGGCCGGGAGTGTTCGCGGAGGACGTGGAAATTTCTCCGGTCGATTCCCCGGCAGGTGATTCCCGCGCGCTGGATGGCGGACAGCATGCGCAGTGCGGCCCTCTGGCTTTCCGGCGACGCGCCCGTGTAGATGAATATGCCCACACCCGATGCGCTCGTCCGCTGGGCGGCGTCGACATGGAGCGAAACGAAAAGGTCAGCCCGCGCCCGCTCGGCGATGGCCGCCCGGTCGGCAAGCTCGATGAACCGGTCGGTTGATCGCGTCATGATGACCTGGGCGCCCTGCTGGGTGAGGAGCGATTCGAGTTTGAGGCCGATGTCCAGGACGATGGATTTTTCGGGCTGCTGGCTTCTCCCGCGGGCCGGGGCGCCGGGATCCTTTCCCCCGTGGCCGGGGTCGACGACGATGACCGCACCGCTCAAATTGCGGGCCTTCGGTGGCGGGGGGGTCGGTGCCGGTTGGGGCAGCCGGGTCGCGGGCTGCACGGAGGGTGTGCGGACGACCGGCGGCGGCAAGGGCCTGACCACCGGTTCGCCCGTCCGGCAGCCGGACAGCGCACAGGCGGCCACCACGGCGACCGAGGACCAGCGGCACAAGGGTTTTATGAACATCGGTAGAGAGTGTAACGGCAGGCTCTGATCGGTCAAATTGTTTCCGGAAACCCCTGGGGGTGAAACTGCCCCCGCCCCTGCCTATATGTCGGTTGAAAGGGGTTCATTGCCTGAGACGAAACATCACGTCCGTTTGGAGGCCCCGTGTGCGGCCGGTCCGGCTGTAACGCGGTCAATCGCAATCAGTAAGATTCCGGCACGACCCATTCCTGCGCGGGAAAGCGACCGTCCGTGACCGTGACCGGGCCGGTGAGTCCCTCGATGAGAAGCGGGAGTTTGCGAATGCTTCGGGCGGGGACCTGCCCGATCCGGCCGATGACGTGGCCGGGCTGCAGTCCTGCCCGTTGGGCGGGGGTCCCCGGCTGGACGGTCGTTACGACGAGTCCGCGGACATCCACGGGCAGCCTGTGTCGGCGGCAGACCTCCCAGTCCGGGTAAGCCAGGGTCGCACCGCGCCATGTGAAGGTATCGGGCCCGGGCATTTTTCGGCGCCCCGGCGTCACGGGCACGTGCAGACGGTGGCCGCGTCGGCAGATGGCCAGGTCGAGCCGCATTCCGATCGTCGCTTCTCCGACCCGCTGAAGCACATCGTCGACGCTGGTGACGTGGCGACCGTCGATGGCGGCGATCACGTCGCCCGGCTCCAGAAAGGCATCGGCCGCCGGAGTGCCCGGCTCGACGAACGTTATCACCGCACCGCCGTACAAGGCGAGTCCCGATTCAATGGCCTCCGCTCCGCACGCGCCCCAGTCGTCTTCGGTCGCCGAACGCAGCGCGATGCCGAGAAAGCCGTACTCGACCTCCTCTCCTTCCGCCAGGCGCGCGACGATCCGCCGGGTCCGTCGATCCAGGGGGATCGCGTAACCCATGCTCCGCGTGGCGCCGTCGTCGGTCGCGATGGCCGTGTTGATGCCGACCACTTCGCCGCGGATGTTCAGCAACGGGCCCCCGCTGTTGCCGGGATGGATCGGCGCATCCGTCTGGATGAGGTTGCCGTAATAGCGCTCGTGGCTGCCGGTATCGAGCTGGGCGGTGAGGCTGCGCCCCAGTGCGCTGATCACGCCGAAGGACATCGCGGGTTGGCCCTCGTCCTGGCTGGCCGTACCGAGCGAGTTGCCCAGCGCGATGGCCAGGTGCCCCTGTCGGACCTGTTCGGCGCTGCCCAGCCGGGCGGGAGTCAAAGCCAAACGGTCGGCGTCGAGCACCAGGACGGCCAGGTCGCGGCGCGGATCGCTCGTCACCTCGCGGACCGTGAAGGAGCGCCCGTTGGACAGGCGGCAGACGATGTCGCCCGGGACCGCCCCGCGCACGACGTGCTCGTTGGTCAGGACGAGCCCGTCCGAGGCGATGACGACCCCGCTGCCGATCGAGACGAGTTTTGTGTCTCCCCCGCCGCCCTCCGCGGGGGTTCGCTCCTGCCGCGAGGGCTCGGCCGGGGCGTTGCCCGGCAGGCGGACCAGCGCCGCGTTTCGCCAGGCCTGGATCGCAACGACCGACGGGCGCGCTTCGTCAGCCACCGCGCTGAGCATGTTCTCAAGGTGCTCGAGCTCGGACTGCGCAGCGCCGGCCGACGGTTCAGCGGCCGCACACGCGGCGGCGAGCATCCAGGCCGCGGCCGCGATCCACGGTTTTGCCAGTCGATAACGCGTCGGTTTCATCAATGAATCGACACAGATTCAAGGTCGTCCGTGACGGTTCCCATATGTCAACCCGCAGCCGGTGCGTTTCCCCTCCCTGCAGCGGCGCGCCGGCGACGGCGTGAAAGATCTGTTCAGATCGGCACCGAAGGGGGGACAACCGCGCGTTTCGGCTGTCGCCAGACGGGGCCGGCCTGTTCGGCGTTTTCCTTGATGTACGTGACCGCCTCGTCCAGGTCGTCGGTCAGGATGAACACGTCCATGTCCGACGGGCTGATCGTCTGGTGCCGATCGAGCAGGCTCGTGCGAAGCCAGGTCACCAGCGGCTGCCAGAAGTCCTTCCCGATCAGCACGACCGGCGAGGGGTTGGTCTTCTGCGTCTGGATCAGCGTCAGCGTCTCGAACAGCTCGTCGAGCGTACCGTAGCCGCCGGGAAAACAGACCAGCCCCAGCGCGTACTTGACGAACATGACCTTCCGCGCAAAAAAGTAATCGAAGCTGATCCGATAATTGACGTAGGGGTTGGGTATCTGCTCGGCCGGCAGGTGGATGTTGAGCCCGACGCTGATGCCGCCGGCCTCGTGGGCGCCCTTGTTGGCGGCCTCCATGATGCCGCCGCCTCCGCCGGTGATGACGCTGAAGCCCGCCTCGACCAGTTTGCGTCCGAAAATCACAGCCTGCTGATAATGGTGTTCATCGGGCGTCAGGCGCGCAGAGCCGTAAACCGTGACGGCCGGCCCGATCCGGCTCATCGTCTCGAATCCTTCGACAAACTCAGCCATGATTCGGAAGATCCGCCACGTCTCTTCCGAGGCTGTCCCATTCCGGGTAATTACGCTGGACATGCATTCCTCCGGTGCCCTCACCCCGCGCCCGCCCACGTCCGTCGCGCGCGTGGGGCGATAAATCGCGGCATGCAAAGTGCGGCTCTATTCAAGTTTACCCCGCTGGTACGGCCATTGCCAGAAGGAAAACCGCATGCAAAGCGGTTTGCGGGGGATGATCGGTCGAAGGGAACAGCACGCTTGCGATGACAGGCCGCTTGCCTGTTCACGACAGCGACGAGGGCAACGCGCGATAACGGCTTCTTTTCACACGGGAAGGCCCGACCGCCGCTCAACTCAGAGCTCGCCGCAGGAGATCGTGTCAGACATCGGCTCTGCCCGCGGCCGGTTTGGGCGAAGCATCGGCGGGGTCATCCGAATTGGCCGTGTGGGCGGTCTCGTGAGTGGAATGGGCCTCGTGCTCGCTGGGATCGGGTGGCGGGAGCATGTCTTTCTGGCCCTCGTCGTTGACCGCCCGGTTGATGTCGTCCTCCATCCCCTTGAGGCCCTTTTTGAACTCCACGATGCTCTTGCCGAGGGACTTGCCGACATCCGGCAGGCGCTTCCCGAAAAGGAGCAGGCCGATAAAGGCGACGATGATCCATTCCCAGCCGCCGGGCATGCTGATGAAGGCCAAGCTGTTCAGTTGCTCAAACATAATCCGTTCCTGCCGGAGCGCGCCGGCTTCGCATGTTGCATTCCGGTCCGCTTACCGCACCGGCCCCTCGGTCGGTTGCACGTGTTTGGGGGACCCTATCGCTTGCAACGCCTTAATTATACGTCCTGCGGTCAGACAGCGTCAAACCGGCCGTCCTGCCGGGCTGAATGCTCAAAAATCCTTGTCGGGGGCCGGTTCCGTCGCTTCCGTCGGGGGTGTCTCCGCGGCCGACTCGTCGGGGTCCGGGTGGTAATCGGACAGTTCGCCGGTCGGGTCCGGTGAACGGCCGACCTCCGCGTCATGGTCGCGGCCGACGAACCCGTCGCTGACCATCGACGTGCCGGGTGGCGTGACGACCGCACTGACCGGCAAAGCGGTCGTGTTCAGCAGGAAGCGCCCGGGGGCATACGGCAGGGCCACGTAGTCGGCCCACGTCCAGGCGAAGGTGGCGTCGCCGTCCCCCTTGTCCTCGAAGGGGTCCTCCCACCAGAGGGGGAAATGTGGCACTTCGCCGGCGACGGAGGGCGCCTCGCTCGGCTCGGTCTCCCGGTGGCGGATCGCCGGAGGATGCTCGGCAGAAAGCACGCCCTCGGCGCTGGGCGTGGACCAGGTGTGCGGCGGCAGGGCGTCGTCCTGCCAGGGGTCCACCCAGGGCGGCTGCTGGCAGCCGCCGACTGCGATGGCTGTGCCGACCGCAAGGGGACCGAGAACCCGAAGTGCCGGGTTCCCACGACCGCTTTCGATGCAGGTGTTCATTGTTCGTCTGTCCATGGTAACCACTCCCGCGCCGTGGAAGGGGGTTGCTTTCCTATTGTCGGCCGAGGGGTCGTGTTTACCCAAGGGCGGCTTATCCCGAGCCACGATCGCAAGAAAGGATCTATCCTCCACGCGGTCGTCTCCTGGCTGCCTGCCGGCGGTCGCGCTTCGGAGAGAACATCGTTTGCTCATGGACCCAAGCGCGATCGACCACGCCCGGCCGACATTCTACCCCAAGCCACAACCGAACGCACGCAACCGCGTGCGGCCGGTCCGCATTTTTCAACCGGAAGGGCGGATCGGCGTCCAGCCGGCCGCGACGTGCTTGCCGCTCTCGGGCGATTCGCCCCGACCGCCACCGTGGGCCGCTGAGCCGGCGGCACGTGCTCATTTGCGCTTGAACTGTTTTTCCAGCTCGTTCAGCGACAGGCTCAGCGAGGTGGGTCGGCCGTGCGGGCAGTTCGTGGCGCGCTCGACGAGTACGCGCCGGGCCATCAGGGATGCGATTTCCTCGGGCGCGAGCGGGTCGCCCATTTTGACGGCCGCCTTGCAGGCCATCAGGCTGATCAGCGCGTCGAGCAGCAGCTCCGTCGAAGCCGGCGCATCGCGTGCCGAGAGTTGATCGAGCACATCGCCGAGGAACTCGCCGACCCTCTCGGGCTTGAGGATGTTCGGTGCCGCGTGGGCGGCCACCGTGTTGGGCCCGTACGCGCTGAGCTCGAAGCCGAGCTTTTCCAGGATCGGCCCGTGCGATTCGAGGACGGCCATCTGCTCGGGCCGTACGTCGAGCGTCTCGGGGATGAGCAGCCGCTGCGATTCGAGCGGGCCGGCGCCGAGCTGCTCGGAAAGCGCCTGGTAGAGGACGCGCTCGTGCAATGCGTGCTGATCGACGATCACGAGCCCGTCGTCGGTTTCCGCCACCAGGAAAGCGTTGTGTACCTGCATGATGTTACGGTAGGCGCCCTGCTGCAGGTCGGCCTCTGCTTGTTCGGCCGGCGCGGGGGGCTCGCCGGGCGAGGATGGCGTCGTCGACTTCGGTGTCGAAAGATTGGCATCCTCGAAGGTGTCAGCCGCCATCGTTCCGTGCAGTCCCGCCTCCTGCGCCAAAAGGGGGGGCGGCGGCCGCCAGCCGGGGGCGCCCGGCGGCATTTTTCCACCTGCTGCCGGCGGCGTGTTGATGGGCGGCGCCGTCTGTTTGAAGAAATCGACCACGGCCTGGCGCGCGCGTTCGACGCGCTGCGCTTCGTCGGGGGATGTGTCCGTCTGGGACTCGTCATAGGGGCTGCCCGCTGGTCGATACGAAGCGGCCAGGTTCGCGCTGAGGAACCGGTCGCGCAAAGCCGACAGCACCTGCGAATAGAGCGCATTGGAGTCCGCCCAGCGCACTTCGCTTTTGGTCGGGTGGACGTTGACGTCCACGGAGGACGGGTCGATCTCGACCGCCAGGAAGAAGACGGGGTAGCGATTGTGCTCGATGAGCCCGCGGTAGGCCTCGCGGACGGCATGGGCGATGGACCGGTCGCGGATGAACCGCCCGTTGAGAAAGACATACTGCCACTTGCCGGACGAACGGCTGTCGGAAGGATGCCCCACGAGGCCGCTGAGACGGAGGCCGCGCTCCTCCCGCTCGATGTCGATGAGGTCGCCGGCCAGCTTGTGGCCGTAGAGGTCGGCGATGCGCGACCGCATCTGGTCGGCCGGCCGGAGGTGATGAACGAGTCGGCCGTTGTGCGTCAGGCGGAACTCGACGCGCGTTTGCGCCAGGGCGATGCGGGCCGTCTGCTCGATGACGTGGCCGACCTCGGTGGGCGGCGTGCGGAGGAACTTGCGGCGGGCCGGCACGTTGAAGAACAGCTCGCGCACCTCGACGGTCGTGCCGGGCGGGCCGGCGGCGGCCGTCACCGGCTCGATGCGCGGGCCGGCCATTGCGATCTCGTGGCCCGCGTCCTCGTCCGGGCGGCGCGAGACGATCCGCAGTTGCGCGACCGCGCCGATGCTCGGCAGCGCCTCGCCGCGGAAGCCCATCGTCCGGATCGCGTAGAGGTCGTCCTCGTTGCGGATCTTGCTGGTGGCGTGCGGGAGGACGCTGCGGGCCAGATCGTCAGCCGTCATCCCCTCGCCGTCGTCGACGATGCGGATGAGCTTGCATCCGCCCTGTTCGACGGCGATCTCGACGCGCGTCGCACCGGCGTCGAGACTGTTCTCGACGAGCTCCTTGACGACGCTGGCCGGCCGCTCGATGACCTCGCCGGCCGCGATCTTGTTGACCAGCAGGTCCGGCAGAATGTGGATCCTGGACATGGCGGCTCCCGACTCTGCACGCATCCGGCGCGCTGTGTTGCCAAGTATACGCCCCGCCCGCACGCACGGTCAAAACGTCCTTAAAAACCGGGCGCGGAAGCGGCCGGCGGTGTACGAAAGGCGCAGCGCGCATGACCGCGCAGACGCATCCGATCCGGTGCTCCTGATTCGCAGGCTATTTGCGGGGCGCGGTTTTTTTGCGGGTGTTCTTGCGGGAGGATTTGCGAGCGGGCTTCGGTGCGCGGGGGTCCTTGCCCTGGTCGCGCATGCGCTGTTCGCGGGCGGCGATGAGCGCGACGGCCTTGTCGAGCGTGACGTCGGACGGGTCGAGCCCCTTGGGCAGCGTCGCGTTGACGACGCCGTCGGTCACGTAGGTGCCGTAGCGCCCGCTTCGCACCTGGACTTTGCCGCCGGACTGAGGATGCGTGCCCAGCTCTTTGAGTGTGGCGTTGGACGACTGCCGGCCGCGCTGTTTGGGCTGGGCCAGAAGACGGAGCGCTTCATCGAACGTGATCGTGCGGAGCTGCGCATGATTTTCCAGGCTGCGCGTTTCGTTGCTCATCTTGAGGTAGGGCCCGAACTTGCCGTCCTGGACCGTGATCGGCTCGCCGGTCTCCGGGTGCGTGCCGAGCGTTCTGGGAAACGACAGCAGCAGCAGCGCGTCCTCGAGCGTGAGCGTGTGCGGGTCCATTTCCGGCCAGAGGCTGGCCATCTTCGGTTTCCCGTCCCGTTTCAAGGTGCCCTTTTCCGTGCGCTCCGCGTCGCCGAGCTGCACGTAGGGGCCGAAACGCCCCGACTTGAGGTAGACCGGCTTGCCCGTCTGCGGGTCGTTGCCGAGCTGCCTGCCGCCGTTGGCCCCTTGGCTGAGCAGTTTCTGGATCGCGTCGCTCGTCAGCTCGTCGGGTGCCATGTCCTCCGGGATGGTGACGCGGCTTTGGCCGTCGGCCACCTCGAGGTACGGGCCGTAACGGCCAATCCGCGCAGCGACGGGCTGGCCCTGCTTATCAGTGCCCAGCGGGATCGTCGAAATCTCGCGCGGATCGATCCGCTCGGAGACCGAGCCGATGCGTTTTTTCAAACCGAGCGGTTCCAGGTCTTCGGGGCGTGCATCCGGGGCCGTCTCGCCGAAGTAGAACGCGTGGAGCCACGGCTCAGCCTCGCGCTGGCCCGAGGCGATCGCGTCGAGATCGTCCTCCATCTTGGCTGTGAAATCGAAGTCGACCAGGTCCGCGAAGTGCTTTTCGAGCAGGTGCGTGACGGCGAAAGAAGTCAGCGTCGGGACCAGCGCCGACCCGCTCTTGCGGACGTAACCGCGGTCCTGGATCGTCTGGAGGATGGCCGCGTAGGTCGAGGGCCGACCGATCCCGCGCTCTTCGAGTTCCCGGATGAGGCTGGCTTCCGTGTAGCGCGGCGGCGGCTGCGTCTCGTGTGACTTCGGCTCGAGCTTGAGGGGGGCCAACGAGTCGCCCTCCCGGACGGCGGGCAGCACCTTCTCCTGGTCCTCGAGTTCGGCCTTCGGGTCGTCGGCGCCCTCGACGTAGGCGCGGAGAAAGCCTGGAAAGGTGATGACCTTGCCCGAGACGCTGAAGACGGCCGACCCGTGTTCGCCGGCGGACGCCTCGATGCGAACGTTCGTGCGAAGGCCCGTCGCGTCCTTCATCTGGCAGGCGAGCGTTCGTTTCCAGATCATTTCGTAGAGCTTTCGCGCGTCGTCCTCCAGATTGCCGGCCACTTCCCGGGGCGTGCGGAAGGCCTCGCCGGCCGGTCGGATCGCCTCGTGCGCTTCTTGGGCGGCCTTGGACCGCGTCTTGTAGACGCGCGGCTTGTCCGGCAGGTAGTCGGGGCCGTAGAGGTCGGCCGCCTGCCGACGCGCTGCATTCACCGCCTGCTCGGACAGATGCACCGAGTCGGTGCGCATGTAGGTGATGTAGCCGTTCTCGTAAAGGTGCTGGGCGACACGCATCGTTTTGACGGCTGAGAACCGTAGCTTCCGGGCAGCTTCCTGCTGGAGCGTCGAGGTGACGAACGGCGGATGGGCGCGTTGAACGAAGGGGCGCTCCGCGACCTGGGCGACGGAAAAGTCGGCCGACCGCAGCGCCTCGGCGACGGACATCGCCTTGCGCTCGTCGACCAGCAGCGCATCGGAGCGTTCCGCGAGCCGACCCGTTGCCGGGTCGAGATCCTTGCCCGTGGCGATACGCCGGCCGGCAAGCTCGATCAGCCGGGAAGCCAGCGTTTGGCCGGGCTCTGCGCCGGCCTGCAGCTCGGCCTCGATATCCCAGTAGCGCCCGGAAACGAACTGCATTCGCTCGCGCTCGCGCTGAACGACCAGCCGTGTCGCGACCGACTGGACCCGGCCGGCGGACAGTTTCGGCCGGATCTTCCGCCACAGCACGGGCGAGACCTCGTAGCCGTAAAGGCGGTCGAGAATGCGGCGGGCCTCCTGGGCCGTGACGAGCTGCATGTCCAGGGCGCGCGGGTGCGCCAGCGCCTCGCGGATGGCCGGCTCGGTGATCTCGTCGAAGACCATCCGGTAAACCGGGACCTTCGGCGCGAGGATCTCGGCGAGGTGCCAGGCGATGGCCTCGCCCTCGCGGTCCTCATCGGTCGCCAGGTAGAGCGCGTCAGCTTTCTGAAGGAGTTTTTTCAGCTTGGTCACCTGCGGTTTCTTTTTCCGCGGGATGACGTAGAGCGGCGTGAAGCGATCGTCGACATTGACGCCGATCCGCGCCCACTCCTCCGATTTGTATTCGGCCGGTATCTCGGCGGCCGTGGAGGGCAGGTCCCGGATGTGGCCCACGGACGACTCGACCATGAAACCGCGGCCGAGGTACCGCGCGATGGTGCGGGCCTTGGCGGGGGACTCGACAATGACCAGCGCCGTCCCGCCGTTGGTTGTCAGCCGCCCCGAACGCCCGGCGGCAGAATCGGCTTTGGCGGGCGCCTTTTTTTGACGACGACCGTTGCCGGCATGCGAGGAAGAGGATGCTTTTTCTGGGTTTTCTGGCATAATATAAAGAGACACTGAGAAGCCGCAGCATTTTGCGGGCCTCTCTATCTTCTTTCGTTTGAAATCCCATTGTGTTCAACAACACAGGGACGTCAAATCGGCCGATGGCAGGCGGGTCGAAGCGGCGTTATAAGGCCTGTCGCTTCAGGATCGTCGCTGTCAACGTCGAATCTCATCGGTCAAGCGGCCGCCAAACTGCAGCGGCCGATTATAGGCACCGTCCGGCAGGGGGCCTTGCTTGTGCTGCTCGAAAGCCCTCCCGGCCTTGCCGGGGCGGGTCAGGGCCTTGCTTTTGCACCATACCCCGGTATCCTAATGGCTCTTTTCTGAACCACAGGCGAGGCAGATCAAAACAAGGAATATTCAGTCATGATGAAATTTTTCCGTAAATACATGAAGCATTTGCTCGCCGTATTCATGGCGCTTCTTCTCGTGGTTTGGCTGGGTGGACAGGCCCTGCGCAGCGTTTTCCAAAATCGGCACATGATGGC
>Ga0272443_10007113_pt1 | contig 10812 bp, 7 predicted proteins | sample SSMAcet12_FD_193581 | JGI IMG/M metagenome (GOLD analysis project Ga0272443, IMG submission 193581) | Marine sediment archaeal communities from Little Sippewissett salt marsh, Falmouth, MA, United States - SSM-Acet-12 | ecosystem: Environmental > Aquatic > Marine > Wetlands > Sediment ... | reverse complement strand
CCGATCCCGCCCTGCCGTGCCATGAATACGTCGAAGAACGCAGCCAGGTAAAGAGCGGATACGATCACGGCCAGCGCGAGATACCGCGCCGGCACGCGCTGCGGATCGATCCGCCGTAATTCGTATCCGCACAGGTAGTACGGAATGTAAGGCAGGAACATGGTGAAGATGGATCGCTGACGGTCCCAGAGCAGCACATCGGTCTGGAAGTACGCGTTGGCCAGAACCAGGCCCATGACAATGACTCCAAGTCGCTGGGTTTGATCGGCCCAACGAACGAAGACACGCAGCGCGGGCGTGATCAGGTACAGCCCGAGGATCATGTAGAGAAACCACAAATGGTAGTACGGATCGCCAGCGATAATCAGACGCATCGCCCGTGCTGCGGTCAGTTGCTCGCCATCGAGGCAGACGCGGACAGCCAGATAGACGCCCGTCCAGAAGACCAGGGGAACACCGACCCGAAAGAGGCGCCGCTGATAGAACTGTCTGAATGACTCGTGTCGTGAATCGTCCAGCAGCAGCGCGCCGCTGATCATCACGAAGATGGGAATGGAGGCGTGCCCCAGGTAGAAGAGCCAGCCGCCGACCCACCAGTCGAAGGTGAACGGTTCGGCCTCCATCGCCAGCCAGATCGCCACGTGGGCGGTGACCACGAGATACATGGCCAGGATTCTGAGCCGGTTGATGTATTGGATATTTCGCGCTCGCTCGGGTGGCACGCCGGCAACCTCCGAGGGACGTAATGACGTTGTCGGTTCTTCACGCTGCTGTTGATACCGTGTGCACCACGGCAACGATGAGGCGCAGGACGAGGACAAAGCGGCCGCACGTCATTCGTCGCCGGAGGCCTCTTCGCCCTTGGGCGCCCTGGGACCGGGCTGACGAGCGGCCAGGAGTTGCGAGACCCAGCCGAAGACCGTCATGCCGCCAAAAGCCGCCGGCAAGATCCAGCGCTGAACGGGCAAGGCGGACGCGAGACGAACACCCAGGCCCAGCAGCAGCACCTGGACCCCCAGCATTAGGCTCGTCGCCCCGACGATGCTGTAACACAGTGGCACAATCACCTGTTTGATGAACCAGATCAAAAGGAAGCCCCCGACGCCACCGATGAGAATCGCCCCCATCAGGTACCACTTCGTCGGGCCCAGCGCGTCCCAGGTGTCCTTGAGAATCGCCTTGGAACGTTCCTGGAAATCCTCTTCGGACCCGCTGATTTCGTTCAGGTACATCTGCCGCGTGTTCGGGTCCATGGTGCTGAAGGATTGATACAGATACGACTGTCCGTTCAGAGCGGTCTGCTGCTCGTCGGTCACCGTCTCTGCGGGCGGCTGCTTGTCCAGGACGACGCCGGCGTATCCAGCCGCGCCGACCAGCGCGAAGATCAGGGTCGCCAGGACGATCATCAAAACGTTCCTCAACAGAACCGAGACGATCCCCAACACCAGCGCCCCGACCGCCATGCTGATGAACAGATGAACGCCCAACTGCTGCGCCACCGCCAGGCCCACCACCGCCCCGACCGCCGCACCCAGCAGGCCGATCACGACCGTGCTGTACCGTGTGCCACCCAGCCAGAGCACCAGCCCGACCAGCGCCATCCCGGCGCCGACGCCGATCAGCAGCGACGGGTTCACGTCCAGGAACAGGGTCTCGATTCGCAAGAGCAGTTCGTTCATCGGTCCGTCACGTCCAAAGGAACCAGCAAAATACTGGGCATAGGATAATGGCCGACCGGGCCACGATCCATGGCAAATCGGGTCGGAGCGACAGTTTTTCGTTGTCTTTTGCTACGCGTCGCCTTTAATTTGGGGCATCGGCAGAACATTGTGATCTGGAAATTATCCGCCCGAACGGTTCCACGAGGCAGCAAGAATAGGAAACACCATGCTCTACTACAAGCGCGGCAGTGAAAGTGACAATCTCAGCGCCGACGACCTTAAGCAAGGTCTCTACGAGGCACTGGACCAGTTGGGCACCAGGCAGAAGGTCCTCGCCCTGCCGCCGGATATTACGCGATTCTATTCCCGCGCCGGGGAGCTGACCCGCTACGCCTGGCAATACTACGGCGCGACCATGACGGACGTTCTGCCGGCGGTGGGGACGCACTTCGCGATGACCGAGGCCGAGATCCGGCGCATGTTTGGCGAGGTCCCGGTCGAACTCTTCCGCGAGCACGACTGGCGTGGCGGGCTGGCCACGCTGGGCGAGGTGCCGGGCGAGTTCATCAAGGAAGTCAGCGAAGGCAAGCTGGATTTCTCCTGGCCTGCCCAGGTCGATAAACTGCTCGTCGAAGGCGGGTTCGATCTGATCCTGTCGCTCGGCCAGGTCGTGCCCCACGAAGTGGTCGGCATGGCTAACTACAACAAAAACGTCTTCGTCGGCACCGGGGGCGTTGAAGGCATCAACAAGAGTCACTACCTCGGCGCCGTCTACGGTATGGAACGGATGATGGGCCGGGCCGATACACCGGTGCGCCGCGTACTGAACTACGCCTCCGACCACTTTGGCCGCGATCTGCCGCTGGTGTACGTGCAAACGGTCGTCGGACCATCCGAAGACGGCCTCGTGACGCGCGGGCTGTTCATTGGCGACGATATCGAGTGCTTCAACCGGGCCGCGGAGTTGTCACTGAAGGTCAATTTCCAAATGCTCGACGAGCCCTTGCAGAAGGCGGTCGTTTACCTCGAGCCGGAAGAGTTCAAAAGCACCTGGCTGGGCAACAAAAGCATCTACCGCACCCGCATGGCCATGGCCGATGGCGGCGAGCTGATCGTCCTGGCGCCGGGTTTGCGCGAGTTCGGTGAGGACAAGCAGATCGACGCGCTGATCCGCAAGTACGGCTACGTCGGCACTGACAAGGTCCTGCAACTGGTCGAAGAAAACGAAGACCTGCGCGCCAATCTCAGCGCCGCCGCCCATCTGATCCATGGATCGTCCGAAGACCGCTTCACCGTCACCTACTGCCCGGGCCACCTGACCAAGGAACAGATCGAGGGCGTCAACTTCCAATACGCCGACCTAGATGAGATGACGGCCAAGTACGACCCCAAGAAGCTCAAAGATGGCTTCAATACCGTCGGAGACGAACAAATCTTCTACATCTCCAACCCCGGCCTGGGCCTCTGGTCCACCCAAGCCCGTTTTCAGTAGCCGGACGCTCGTCAATCACGAATAGAACGCTCTGCGGATGTCATCCTGAGTGAAGCGTAGCGCAATGAAGGATCTGGCCTGGGAATAGGCAATGCATGTCCCAACGTATGTAACGTCTTCATCGAAGCCCAGATCCTTCGCTAATGCTCAGGATGACAGGCACCGCTGGGTGCGTTGCGATCGCTACCGGGCGACGGTGAAGCAGAGATCGTAGGGGTCGCCTTTGTTGACTTCGTCGCGGGTCAGGCCGCCGTTGTCCTGGGCGTCTTCCATGATGCTGTAGAGGCGATAGCCGGCTTCCGTGCGCCGGTAACGAAGCGGTTGGCCGTCGAAGGGATCAATCGGCACCGCGTCGAGATACTGCGGCACCAATTCGGCCAATTGGTCGGGCACTCCCCCGGTCGCCAGACGGTAGCGTTCTATCGCCAACGCCGTGCGCGCCAGATCCAGATGCGCCCGGCAGCGCAGATCGAGTTCGGCCACACGTCCCAGGGCCGGCGCCAGGATTTTGACGACCGTGTGGAGGAACGAAAGATCGTCCAATTCGTCATGGATCTGGCGAAACCGAACCGCCCGCTCCACAGGGGGCAACTCCGAGGCCGCGATACAATCGGCCATGTAGTCCAGGATGTCCGCCATCCCGAGTCCTCCCAAGCCCGGAATCCTCATCGCTGGGGCATTGCCTCTTCCCAACTTGGACGGGTCGCGGGTGTATTCGATCATGAAGCATCGCTCGCCGATCAGAGCGTCGGTCAGATCCAACGTTGAAACCGCCTCCGCGAGCATTCGGTCCATCTGGGTCAACTGTTCATCGGTGAACGATGTCACGCTCAAGGTCTGCTCGACGGCGCGGAGCGACAAGGCGGTACAGGCAACGCGCACGAGATAGCTGATCAGTGACGGTTCGTGCTGAAGCGACCGAATCAGGCCCAATTCGTCTTCCAGGTGGGCCAGCACGGCCTCCGCATCATCTCGCTGCCCTTGTGAAACCATAGCGGCCGCCAGCAACTGGGCACAATGCTTCAGCGACAACAGGAAAGACATGCCCTGCACATAATCCCAATCGTAGCGACACTGCTCGATCGTGCCGGCCTGCCTGAGCAACGCCAGAGACGCTTCGTTCTCAGCGAGGAAGTTCTCGGTCGCCGCAGCAACCGTCTCTGGCAACGCCGTCCCGGCAACCGGTAGCGGCGCCTCCCCGGCCACCAACGTATTGGCCTGGTCGGCCGGCGCGAGATAGGCCGCAAAGGCCTTCATGTAGACCTCAGCGGCGTTCTCAGTGCCCTCGGGCACCTGATGCCGCGCCGCCAGTTCGGCGAAACTCGTCGGATGTCCCTGGGCGCGCAGTGCCTTCAACTGTCGCTCGATGCCGCCCCTCTGGGCCATTATCAGCAAAACGATCAGCACGACCAACAGCCCCACGACCCCGAGAACCACATGCCAGGCGCACAGGCCTCCGCGTTTCTCTTTTCGCTCTTCATCCATAGCACACGCTCTCCAACTCTGTGGCCGCCGGCCACCGCCGCACTTCGGATTGCCCCAACGATTATAACCCGATAGCAGACTTCAAGAAAGGCGGGATTTGTAGTCGGGGTAGGTGAAGCGGCGCTGGGTGGTGAAGGTGTCGGTGGCGGGATCGTAGAGGACGATGTCGGGCAGGTTGATGCCGTTGAACATGGTGTTCTTGACCATGGTGTAGTGGGCCATGTCGTGGAAGACGAGCTTGTCGCCAATCTTCAGCGGCTCACCGAAGGAATAGTCACCGATCACGTCACCGGCCAGGCAGGTCATGCCCGCCAGGCGATAGGTGTGGGCCAGCACGTCCGGCTCGGCGGCATTCGTAATTACGGGCCGGTAAGGCATCTCCAACACATCGGGCATGTGGGCCGAAGCGGAGGTGTCGAGCACCGCGATATCCATGGCATTGTACGTCAGATCGAGCACGCTGCTGACGAGGAACCCGGTGTTCAGCGCGATCGCTTCGCCTGGCTCGAGGTAGACCTGCACGTCGTACTTCTCGCGTATCTCATTCACGATCCGGCAGAGTCGCTCGACATCGTAGTCGTCGCGCGTGATGTGGTGCCCCCCACCCAGGTTGAGCCACTGCGCCTGTTCCAGCAACGGCCCGAACTGTTTGTCAACAGCCCGCCAGGTCCGCTCGAGCGCGTCGCTGTTCAATTCGCACAGCGTGTGGAAATGCAGACCCGAAATCCCCTCGGGCAATGTGTCGCCCAACTGATCGCGCGTGATCCCCAGGCGCGAGCCCGGCGCGCAGGGGTCGTAGATGGCAGTCTTAACCTCGGAATGGCGCGGGTTGAGACGCAGGCCGCACTGCACGCCCGAGCCAGACCGCCGGACCCACGGGTAGAAATGCTCGTATTGGGCCAGCGAATTAAAAACGACATGATCGATGGTCTGGAGGAATTCGTCGAACTCGTCGTCGCGATAGGCCGGAGCGCAAAGGTGCACCTCGCCCCCGATGTATTCGCGGGCCAGCTTCGCCTCGAACAGCGCACTGGCGGCCGCACCGGGCAGAACCTGCTTGACCTGATCGAACACCGACCACGCCGCGAAACCCTTCAAGGCCAGCAGGATCTTACAGCCTGTCTCGCGCTGGACGCGCCCCAGGACATCGAGGTTCTCCTGGAGATAGCCCCGATCGATCACGTAGCACGGGGTCCGCAGGCTGTTAATGTCACCTCTCAAGCAACGATTTCGTGCCATGGCAAACCGTACTCGTTAAGCTTTTCCATGAACGGGTCGGGATCGAACTGCTCGACGTTGAACACGCCCTTGTTCTGCCACTGGCCCGTGACCATCATCATCGCGCCGATCATCGCGGGCACGCCCGTCGTGTACGAGACGGCCTGGGCCTGGACCTCCTTGAAACACTCTGCATGATCGCAGACGTTGTAGATCTTCAGTTTCTTGGGCTTGCCATCCTTGACGCCCTCGAAGTCACAGCCGATGCTGGTCTTGCCATGGTAGTTGACGCCCAGCGAGCCGGGATCGGGCAGCAGCGCCTTGAGGAACTCCAGCGGGATGATCTGCTGGCCCTGGAATTCGACCGGCTCGATGCTCGTCATGCCGACGTTTTGCAGGACGCGCAGGTGCGTGAGGTATTCCTGACCGAAGGTCATCCAGAAGCGGATGCGCTTGAGTCCTTTAATGTTTTTGACCAGCGACTCTTCCTCTTCGTGGTAGAGCAGGAAGGCCTTGCGCACGCCCACTTCGGGGAAATCGATGTCACGACTGACCGAGAGCGGATCGGTCTCCTTCCACTGCCCTTCTTCCCAGTACTTGCCCCGCTGGGTAATCTCGCGAATGTTGATCTCCGGATTGAAGTTCGTCGCAAAGGGATGCCCGTGCTCGCCCGCGTTGCAGTCGAAGATATCGACGGTGTGGATCTCGTCGAAGTGATGCTTCTGGGCGTAGGCGCAGAAGATGTTCGTCACGCCCGGATCGAAGCCGGAACCGAGCAGCGCCATGATGCCCTTCTCGCGGAAGCGGTCGTGATAGGCCCACTGCCATTCATACTCGAACTTGGCCTCATCGCGCGGCTCGTAGTTGGCGGTATCGAGATAGTCCACGCCCGTCTCCAGACACGCGTCCATGATGGGCAAGTCCTGGTAAGGCAATGCGACGTTGAGCACCAGGTCCGGCTTGAACTGGCGGATCAGCCTGGCCACCTGGGCCGGATCGTCGGCGTCGACCTGGGCCGTCTCGATCGGCCTGGGCAGTTCCGCCGCGATCTGCTCGCACTTACTCACCGTCCGGCTGGCCAGACACAGCCGCTCGAACACCTCCGGCGCCGCCGCACACTTCCGTACCACCACGTTACCCACGCCACCGGCACCAATGATCAATACACTGCCCATCTGGACTCTCCTGACGATCCTGTTCCAGAGCGGATTCGGCCCCGCCGACCCCCTGGAATTCCCTTGCAACCAGCACCGAAATCAGCATAATGATTGGGCTGATTCCCACGTGAATCCGTACGTTACAGCCAAAGAATTGACCCGTAAAGCGAAAACCGTCCGGGCGAGCCATCATTCGTCCAGACGCCGGACAAAGGAGCGATTGATCATGGCACAAGCAGACATCGGTGTAATCGGCCTGGCCGTCATGGGTGAGAACCTGATCCTGAACATGGAGAGCAAAGGCTTCACGGTCGCGTGCTTCAACCGGACCGTGTCCAAGGTGGATAACTTCACGAACGGTCGCGCCAAGGGCAAGAATATCGTTGGCTGCCATTCGATCGAGGAACTGACGGCCAATCTCAAAACGCCCCGCAAGGTCATGCTCATGGTCAAAGCAGGCCAGGCGGTCGACGCCTTTATCGACAAGGTCCTGCCCCACCTGGAAGACGGCGACATTATCATCGACGGCGGCAACAGCCACTTCCCCGACACCATCCGCCGAACCGAATACGTCGAGAGCAAGGGCAAGCTCTATATCGGCACTGGTGTCTCCGGCGGCGAGGAAGGCGCCCTGCTGGGCCCGTCCATGATGCCCGGCGGTTCGCCCAAGGCCTGGCCAGCCGTCAAGGACATCTTCCAGTCGATCTGTGCCCAGACCGATAGCGGCGAGCCCTGCTGCGACTGGGTGGGCGAGAACGGCGCGGGCCACTTCGTCAAGATGGTCCACAACGGCATCGAGTACGGCGACATGCAGATGATCTGCGAGACCTACCAGATGATGAAGGAAGGTCTCGGCATGACCAACCAGGAAATGCACGAGACGTTCGCCGAGTGGAACAAAGGCGAGCTGGACTCGTATCTGATCGAGATCACGCGTGACATCCTGGGTTACAAGGACGAGGACGGCAACGAAGTGATCGACCTGATTCTCGACACCGCCGGCCAGAAGGGTACTGGCAAATGGACCGCCATCGCGGCGCTCGACTTGGGCCAGCCTTTGACATTGATCGGCGAGGCGGTCTTCGCCCGGTGTCTCTCGGCCTTGAAGGAAGAACGCGTGGCGGCTTCGAAGGTGCTCTCGGGTCCGAAGGCCGCGTTCAAAGGGGACAAGCAAACCTTCATCAACGATCTGCGTCACGCTCTGTATGCGGCCAAGATCGTCAGCTATGCCCAAGGTTACCAACTGATGCGGGCGGCGGCGGATGAGTACAAGTGGAACCTCAACTACGGCGGCATCGCTTTGATGTGGCGCGGCGGCTGCATCATCCGCTCGGCCTTCCTGGGCAAGATCAAGGAGGCCTTCGACAAAGAGCCCAACCTGACGAACCTGCTGCTAACCCCGTTCTTCAAGGACGCGGTCGAGCAGGCTCAGGCCTCCTGGCGGCGCGTGGTCACGGCGGCGGTCGAGATGGGCATCCCCGTCCCGGCCATCAGCACGGCCCTGGCCTACTACGATGGCTATCGGCACGAGCGGCTGCCCGCCAATCTGCTCCAGGCGCAGCGGGATTACTTCGGGGCCCACACGTACGAGCGCGTGGACAAGCCGCGGGGCGAATTCTCCCACACGAACTGGACCGGACGCGGCGGGGATACGGCCGCTTCGACCTACGTCGTCTAGCGGCTCTGGAGCCAACCGATGCACCGCAGCCTCCGGATGCAGTCCGTGCAGACGCCGATCATCCCGGTTGTCGGCGAGTTGATTCGTGCGAATCCAGGCACAATCTCGCTGGGCCAGGGGGTCGCTTACTACGGACCGCCGCCGGAGGCTGCGCAAGCCATTCAGACCTTTCTCTCGGACCCGGAGAACCACAAGTACAAGCTCGTTCAGGGCATCGGCGAACTGCTCGACGCCATCGAGAAGAAACTCGCCACCGAGAACGGCATCGACCTCGATGGGCGGCGGATCGTCGTCACGGCCGGCGCCAATATGGGCTTCGTCAACGCGATCCTGGCCATCACCGATCCGGGTGATGAGATCATTCTCAACCTCCCCTATTACTTCAATCACGAGATGGCCATCACGATGGCCGACTGTAAAGCGGTGTGCGTGCCTACCGACGAGGACTACCAGTTGCAGCCCGAGGCCATCGAGGCCGCGATCACCGAACGCACCCGCGCGATCGTCACGATCTCGCCCAACAACCCGACCGGCGCGGTGTACCCGGAAGAGACGCTCCGCACGGTCAACGACATCTGTCGGCAACGCGGTATCTATCACATCAGCGACGAAGCCTACGAATACTTCACCTACGACGGGGCGCGCCACTTCTCACCCGGTTCGATCGCAGGCAGTGACGAGCACACCATCTCGCTGTTCTCGCTCTCGAAGGCGTACGGCTTCGCAAGTTGGCGAATCGGCTGGATGGTTATCCCCGAGCACCTCTTCGAGCCCGTGCGCAAGATCCAGGACACCATCCTGATCTGCCCGCCCGTAGTCTCCCAGTGGGCGGCGGCCGGAGCCATGAGTGTGGGGCGCGGGTATTGCCAGGACAAGTTGCAAGCGACCAGCGAGATTCGCCAGCTCGTCCTCGACCGGTTGCGTGAAATTGACGACTTCGTCACTGTTCCGGACGCGCGTGGGGCCTTCTATCTACTGCTCCGCGTCCACACGGACATGGCCCCGATGGAACTGGCCCGCCGGCTCATCGAAGAACACCACGTCGCCGTCATCCCCGGTTCCACGTTTGGCATCGAGGACCAGTGCCTGCTGCGTCTCGCCTACGGGGCTCTGCAAAAGGATACCGCCATCATAGGTATTGACCGCCTCATCCACGGCCTGCAACACCTGCGGGGACGGTGAGTGCCTCCCCTCGAATTCCGCACGGATCGCCTCCGAGTTGGCCCATTGAATTAGACAGCACAGGTCCGTTGTGCTAAGCTAACCGGCGGTTGCAGAAGCGTTATTCTATACTCGTGTAGATGGAGATCGACATGATGACCGACATCAAGAAATATGAAGCCTGGTTCGTTACCGGGAGTCAGCACTTGTATGGCCCCGAGACACTCAAGCAGGTCGCCGAAGACTCCAAAGCAATCGCCCAAGCCCTCACGCGATCCAAGCACATCCCGGTGAAGGTCGTGTTCAAGCCGGTGTTGACGACACCCGAGGCCATCTACGAATTGTGCGCCAAGGCCAGCACGTCGCCCAAATGCATCGGGCTGATCACCTGGATGCACACGTTCTCGCCGGCGAAGATGTGGATTGCCGGTCTCAAGGCGCTGAGCAAACCGTTCGTCCATCTACACACCCAGTTCAATCGTGACATCCCCTGGGACCAGATCGATATGGACTTTATGAACCTCAACCAGAGCGCCCACGGCGGCCGCGAGTTCGGGTTCATCTGCACGCGCCTGCGGCGCAATCGCAAGGTCGTCGTCGGTCACTGGCAGGAACCCGATGTCCAGGCCCAGTTGGGCGTATGGACCCGGGCGGCCTGCGCCTGGCACGACGCCCAGGGCGCCAAGGTCGTCCGCTTCGGTGACAACATGCGTGAAGTGGCCGTGACCGAAGGCGACAAAGTCGAGGCCCAGATGCGACTGGGGTACTCGGTCTACGGCTACGGCGTCGGCGATCTGGTCGCCCGCGTCAACGAGGTGACCGATCGTGAGATCGACAAGTTGATCGGCGAATACGAAGCCGCCTATGAACTGGCCAAGCCGATCCGCCAGGACGGCAAGAAACGCGCCACGCTGCGTGAAGCGGCGCGGATCGAGCTGGGTATGCGCGGGTTTCTCGAGA
>Ga0272443_10007112_pt1 | contig 10813 bp, 8 predicted proteins | sample SSMAcet12_FD_193581 | JGI IMG/M metagenome (GOLD analysis project Ga0272443, IMG submission 193581) | Marine sediment archaeal communities from Little Sippewissett salt marsh, Falmouth, MA, United States - SSM-Acet-12 | ecosystem: Environmental > Aquatic > Marine > Wetlands > Sediment ... | reverse complement strand
GTTTTTGCCGCCAGGATGAATGTCTCCCTTGTAAATGATGGACCTGTAACGATTATGATCGATAGTGACGAACTTAACTGATTTCGACAGGCTGCTTGAAACCCGGCGATTGGTGCTTGCCTCCGGTTCGCCAAGGCGGGTCAAGATATTGAAAGAGGCCGGCTATAAGTTCCGGCAGATCATTCCAGCGCTGGACGAAAGTTCCTGCAATCACAAAGACCCCTTTCGTCTCGCCAGGTTACTGGCGGAAATGAAGGCGAATGCTATCGCTGACCTTCTGGATAAAGACGAAGTGGCCCTGGCGGGCGACACGATTGTCCTGCTCGACGGCGAAATTTTGGGTAAACCGGGATCGCCGAATGAAGCGCTCGCGATGCTCTCGCGTTTGTCCGGTAACGAACATACCGTTTGCACCGCAATTGCGCTTCAGGATTATGCCGGGATAATTCAATCGGATTATGAATTAACCATGGTTAAGTTCAACCGGGTGGATGAGGAGAGCCTGAAAGCGTATATCGCCACCGGCGAGCCCCTTGACAAGGCCGGAGCCTATGGGATACAGGGTCTCGGGGGTTTTTTAGTTGACAGTATAGATGGAAATTTAGATAATGTGATCGGCTTACCGATGACCCTTTTGGAACGATTATCGGGGCGCTTGCTTAAGGAAAAGGATTAAAATGTCAGCGAATTATTACCGTGATATCGGCAACCAGTTGCGCAAAATCCGGGAAGAGAAAAAGAAAGAAATTAAGGATATCGCGCAGGATTCAAGGATATCTGAAGAATATATTCAGGCGATCGAGGCGGGCAACATAAAGGAATTTCCTTCGACCGTGTATTATAACCTGTTTGCGCGTGCATACGCCAGGGAACTCGGTGTCGATCCCGAAAAGATGTTTGTCATTTCATCCGAAGAAACCCAGGAACTCGAGAAAGTCGAAGAGCTTGGCGAAAATATATCTGCTCAGGAGTTGAGAGGTCTTGATGTTCAGATGGATGACGAAGAGAAATCGACCGGCAGCGCTATCTTCTGGCTGGCCGGAGTTGGAATAATAATTATAGCTGTAGTTCTGATATTCTATTTTACGGAATTCGGAAACCGTGGCTCTCAGACCGAAGTAGAACTACCCGTTCGGGAAGAAATCACCTCCAGCCAGGCGGAGCCGGAACCGGCAAACCAGCCGGTTGATTCACCGGTCATCCTCGCCGGAGAGAATACACCTGAGAATGTCGAAATAATCGGGGAGAAAACCAGGACGGAGATGGAGAAGCCGGCGGAGCCGACTCTTCCGCCAATGATCCTTCGGATCGATGTTATTGATTCCAGTTGGGTGCTGGTGATGGCTGACGGTGATACAGTTTTGAATCGAAGTCTCTTCGCGGGAGACTTCAGGGTCCTTCGCGCAGATCAGAGGTTTATTGTAACGGCCTGGAATCCTGCCGGGCTGGAATTTAAACTGAATGGCCGGGATATGCGGAGTATTTCGCCGCTGGGGCGCCCGGTGCGAAATGTTGTGATCGATCGTACTAACATGGAAAGCTATTACAAACAGGCCGCCGGCGGTGAGGGCGGAGAAGAATCCGTTGACGAACTTTAGGCACATTATTACCAGGATCATACTTTATTTCGCCAGGCGGAAATTCGAATCGGGCGGAATAAACCTGCCGGATGACCTGAAAATGGTCACCAGCCTGCTGATCTGCCTTCCTCCCGATCAGCGGGAGCTTACCATGATTAAGAATCTTCTTCCTCAGATAAACAGGACTTTTGCCGGGGCCAAAATATGCCTCCTGGCATCTCCCGGAAGTATGATATATAATATCTTTCCGCGGCGCGGATTCCATATCATGACACCCGGCAACAAGGAGCTTTCGTGGGGTGGAATGGCATCAAAGGAATACTTGAGAAAGCTTAAAGAAGAAAAATTCGAAATGATCTTCGATATGAATCTCGAAACCAACTACTTTGCTCAGGGAATCCTCCTGGCTTTTCCGGACGCGGTCAGGGTCGGCCCTGCCAACCGGCTTGAAAGACCATACTACAATTTAGAAATAAAAACGCGGTTTCTTCGCGATGAGAAGAACATATACAAATCAATGGTAGAAACGATCGATCGCCTGATTAATCCGGAAACCGAACCGGAAGAAGAAACGGTCGACGAAACCGAATCATAAAGCTTCGAGGGAAATAGTGTACCTAAAGAGATTGGAACTTCTCGGATTTAAGTCATTTCCAGAGAAAACCGTAATAAAATTAACAAACGGTGTTACCAGCGTAGTCGGGCCGAACGGATGCGGCAAGAGCAATATTCTCGATGCCATGCGATGGGTGCTTGGTGAACAGAAAGTCAGCCTTCTGCGCGGTTCGAAAATGGAAGAAATCATTTTCAACGGCACCCGTGACATGAAACCGCTCGGTATGGCCGAGGTTACCCTCGTTATCCAGAACAGCCGGGGTCGACTTCCAACCGAATATTCCGAGGTTCAGATTACTCGCCGCCTGTTTCGTTCCGGGGAATCGGAATATCTCCTGAACAAGGTCCCCTGCAGATTGAAGGATATTACGGATCTCCTGATGGATACCGGCGTAGGGGCACATGTTTACTCCATGATCCAGCAGGACATGGTCGATGCTATTTTGTCCGATCGAACCGATGACCGCAGGTTTCTCTTCGAAGAAGCGGCCGGTATCTCGAAATATAAGAACCGTAAGAAGGCCGCTCTCCGCAAGCTGGAATCGACGGAGCAGGATCTTCTCCGTTTGCAGGACATAGTCTCCGAAGTTACCACCCAGACGAATTCGCTGAAACGCCAGGTCCGTAAGGCGGAACGATACCAGGAATTATCGAGTGAATATGAAAAGTGGGAGATCTATTTCTCGAAACATAATCTGACAAATTTAAATGGCGAAAAGAAATCCCTGATAGCAGAACGGGATAAGCTTCAGGATGAAAAGACCGGCCATGATACCAGGATCGATTCCCTTTCTGCGGAGCAGGAACAGGAGCGTAAAAGGCTGACCGATCTCGACCGTGAACTCTCGGAAATATCGAATAATATCTATGAGAAGTCGGAAGCGGCACACAGTATTGAAAAAGAAATCAGTGTTCTCGGCGAGAAGAAAGATAATGCCCGGATTCTAAAAGCTAAGAATAGCGAAGAAATCGGTGCCCTTTCCGAAAGGCGCAGGAATCTGCTCGGTCAGATTGATGAAATCCAGGCTGATCTCGATAGCGCTACCCGGGAGCTGAATGAATTCGAAGAGAAAGTCATTTCGGCCCAGGCCGAATAGGATCGCGCCGATGAAACGCTTCTCGAAACAAGACGCAAGCGGGAAAGCCTGAAAAATGAGATGGGCTCGGTCGAAACCAGAATTTCCGCCGGAAAAACTGACGACACCAACATTAAGGAACAGGAAGACGAGGCCCGTGAACGTCTGAGCGAATTTGCCGGGCAAAAAGAAATCCTGCATGACAGGAAAAAGAGCCTGATGACCCGGAAGTCTTCACTTGAAGAGGAATTGAATTCCCTTAATGCAAAAATCGGCGAATTCCGCGAAAAACAAATTGGATTTGAAGACGAGATTAAGGGGCATAATGAGCGAATAGAAAAAATCACCGATCTGATTTTTGATCTCAATGCATCCCTCGAAGCGGCTGAAGCCCGGAGGAAACTACTCTCGGAAATGGTCGCGCACTACGAAGGATTCGGCTCCGGTACGGTTGCCACTCTGAATAATAAAGACAAATGGCCAGATTTGATCGGGGCGGTAGCGGACCATATTGTGCCGAGCGATGGCTTCGAGATTGCGATTGAGGCGGCTCTCGGCGATGCCGCAGGGTATATGATATGCCGGAACCGTCAGACCGCGAACGATATTATTAAGTTCCTTCGGGAAGAGAAGAAGGGCCGCGCCGGGTTTCTGATTCTTGACGAAGCCGGTGATATCGTTGAAATTAATAGGCCCTCAATTTCAGGGCACGGGTTCCTGGCATGGGCGGATCAGTGTATCCGTGTCGAAGACAGCCTTTCCCCCTTATCGAGACTCCTGCTGGCACCGGTTGCAATCATAAAGCCCGGTTTTAATGAGGAGATTTTGCCTCAGCTTCCCCCCTACTTTTCTGCCGTTACAACCGATGGAGAATTAATCCATAGCCGTGCCGTGATTGCAGGAGGTTCCAGCGATGAGATATCACTCCTTGGGCGCAAAGAAAAGATCGAAGAGCAGGAAAAGGCAATCCGAAAACTGCGCGATGAGCTCGAAACTCATAAGAATGAAAAATCAAAGCTGATATCACTTCTGGGACAAAAACAGGCGGCAATCGATTCGCTGCAGGGAGACCTTGGTTCCTGCCTCGAAGATAAGGAAGAGCTCGATCGGCAGGCAACCTCGACCGATTATGAGATCCAATCCATTGATAAGGAACTTGAGCGTCTCGAAAATGAATCATATAAGCTAAACCAGAAACTTGAGGCTCTCCGTACCAGGCAGTACGATCTAAACCTGAACTATGATCGTCTGGTAAAGTCAAAGGAAGAACTGCAGAAGGAATTAGCGGCCTTCGATGAGAGAATCGAGACTTTCGAGCAGGAGGCTGAGGAGGCCGAGAAAAAGCTTAACCAGCTTCAGATCGCCCGGGTTGAGAAAAAAAGCAACCAGCAACAGCTCGAGAGCAGGATCAATCATATCAATGAGTTAGTCAGCGATATCGAAAGTAGCACTTCAACCAAATCGGACGAAATTGTAACCGCCGAAGACGAAGCTGCCAGATCCTCGGAGAGAATCATTACCCTTGAAAAGTCATTAAAAGAGACTTTCGAGGCTCGTGCGGAGCTATCCGAAAAGCAATCTGTTATGCGGGAGAACCGGGATGAGATTCAGCAGAGCCTGGATCTCCGCGAGAAGGAAATAAAACAGACGCGGAGCGCCCGCGAGGAAATGAATACCAGGCTTCATATTATCGATATCAGAACCACTGAAATCGATTCTGAGATTCGAAATATTGTCAGCCGGATTGATGAAGAATTCGATGTAAATATTCAAGAAATAGAAGCGACCATTCCTGATAAATCGATTCCGGAAGAGGAACGCCGCCCCCGGATGCAGCAGATCAAGGAGCAGCTCAAGAGCATGGGAGCGGTCAATCTGCTTGCTCTTGAAGAATACAAAACAACTTCTGAACGCCAGGAATTCCTTTCGGCTCAGCTCAATGATTTGATGGAGGCGAAAGGGACACTGCAGTCTACCATAAATAAAATCAACAGTACCGCGCGCAGGCTTTTCCTCGAGACCTTCGAAAGTGTCAGGGAGAATTTCAAGAAAGTCTTCGAGGAGCTTTTTACGGGAGGAGAATCGGATATTCAACTAACCAATCCCGATGATCCCCTGGAATCCCCCATCGAGATTATTGCACGTCCCCGCGGGAAGAAACTGCTTTCCATAGCGCAAATGTCCGGCGGTGAAAGAGCCCTGACCGCCATTTCGCTATTATTCGCGATTTATCTGGCGAAACCGTCACCTTTCTGTATTCTGGACGAAATCGATGCACCGTTGGACGATTCGAATATCACCCGTTTCCTGCGCCTGATAAAGGCATTCTCCGATCAAACCCAGTTCATTATCATTACCCATAATAAGTTGACGATGGAGGCGGCGGATGTCCTTTATGGTGTAACTATGGAAAAACCGGGTGTTTCCAAGGTTGTTTCAGTCCGCTTCAACGAAGATGAGGATGGGAAAGTGATCGATACTATCATGGATAACGAAGCGGATTCGAATACAGAAGACACTCCCCTGCCGGACAAGGTTGCCGAACGATTGAATCCTCATAGCACTCAAATGGAAACCGTGGTGGAGAATCAAAACGAAGAATAGACAGCGATGATAAACAGCCTGAGAAAATTGAAAGATAGACTTACCAGAACCCGTGATACGGTTTTTGGAAAAATAGAAAAGCTTATTTCAGGACGAAAGATCGATGACGATCTTATCGATGAGATCGAAGAACTGCTTCTGAAGGCCGATGTCGGCCTGAGCGCAACCGAGCGCATTATTGAAAACCTCCGGGAAAAGGCGGACGAAAACAAAATTTCGGATGCCGAGGATGTCCTGGCTCTTTTGAAGAAAGAAATTGCCGCAATTCTGGAGAAGAACCGAAAAGGAATCAATCCTGACGCTGGCCCGAAACCGCAGGCATGGATTATAGCCGGCGTGAACGGAGCCGGCAAGACAACCACTGTTGGGAAGCTTGCTCATTATTTTCGGGGACAGGGCAAGGAGGTCATGGTTGCGGCCTGCGATACTTTTCGAGCCGCCGCTGTCGAGCAGCTCGAAATATGGGCCGAGCGGACTTCCGGAGTTCATTTCCTCAAAGCTCAGAGCGGTGCCGATCCGGCCGCAACAGCCTATGATGCGGTCACTTCCGCTGTCGCCAAAGGGGTGGATATTCTGCTCATCGATACCGCCGGACGTCTTCACACCAAAACGAATTTGATGAAAGAACTCGAAAAAATCCGCCGCGTCACCGAAAAAGTGATTCCGCGCGAGCAAATTTATTCTCGGCTGATCATCGACGGCACGACCGGTCAAAACGCTCTTTCACAGGTTAAGGTCTTTATCGAAGCAGTCGGGTGCGATGGTCTAATCGTAACCAAGCTCGATGGTACTGCCAAGGGGGGCGTGATGATTGCGATCGCCGAAGAGCTTTCGGTCCCGGTCGATTTTATCGGCATTGGAGAACAAAAAGAGGATCTGGCAAAGTTTAATTCTGACGAGTACGCGGAGGCCCTCTTCAATGCTTAAGGAATACAGTGTCAAAACCGGTAAGCGTGAAGAACTTGTTGACATAACCGGACTGGTAAAGGAAGCCGTCAGTGAGTCCGGCGTCGATAATGGTATCGCCCTGGTTTTTGTGCCGCATACCACGGCGGCGGTGACAATAAATGAAAACGCCGATCCGAGCGTCAAACGGGATATCATCCATAAGCTGAACAAGGAAATCCCGCAGGACGAGGGTTATCATCACAGTGAAGGGAATTCCGACGCTCATATCAAATCTTCCCTTTTCGGCCCATCCTTGCAGGTTATCGTAAGCGGCGGAAAACCGCTTCTCGGGACATGGCAGGGGATTCTCTTCTGCGAGTTCGACGGTCCCCGATCAAGGAAAGTCCGCATAAAAGTCATTTCCGGCTGATGCTGAAAATTAATATCATAGCCGTCGGCAAGAATAAAGAACCCTGGGTCGATGACGCTGTTGAGCACTATCTGAAATATCTTCGCAAGTTTGCAACAGCTACAATGGACTATATCCCGGATAAATCGTCAGGCAGGAATGAATCCGAAATTGAGATTATGCGGGATGAAGCCGAGCGGATCAAAGCGAAAATAAAATCCAGTTACGCCATCGCCTTATCCGATCGCGGTAAGAAAATGGATTCGATTCAATTCTCCAAATGGCTTTCGAAGTTGATGCAAAAAAGCGGAGGGGGTTGCGACCTGGTTATCGGCGGGATATACGGACTCCACCCGGCGTTTCTTGAATCGTGCCGCGAAGTCATCTCCCTCTCCCCTTTGACCATGTCACATCAGCTGATACGCCCCGTTTTACTCGAACAGCTTTATCGAGGCTATTCGATCCTTACCGGTGGAAAGTATCACAAATAAAAAAGACCCCGCCTTTCAGCGGAGTCTTCCTATACATCCTATGTATATTGACCTTACTTCAACATGATCATTTTTCTGGTATCGGTGAAACTTCCCGCCTCAATCTTGTAGAGATAGATTCCGGTAGCCACGGTTCTTCCGTCGAAGCCGGCTCCATCCCATGTAATCGATGAAATTCCCGGATCGGCATCGCCGTCATACTTATTGACCATTTGACCGTTCATATTATAAATGGACAGCGTCCAATGGCAGGAAACCGGGACCGAGAATTCAATGGTCGTGCTCGGATTGAAGGGGTTCGGATAGTTTTGCAGCAAGCTGAATTCGGTCGGCAACAGCTTCGATGAAATCACGGTCCGGAGTTCCTCGGAGGAATATCCCACGAATCTGGCTTCACTCAAGGTTATATGCCCCTCGCCGGTAAATGGAATATTCAAAAGTTCACCGCTTCCAGGATTGACCTTGATATTCTTCTCGAAGCTGTAAATCAGAATTCTAATTTCCCCGTCGGCGATATCGTAAATCATATTCATGCCGTTGGGTAAATCGCCCAATTGTGGTTCGACCGGCGCAATACCGTCGTATTCGAATATCAGCAAACCGGCTCCTACCGGGTAGTTCATTTCGGCAGAAATATTCAGACTGGTTCCGGTCCGCTCCGGCATTAATCGTACCATAGCATCATCCGGAGCAACCTTCGGATTCGCAGGCGCGTCGCCTGTAATCACTCTAATCAGGTATACCAGGTCGGCAACGGTCAACGGGGTTCCGTCACCGTTCACATCCGATGCCGCCGTTTGGCCGTCGACATTGACCTGGAAGGCCGCAAATCCGTGGATGAAGTAGTTCGTGTACACCACGGCGTCGGCGATTTCATAGGCGACTCCATTTAGATTGAGGTCGCCGCGGTCGTCTATGTCATCCGGGTGGGTTACGCAGATTCCGCCATTATGGAATTCGATGCACCTAATCGGCGTAACTTTATCGCCCGCCAGGCAGGAATCCGGAGCGCCGGTATATGGGAGACGGCCGCTTTCAGGGAAGAGATCTTCATCAGCTTCGTCCCAGAGGACACTTCCAAACGCGTCATAGATGATAGCATCGATGTAGAGCGAATTTCCGGTCGGATCGGAGAATCCGTTATCACCGCAATCGAGCCAGAAGAAGTTAATCGGGAGGAACTGCCCGCCGACATTCTGATCATGCGTAATACGGAGATTGACAACGGCAAGCTCGCCGTCCGGCGAAAGTTGGTCAACCGGCGGATGATACGGCCCATTGGCTCGATCGGCAATAGCTACAATTCGAAGCAATCCTGAAGGACAGGCTCCTCCGCATGACCCGGATTCATTGCTGTATGTGAAGTACTCCCAATCGGGAATGGCACTTCCCTGCCGAGCCGAAATGAACGCCACGACAGAGGCATCATAACTTATTAAGAGATCGAAACCGCCAAGCGGTTCGAACGCTGTTGTCATTACTCTGACCGGAACGACATTTCCAACAATATAGCAGGAATCGGTTTCGATTGAGACTTCCACGCAGGTCTCACAGACATTCGAAGGATAGATCGTGACATTGAATGTCTGTGTTACTGTCTGGCAGCCGTCGCTCGCCTCGATGCAAAATTCATAAGTTATATCGTTGCTTTCCGGTGTGAAGCAGACCATGCCGCTGTCCGGTTCGATCGAAACATAACTTCCGGGCCCGCAGGTCTTGGTTATCGTAACGGGGTCTCCCTCCGGGTCCCGAATACGGATACCGTCTATGCAGATTTCGGTCAAATCATCGGTACAGGACGGAATTAATATATCTGCCGGAACGGTCAAGACCGGCGGAAGGTTTTCTTCTATGAATATGTCAACATCGCAGGTATCGGCACCACAGAAGTTTGCCGCGATGATCCTGCATGTGAATTCACCAGCCCCGTTTACCGGGATACAGACTTCACCGCCGCTGTAAGTACCTTCCGGAAGTACCGTAACTTGCAGATTTGAGCCGGATATATCGACTTCGAAACAGAGCTCATCTGTTTCGGCGACACAAAGCATGGTATCAATCGGATCGGGACATACTATCGAAGGAGAGTCTTCAATCGTAACATTAACAGTCAATTGGCATTGCGCCGTTCCACACGGAGCCGTCGCATCAACGGTAATGACATAGGTCCCGGCAGTATCGGCAGTAAATATCAATCGTCCGGTTGACTGATTGTACACGCCTGTCGGAACGACCGTTACTTCGGCATTTGAAGGTGTAGTCGGAAGCGTAATGCTGACGTCACCGGGATCGCAAAGGGATACCGAAATCGGCAAATCGGGGCAGGTAATTTCCGCAATAGCTCCGAATGAGATATTGACTATTACCTGACAGGCATCTTCACCGCAGGCATCCGATGCTGTAATATCAATCGTATAGATTCCCGCGGTATCGGCTAGGAAGCAAATCTCGCCGTCGGCATAAGAGCCAAACGAGACGGTAACTTCAGCTGTTGCCGGAGTAATTCCAACAGGAATACAGACTTCGCCCGGATCGCATAAAACCATCGATACCGGTTCCGCAGGACATTCTATCTGAGCCGCCTCACCCGTAGTGACTGTTACGCAAACAATATCGCTTGTTTCGAGCCCGCATTCATCGGTTGCAGTAATTTCGATACAATAGGTTCCTGCGGTATCGGGAATAAAGCAGACCTGGTTATTTTCGGAGTCGAAGACTCCATGGGAAGCGGCTATGCCTGAAATGTTGTCATCAGGATCGACAATATCAATCGGCAAGCATATTTCTTCGAAAATGCACTGGAATAACTCGCTGTCTTCCCCGGCGTCAACGATCGGCGCGGAATTAAACTGAACGTCAATAGTGAAAGAACATTCAGTTGTTCCACATTCGGACATTGCGGCGACCGTAATGACATAGCTTCCCGCCGTATCCGGCGTGAAACAAATCTGCCCATTTTGATACAATCCTACCGGGGACACCGTTATTTCGGCATCGAGCGGAGAAAATGTCAAGTCACGGCAAATCTCTTCGGTCTCGCAAAGGAACACAGATTCGCTTTCCGGACAGGTTATCACCGGTTGCGCGCCGATTTCAATATCGAATATTAAACTACAGGTTTCTGTTCCGCATTCGGTTTGAGCGGTAACT
>Ga0272443_10007111_pt1 | contig 10815 bp, 21 predicted proteins | sample SSMAcet12_FD_193581 | JGI IMG/M metagenome (GOLD analysis project Ga0272443, IMG submission 193581) | Marine sediment archaeal communities from Little Sippewissett salt marsh, Falmouth, MA, United States - SSM-Acet-12 | ecosystem: Environmental > Aquatic > Marine > Wetlands > Sediment ... | reverse complement strand
CTCAATGGCAAGGAGTCGGGGTCTGCTGGTGATTTCTGGAAGAACTACCGAGACAAGGTGGACCGCCAGATGGAGCGTCTGAAACAGGGGAAGGCCAAGTGGGCGAAGAGTGGATCATACGCAGATCATCCGTCCGGTGGATCGATCAATCACCAGCCATCCAAGAAGGATGCTTTGAACTTCCACTGGAGCTTCACCAACGGGAAGCTGATGGCCGACAAGATCGCCTCGTTCAATCTCCCAGCCGGGGAGACATGCGAGGGTGCGAGGACTTGTATGGTCTACTGCTATGCCGTTCGTGGCTTGCTCAAGTTCGATGATAACGTCAGACCTCGCACCTTCAACTACTACCGCCTCCTCCAGATTCATCAGAAGCACGGTCAGAAAGGCGTGGCAGACGCTTTCGCCGCTGACATGAAGTACATCATCGGCAAGCTGAAGTGGAGGGGGATAAGGTTCCACGACTCTGGGGACTTCTTCGAAGCGTGGTACATGGACGCTGTGATTGCCGCCGCCAAGAGGCTGAGAGCGGCCCACAAGAAGGCATGGGTCTACGCTTATACGAAACGGATCGACCTGATCCATAAGAAGGGCCGCTATCCGAAGAAGAACCCTCCAGTGCAGTTCAATCAGAGTGATGGTGGCAAGTACGATGATCAGATCGATCCCCGGTTCACTACGGTGGAGATCAAGGGGCAGGACGAGGTGGCTGATCATGTGGTGAAGAAGGGTTCCAAGGTCATATTGGGCAAACGTGTCCCCATCTATCTCTGGGACGGAAAACCGGGGCATATTGTCTGCGGCAAGTTCCAATATAGGGGCAAAGATGTCAGTACGGGTGAACTGGCGATCAAAGGTGCTGATGTCATCTATCTCCCCATTCATGGGGTAAAATCCAGCCAACTGGGCTGGCTTCAACTGGCGGCACTGGTAATGGTGCCGATCATTGCCATCATGGCGTGGCAGAAAGGACAGGCAAATGCTTGAACACAGAGGGGTATCAGTGAAGGGTCTGTCGGTCATGATGAATCCTTCCGATATCGCAGTCGATATGCAGATAGGGACAAGAGTCTCTATGAACGCCTTCAGGGTGGACCATATGGTGTCCAGTATCCTGACGGTGATACTCAGGGGGAGGAACACTGGGACATATCTGTCATGGGTTCCTGTACCGGGAGAGGTGTATGCGGTCCCTGAAGACATCTATGAGGTCTTCGTGGTTCAGAGGATTCCGTTGCCCTTCACCTACACCGTGAGGTGTACGGCCAGCTTGAATCTTGGCCTGTCTCGTGGCCCTTCTCAGCCGCTGTACATTCCGCTTCCCACCACGAGGGTAATGCCTACGGCTGTGAACACTTTTGAGTTCACTGCCCCGGCATCGGGCTATCCGAGGATCGTGTCGGACCTGAACGCCGTCAGTTTTCTCGATGTGAAACTGACCGGCTACGAGGAGGATACTCCTGCGGCTCTTCAGAAAGTGATGACCGATCTCGCTCCCTTGGATATCACGCAGGAGACTGCTGGAACTCTCCTGAATGCCGCCGACATGGATATGGTTCCGTATCTCACAGCCGGTCGGAGATATCAGCTACACACCACGGAGAACGGTACTCTCATGGCACCTCAGGACATCATGCTAGCGGTCGGTGTAGAGCGTCCTGAATAACGGCCCTTGACATCTGAAAAGTGACCCCGTAAATTAGGGGTGCTTTCAGAAAGGACCGACATGCGACCAGTGAGAAAAACATACAATCAGCCCTTCGGGGCTTGCAGTAACGCCGGAGGTTTAGTCGCATGGGCTTCCGGCGTTCCTGCGTTCCAGAAAGGACATGCGACATGTCACAGATAGCAAAGGTTCATGAACTGCTGGTAGTTGTAGCTGGAAAGGGTGAAGACACCCTTTTCGATACAGTTCTGATGTGCCGGAGTCTCAAGAAGGCAAAGGCAATGCTCAAGGCTGTCCTCCACAAAGCGGCTCTGTCTGCACAGACTGAATATGGGCAACCAGTGGTAAGGATGCAGGTGAGTGTTAAGAATATCGATGTCACCTTGAAGGGCCAGAATGGTAAAGAGGTCGTCGAGAGATTCAACAATGATCCTACTCTGCCTATCATGTGGGACCACCTGAAAAACTACTCTTCAATGTGGGTGGCTATGAGGGACGACCTCGGCGACAAGGTAGCCGAGATTCAGGTCAAGTACTACGATCACGCACTGTGCTAATGTCCGAAAGGGGCCGGGAGTTCGCTCCCGGCCCTTCACTTGTCCGGGCCGAAGGCCCGTATAGAACAACTCAAACAAAGGAGACATGATGGATAAGCACTATCGGCTGGATGTTCCTGTCCTGCATGCGATCAACAAGGAGCAGGGACTGCTCGTGATCCGGTCAACGAATGACGGTCACAATCAGATATTCCTTGGTCTCGAGGCCCCGAATGGTCATCTTGAAATATCAATAAACAGGGGAGACCTTGAACTCGTGTCTGAGTTCATCGACAGGCTCCTCGTATCACTGCCTATCTGAAAGGAGATAGACATGCGTGAGTGGACTGCAATGGAACTGGGAACCATGAAGGCTATGGGGGTCGATCCCGAAGACTGCGAGGCCTCTGCGAACATGATGGATGACCTGATGGTTCGCATCTCCACCTACTTCTCAGAGGAAGACCTCATCGTCCCTGATCACCTCATCGAGTACGTTCGGGCCAAGCTGAGTGTCTTCATGGCTCGGATGCTTGTGAAGATCATCATGAATCCTAGGGTGCTGGTGCGGCACGAACCCGTACCCGTACCCGTACCCCAAGAATACAGCCTCCCTCCGATCAAGTGCTACAGGGACATGAGCGGATCATACACATGGTCTTGCAGTACATATTGGGGGTCTCTCTGGCGGCACCGGGAACCGGGGATCATGGGGAAGTGGTCAGCGAGAATCAGGGGGAACAATGACCCCATATCCGGCTGTCCTGTAAGGACGAAGCGTGATGCTATGAGGCTTGTCCAGCAGACAGTTGCCAAACTGGAGAGGGGTGTGTGAGGTGACGAACGCTGAGACGAAGAAACTTGTGGCCCTACTCGACACGGAGGGAATGAGTCTCGATGAGTTCCTTGAGTGCTACGGAAACGAGTCCATAGTTCCCGGCATCTGCATGGAGCCGGGGTGCGATGGCACAGCTAACTACGAGCCGGACGCACGGAACGGGTACTGCCCTGTGTGCGGCAAGCAGAGCGTGTCCTCTGGCCTTGTCATACTGGGGGTGATATGATGGACATGGTCGAGGTACTTTACGCCAGTGTGATCGAAAAAACAAAGGGCTGGAGGCTCGTCAGGATCACAGGACAGAAGGTGGGGGCAGTAAGCCAGCGGTACGTCTGGTTCGAGAACTCACGCCTTGGGCAGTTCATGGAACGTGTGGATACCGGCCTCAGTTATCCGATAAGGGTCTGGGATATGCTGGCTGGTAATAGACAACTAGCAGACCTGCTGAAAGAGGTGCGATGATGCTTGCGTGTGACAATTGCGGTCGGGAGATCACTCATGTGGATAAGGCTCACTATGCTGAAGAGCGTGTGAGGGTCGATTCGGAACATGCAATCAATATCTCGGTCTCCGATCATTCGGGTGTTGATATCTGCAACGACTGCCTCGCCCGAGCGATAGCATCGGCTAAGGATGCAGTCGCACAGCTTCTGAAGAAGGCTCTCCAGCGAAGCCACATGCTGTATCCTGAGGAAGCCCCAGAGGACGTAATGATGGACGAGGAGGATTCCCTGAACTATGCAGACTGACCCCTGCACCTACTACACAGCGGATCAGGTGAACGTGAACACGGGGGAGGTGCAATGCCTCCCCCGTTATCAGTGGCGGTCAGAGTCAGGGAAAACAGCTCCATTCCGGTGTAACTCATGGCGGTGTCCATCATGCTCCCAGATCAAGAAGAAGTGGCTCCGGTATCGACTCGGCAACTGGGCCGAGAAACTGGGCCTGAAGTACTTCTGGACCTTTACCTTGGATCAGTCGAAGCTTACCTACACGGAACTGGAGCGTTTCGGCGATCCTCTCCACGAATGGACCCGTTGTGCCGCCCTGTATCTTGCGTGGGTCTGGAACAAGTTCAGGACCGCTCTGAAGCGAAAATACCCCAAGCTCCAGTTCATCCTCGTCAGGGAATTTCATAAGAACAACAAGGTGATGCATCTCCATGTGCTGGTCAACGGTTGGATTCCCCAGCGATGGGCATCGAAGAAGTGGGAGCGATACGGTGGGGGTCCGGTCTGCTGGGTCAAGTACGTTGACTGCCACCGTGTGAGCGGCTATCTGGTGAAGTACATCTCTAAGATGGCCGATATCCCCTACGACTGCTGGCCACGAGGCATTCGCCGATTCGTTACCTGTCAGGACGTTCATATCAAGTACACTCCCCGTGAATGGGCCAATCGTCCGAAGTACTGGGACGAATGTGCATACATCGATCCCCCAGAAGGAGGTTGCTCCCGGTGTCCTTATCGCCGGGGATGTACCTTATCGGGTGCCGAAAAGTGGTCCCTGTACGACTGCGGCAAGCCCGTGGGGCCGAAATCCTATGAACCAACGCCCTCCACACAGCCAAGGGTACTCAATCGGATCAGGTGCATATCCAAATGGACGAACGTAGCATGGACCCATGGAGCATCAATGAGTCAGAGGTTGCATTCGATTGTCAACAAGTGTATACTCTCCGCACTGGGAAGGACTGAATAACAACCCAAGCAAAGGAGAGTTAAATGCTGGGACCAATGCTCAAGATGCTCCCGAAGCCCATCGGGGACATCGCCAATTTCTTCATGTCGCTACCTCGGATCGAGGGTCTGGAACGGCTTAGGGCAATGGATGCAAAGCCCAAAGTACCGGATAACCTCGATGTGAATCGCCCTCTGTGGGACATTATCCTGTCGGCCATCCGTCCTGAGTGTATCATCCTTAACTCTGTAATGCCTGAGATTCTGAAGTCCAAGAGGGTCTTCAAGTCGGTGGCGATTATCCTGCGACCTAAGACGGTGTACTCGGAGGGGTACGGGTTGAGTTATGTGGAACTGGCGGTCAATGCGATCACGAGGATCGCTGATCGGTTCAGGACATTAGATGAGGACTTTCGCCTATTGAGAGGAGATCGTGATGAAGGTTAAGGAGTACGCTGAGAAACACGGGCTGTCTCGGAAGAAGGTCTACGAGATGTGCCGCTCTGGCGAACTGGATGCAGAACAGGTTCCGCAGAAACGTGGGGGCAAGCCTGTATGGGAGATCAAGGTTGAAGAGCCGAAGGAGGAGGACGTGCGTATCCAACAGGTGGAACCCGATCCAGAGCCACAGCCATCTGGTGGAGAGGAGCCCCCTGAGAAGGGTCTCCCTTTTCTGGAGAAGACCCTTGGGCCGGTATCGATGAAGGTGATCTTGGTTCTGGGGGGTCTACTTCTGATGCTGGCGGTGCTTCGCCCACCGAGCCGCTCCCCCGAGGTCTACTCTACGAGATAGTCGCTCCGATCCTCCCGAAGAGGCTTCAGGAGGATGAGAAGAAGAAAATTGTGAGATACTGGTTCCAGTTGCTGGACCAAGAACTCGCAACGATGCAGACGGGAGTTATAAATGTCAGGTACGTCAGGCTTGCCCTCTTGGGTATCATTCCTATCGTCCTCTTTAGACCAGAAATCGCTTCGTTTTGGCGTAGTAGGAGCAAGCGGATCGGGCAAAACGTCCATCGTGTCGGAGTTCCTGAGATTCCATAGGTTTCATGCGAGACGGACGTACCTGAAGATATTCATCTTCGATCCTCATGACGAGTTCCACGGTACGCTGGTCCGCACATCGAGACAGTTTCTCAAGCTGGCCCGACAGCGTATCGTGACCATCCGAGTGCAGTCGCCCACCCTATGGGATGAAATCCTCCCTGCCATCCTGAAGGGGGGGCACTGCCTTTGTGTCGTTGATGAGGCTCAGAGAATCTTCCCTCGGGCCGCCATGACTGACGACTGCTTCAAGCTCATTACTGAGGGAAGGCACAACCGCATAGGGCTGATGTGGGCTACACAGAGGCCCACCTCCTGCTCCACACATCTGCTGGGCAATACCGCTGGAGTCATGGTGGGGAGGCTGATGGCTCCAGCAGATCACCAGTGGGCGAGAAGCTGGGGGATCACCACGATGGTCCCCGTTCACGAATTTCACTGTGTCTTCCCCGGCCAGGAGCCGTATGCCGTGCAGTCGAAGCCAATCAAGTGACCCCTTGACATCCAGAGGAGGATGTAGTAACTCTTCATCGCAAGGTGAGTTGGCATGAAGCCTATCTCCCAATCTCTTTGAAAGGAGATGCAATGAAGATCAACTGGTCAATGGTACTGGCTGTGGCGATAGGCATGGTCCTGTATCAGGTTCTGAGTCCCCTCACGGGGATGCTTTCTGGCCTGACCTCAGGCCTTCTGGGAGGAGGCTCCGATGCCTAGACTCCGCAAGGGTGTGCCTCAGGGGTCGGCCAACGCCGCCGCTGACGCTCAGTTCGAGCTTGAGGGGTTTCTCGCCGTCAGGGAGATCAGGCTCCGGCTCGTAGGTACTTCCACAGCTACGCTCGATTGGGACGATGTGACCATCAGTGTGGCCCACAACAATGGCCGAAACTTCGGCACGATCCAGCACCTCTCCAGCCTCAACTACTTCGTACATTGCGAGAACGCTGGATTCGGTCACAGTTCGATAACCAACCCCGCTGGTGGTGGAGCAGTCGATGCACTGTTCATCATTCGCTTCGGCGTTCCCGGTCACCCCGTGACGCTTGGCATCAAGCCTGACGAGGAACTGATCGTCGAACTGGGTGCGGTTCCCACCTTCACCGGAACGTGGTCCTGCAAGGTCAGAGAGGGCCTTGGACTCACTCCGTACCTCGTCAAGGTCAGGGACAAGACCATCACCTACACAGGCGATGATCAGATCGAACTTCCGAACAACGTGGCCGCTTTCATGCTCTCCCCGGCAACGGGTGTTGGAGCCACCGATCCCACCGAGATCAGTATCTTTCAGGGATCGACAAGGATGGACGAGGGTTCCTTCACGGAACTCATCAAGGATACCGCCGCTGACTGGAACTGGGATGGGGCGGCTCTGCCGACTCACCTGTTCTACTCCTTCACAGGAGGTCTCTGGGAGAAGTCTCGCATAGTGGACGCTGTGCAGGACAACGTGGTCATCGAATGCGATGGGGGCGTTGGCTCGGCCAACCTCACTGTCGTCACCATCAGGCCCGATTATGAGCTTCTGAACGCATCTGTCAGAGAGGTTCAGGACATCATGAAGAACGAGTCTGACAGGGTGAAGACTCAGCCCAGCATCCAGCCCCAGATGAAGCAGATCATCAGCCCCAAGGCTGTGGGCGACAACCCCGGTCCCTCGACCGTGCTTCCGGTGGTCTCTCCGCTGAAGCTCTTTTAGGGGGTGGGAATATGCCCGAACAGAGTGGTGGAGGATTTCTCGGTGGGCTGAACTTCGGTGAACTCTTCGGCGAAACCCTCGGCGGTCTCATAGGAGGCGGCACAGAGTGGATCGGAGACACCATGTTCGGCGGCAAGTCCGGCACTGGAGGCATCAAGGGTGGCTCTGGGGGCAAGGCTCCCGTCACAGGTGCTGGCCCCGGTGGCTACAGCCCCGGCTTCGGCACAGGAACGGGTGTGCCGTATGGTTCGCCTGAGGTCGGCGGCAAGAGTGGATCAGGGGGAGGCTTCCTCGGTGGCATGATGGGTGGGGGTATCTCTGGTATCCTTCCCTACGCCATCATAGGAGTCCTGATCTGGCTCGTCATGAAGAAGTAGGGGGTGCGTTATGAACGTAGCCCTGATGCTCATGTCGATGGCATTCGGTGGTCTGCGAATCTATACAGGCCTCACGGATGACAAGGAGGACATCACTGTCTTCCAGATCGCTCTGGCCTCCATGGCGATCATCATCGGTGCTATAGCGGTCACCAAGAAGAAGGTTGACCCGATGGCCCCGGTTCTCGTGGCACTGTCTCTGACAGCCCACACATAGTGAATCAACGTGGGGGTGGGGAAACCTGCCCCCACTTCAGAACGGAGGATAGATGATATGGCTATACCAGCCATCGTGGGAGCGAAACTCTCACAAGCCGCTCTGAATCTTCTCCCTCAGCTGTTGGCTGGCATCTTCGGGGGGCTTTTCGGAGGTGACCCTAAGCCCAATCTTCCAGCAGGACTCAAGTGGACTCACTCCCCGATACTGGGGTCAGTTGCCTATAAGAAGCCGAAAGAAGCCCCCACAGGACCGGGGGGGTTTCTGGGTGGAAGTGGTCTTCACATGGGGAGAGGAGGACTGCCCGATCTGGTGGTCCTTAATCCAGCAGTAGGAGTCACTGGAGATGCTATCAGGGATGAAGCCAGCGGCCTCGTTGTAGCTGTCTGGGACAAGGATCGAGGGGTAACAGATGTGATCGGCTATACACTCGAGGGAATCCCGATCTCGGGTCACCACGAGGAAAACGCCGTATATCACGGACAGCCATGTCCGGTTATCGATACGCCAGACGGGCCAGTGCCTGATCCGTGGATGTTCCTATACTCTCAGATGAAAGTCGGGGCACAAGGCAGAACGGTCCCTGATTCGGCAGTGAATCCTGCCATACAGTCCTTGCAGTCGAAGGCTGGCACATGGTCAGCTACCCTTTTTGGGACAACCTCTCCTGTAGGTGGTCCTGTTTCTCGAGGTGGTTCACCCGTGGGTGGTCCCGTTTCTCGAGGAGGCGGCTCAGTCGGCGGCACAGGGATCGGCCTGACTCCCGGCCTGAACCCTAACCCAACAGGGGTGGGTATTCAGCCTGTTAGCACCCGAGGGGGCGGCTCGGTGCCTCCCATGGAGACCAATCGGCTCTTCCAGCTGATAGCCCTCGGCGGTCTGGGGTTCCTGCTGTACAAGGCGGTGACCGATGGATAAAAAGTGGGCAACGATACTGGCCCTCGTTCTGGGCTATGTGATCGTTCGGTTCATGCAACATCTCGAGTGGCCGATGAAATCGGCGGCTGATGCTGTGGGAGCCACGGCTGAAGCGGTAGAAGACCTAATAAGGATTCCCGTGGATGTGATCGATCTCTTCGTGGCTGGCTGGGGAATGATTGTGGATGTAGCAACTGGCGGTGGACAGATCAGGGTGCAGTGGGGCTGGCCTCCTGTAGTGCTGACGAACTCTGAGTCTGTTGATCTGATCGAGATGTGGGAGAATAACGGTCAGACGGCATCCGACTACTACTACCTCTGGACCACGACCTCCTTCTGGGGGTCGATGTCTGATGTCGAACTGACTCAGCACCTGAGGGACAGCTTTGGCACCTTAGAGTGGTCGAAGAAGGAGATGCTGGAGAACTACACGGCCTACGAATGGGCAAGCTCTCAGGTGGCTCTGCTCTGGGCCTACACTCAGCAGACAGGAGTATAAATGTGGCACATAATCATACCGGCGGCTCTGTGGCTGATGTCGAGGTTTAATATGGGCGGTAGCACTCGACTGATCGGCCTCTTGAAACACTTTGAAGGCTTCGCCCCTGAACCCTACTGGGACTGCCAGCAGTACTCAATTGGGTACGGAAGTAAGTACCGGCCCGGTCTAACTCCAAACCCGATCTCGGAGCCTCAAGCCCTCCAGCTTCTGCATCAGTTGGTGCAGGGGCAGTATCGTACATCTGCGAAGAATGCAGTAGAGTCTCGAGGGATATCGTGGACCTCTCTGCCATCGCATCAGCAGGATGCTATCATCTCTTTCTGCTACAATCTGGGACCGGGAGCCATCATGTCTGCCTCGTGGCCTCAGAGGCTGAAAGAGGGTAACCTTGAAGCGGCCAAGCAGTCGTGGGTCGCTCACTACAATGCTGACGGTCACATCAACGAGGGGCTGGTCCGCAGGAGGTTTGCCGAGTGGCAACTCTTCACTACGGGGACGTGGTCTGAACAGCCTGCTGGATGGCAGGCGTATTACAACGCACACCGATGATAAGGAGAACGATATGCGAACCTTTGTAGTCGCCCTGGCTTCGATCCTACTGCTGGCCTCCTGCTCTATTGAACAGGCGGTCCCCGATCCCATGGAACTGATGGTAGTTGCCCCTGCGGACAGCGTTCCCATCTCAGTCGATGGGGTGCTGTTCGGTTTCGGCAAGGCGAGGGTCATGGTCTTCAGAAACTATCCCAACCTGCTCCAGATCGGAGATGATCCCGTGGTCATTGGACCGGGGATCACCTATTCTGGTATCCAGTTCGGGAGGGTGAAGTAATGGACTACGGACATGACAAGGAGTTCCTGATGCCCCGAGGCGAACGTACCCCGGCGATCCTGAAGCCCGGACCTCAGACAGGCAAGGGGAACAACATCTGGAAGTTCCTCGTGAATGTGACGGTCGTGGTCCCCGTGATCGTAGAAGTCGTGAAAGCCGGGAAACGGGCTTTTGAGGCCATAAGAGACCTTCTGGGAGGTTAGACCTATGCTTCTGTCTCCAGAGGTCGCACAGTTGATCCAGTTGGTCCTGCTGGTCGCTCTGGCCGGATATCAGGCGATACAAAAAGTGATCGACCACCGATTCAAGAAGAACTCCCCGAATCCCGGTTCAGGGAGGTGTCTCTCAGCAGATGATCGGGCCTCGATCCGGCAAATCCTTGAGTACTTGAAGGAGTTCTCAAGGGAGTCTACCGAAACGAAGTATCTGATCAGGGCTTTGGCCCGAAAGATGGGGGTTGATCTCTGATGGGTGCCGAGCAGACTGACATCTTCGTTGGCGATATGAGTCGTGATG
>Ga0272443_10007109_pt1 | contig 10820 bp, 4 predicted proteins | sample SSMAcet12_FD_193581 | JGI IMG/M metagenome (GOLD analysis project Ga0272443, IMG submission 193581) | Marine sediment archaeal communities from Little Sippewissett salt marsh, Falmouth, MA, United States - SSM-Acet-12 | ecosystem: Environmental > Aquatic > Marine > Wetlands > Sediment ... | reverse complement strand
TCGCGGTCACATAGATCGAGTCACCGGCGTTAAAGAAGACTTTCGACGTGTTCTCGTCATAACAGGGATCCCCTCCTATGGCTTCCACAAGGCTTGAACCCTGTACCGTTATATTATTATCCGCATTTAACACGATCAATGAATCACCGTCTTCCTTGACTTCCGCCCTTACATCACTGCCGTCTACCAGTATGTTCGCGGGGTCAAGGTTAACACTCGCCGAACCGGAATTACCCACGACCGATTCCACCGTACTGCCTGACTTGATCTCTATATTACCGGGCGCGGAGACCTTGATCGCGGCTGTACCGTTAATACCCACAGCTGATCTTATATCGGCATCTTCAATATCCACATACCCGTTATTACTATTAATTCCTATACTAGAAATGCTGGACGAGCCTGAATTCCCTACTTCCGCTTCGACTCTCCCGCCGGATATTGATACATTGTCATCGGCGTCTATATCGACACACGCGGCGCCGGCGCCAGTGACTTCGGCTTCAACATCCGCTGTGATGCCGTTAACATTTACACTGCCGTCATTCGAAGTAAGTCCGATAGACGCCGTACCGGAGCCTAAGACCGTCGCGTAAACATCGGCACTGTTTACTGTAAGTGTCCCGTCAGAATCCAGGTCGACAAGCGCGACCCCATTTGTTGTTTTCATCGCTTCTACCGGGCCGAGTACATCAAGTGTCCCTCCGCCGTTGACATCGAGGTATATCCTGGCGGGATCACCCGCTCCTGACCCGAGCGCTAACATGAAATACGCGTTCGTATCCCCACCGGTAGTTATGTTTATAGTACTGCCAAGAGCTCTTATGTCATTAAGGTTTACACCGTCGAACTCATCGATATATACATCACCGTCCTGGGCTGTAGCCCATATATTATTGACTACCGTGTTTATGACATAGTCCTCTTTATTGAGCGCAGTAGCCCCAATATTTTTACCGGCTTCCATATAAAGATCATCGGCATAGATCTTACCCGATGCCTGTAATATATTACCGGTCTCAGCGTCAAGGTCCACATCATTGTTGCTTATCAGGTAAGCGCCAAAATGAGGTTCCGTGCCTTCCGGGGTCTCTATGCCTATTATCGCGTCATTGAAATCCCAATCGCTCGGGCTGTCCGCGGGCAGGTCCTCCCAGTTAAACACAAAATCTCCGTTAGCGTCGATATATAAGTGATCCAGGCTGTCAGGGTTCAGTGTGGGATCCGTATAAAATGAAGTCACATTCGCGTCATAATCTTTGATCTTTATATAGTATCCCGCTATCTCCTGGCCGCCCAGGCTGACAGACCCCGAACCGCTTGTAATATCCGAATCTACGGCGAATGAGACTTCGATCAGGTTATTATTCACATCGTAATAATAATAACCTATCTCCGTAAGGCTGTAACCTCTGTCTCCTCCTATATATTGCCAGTCAAAAGAATCAGGATAATTCCCGGGAAACCCCAGAAGAATATGCCTGTAAGCGTCTATCACGATATTCCCGTCGTCTGTTATAATAACGCCGCCGTTCCTGAGAAGATAGTCATTACCGGCATCCGCGGTATAGTTCCCGCCGCCTGTATATACATCGCCGTTCGGGCCATGTATGATATCGTTAGCGGCAGTTATATTGACATCCCCTCCGCTGCCATAAGTAGTAATAGGCGCCGTCGCGTAGACGTTGTACCCGTAAATATTTACGGTACCCCCGTTAGTAATAAGGCCCTGGCCGGACCCCAGGTCTACGTTACCGACACCATTAGCGTTCGGGCCCACATCGGCAAACAGGCCTATATCGGCTCCGTTGGTGACGATCGAATCATTATTAAGACGGATATGCCGTCCCGCGTATAAATTAAAAAACTCACCGGCTGTAAAGTTGACAAGATCAAGTTCATCATCTGTGATCCCGAATGTTATGTCATTACCGGCATATATCGAAGCACTCCCTCCTATATATGATTCCCAATAAGCGGCCCAGCCGTCACCAAAAAATATGTTCCAGGGATCAAGAAAAAACTCACCGCTCTGGCCATCGATGGATAAAGTATTCACTTCACCGTTCAGAAAATCCACCACAGGCGCGCTCATCTCTATAAACCCGCCGTCGGCCCCGAGTTCCGAAGCGCTCGCGTCAAGTAATCCGGTATTCGCCGCGACCGCGTTTTCACCCTCGGCTAACAGGTAAATAGCTCCGTCATGATCGACAAGGCTGTTAGCTCTTATAAGGCCCTGGTTGTTCACCGCGTTTTCAAATATATTCTCAAGGACACTGGCTGTCAAAATTACCGTACCGCCGTCGGCGGTAATAGTACCCAGGTTAGCCGCGGCGTTTTCAACCGGGTTTCCGTCCTCGTCATACACTGTTTCCGAAACCGGATCATCTATAGCCACGGAGATCATACCTGTGCTGTCCATCTCCAGGGTCATCTTCTCACCCGAAGCAAGTATGACTTTACCAAGTTTGGCCTGGATGATACCCTCGTTCACAACGGATTCTCCCAACAGTGAGACATACCCGCCTTCCTGAACGGCTATCTGCCCTCTGTTGATAATATACCCGTTCGTGTCGGCATTCTGGGTGAACACATAGGTCTTATCCATAAAAGACTGGTTCGACATATTGAGAGTAGACGCCAGAAATCCAGCGGCATCTATCCTGCTGTTCGGCCCGAAGATTATACCGTTAGGGTTCAAAAGCCACACCCGGCCGTTAGCGTTCAACGCGCCGAAGATCTCAGATATGCTCCCGCCCACAACGCGGTTTAACGCTATCGAATCGGACCCGGGTTGTATGAAATTAACCGTTTCGCCGCTGGCGATAGAAAACCTGATCCAGTCTATTATCGCCTGGCCTGACATCTGATTGATGTTCATCGTCGTCCCGTCAGAAAGCGTGATAGTCGCGTCACCCTCCTGTACGGAACCTCCTTCGGGCAAAGTAAAACCTTGCGGAGTGAATCCGAGACTCAGCGTGATCACGATCGATACTACCTGGTAGAGCCTCTTAATGGGTTTTGACAGCTTCATAGTAATTACCTCCTATGCAATTACGAATCATTTTTTGAATTGCTTTTTTAAAAAAATCTCCTGAGAAAACGGGTTTAATATCCGTATTGTCTGTATATAAAACGGTACTTAGATAATCACCGCGGTTTGCCCTTTTGACGGGATAATTCAGAACATATAAAAAGCTTAAATTAAAGAAACGGTTTTTGTAGGTATTTAGGATTGGTGTTGCAACAGAATTATTAGGTTTTAAGTGTTCCGCCATTCGCTGCTTGTTTGTCTTCCAAAATGTTTCGGTCCGGAAACCATTTTCACAGGTCAAATACTTTTGGAAAACCTAACTTACTTTTTAACATTTTACGACTTTTTAGTTACATTGTCAACAAAAAAAATACATGGTCCTGTCTTTTTATTTTTTTCCAATATACCCCCTAAACCCTGTATTCGCTGGCTTTCAGTGTGTCTTTGTATCGGCAGTAAAAAAAATTAATAAATTTTAAAATTTATGCTTGAAATTCTTATACTTTTCCAATTTATCAGCCCTTTCACGGCAATATGAGTGCTATTAAAAAGATCCCGGAATATTTTTACATTTCCGGGACCTTTTTAATTTAAATTACACAGTATTTATTTACACCCTTACCGGACACGCGTAAATTATCCGGATACAGTAACAGGGTTTTTACACAGGTATCAATCTGCCTGCTGTGTCCACGTACCGGCGCCCGCTCCTTCGAAATTGCCGTCACCATATGTACCCGCGGCCATGCCGTCAAGTATGTTGCCGTCTATGGCCCCGCTGACATTCGCGAGCCATTCCCCATTGGCCCATTCCACCCCGTTAACATCTATAGAAGCTCCGGTCGGAACATCGTCAAAATCAATCCCCCAACCGTTTCCTGACGGTGAAGAATTCACGTCATAAGTGCCGCTGATCAAAGCTGTCCATATATTGAGATCCGCCAGAGAATATAATGAGATATCCATCGACGCGGAATCTATCCCTCCCGAACCTATCCCGGTAAGACCCATGACATCCGTTATCGGCATCGATACGGAATCAAAAGCGTCCATGATATCGCTCATCTCGGAGACTATATCGACCAGGTCGACAAGTTCTTCCACTTCTACCCATTCTCCCGCCGCTACACCGGAAGCTATACCGTTTATTGAATCCACAATAGAGATCTCCTCCCCTATCTCAACAAATTCACTTCCGGACTCTTCTATTACAAGTATCCCTTTACCCAGTATCATGCCCCAGGATGTCCCCTGCGTCGTGATCTCATCTACAGACACCGCGTCATATACAAAAGCTTCTCCGTTAAAACTTGTGTTTATCCAGATCCCCCTGAAATCACCTTCATGGACAGCGTTCAGATCGGTAAAAATGTTTCCACCTTCGGGATCCATGCAAAGAACAGCCGCATAAGGCAAATATATCGAACCGTTCCCGAGTGTCCCGGAAAAAAGTATGTTATTTGATGTGGAAGGCAGTACTCCTCCGGGCTTTTCCAGGTAAAATTCTCCGCCGATAGCGCATGACCACACACCCCAGTTTGTCCCCTGGAATAAAAGTGTTTCTCCGTTGTGCATATCGGGAGTGAACCAGCTGGCTCCGTCATCAAACTGCATATCACCGTTTCCTTCTATGCTGCTGCTGATAAGATTTTCGGTCAGGTCCTGCGGCCCGAAGCCTATGGAATCCAGTACGTCATAAGCGGCGATCTCGCCTCCGGCTCTCCACATCTCTATGTCGGACAAAATATCCCCATCAAGGGTCGCCTCAAGAAATCCCGCGCCGTTATTCGGGTCGACAAACAGCGCGACTATCAGCCCTCTCATGGAATCACTGGAGACCACTCCCACAGTACGTCCCTGGAAAGCTCCCTCGAAATATTCAAAATAAGCGCTGTCGGTGACAGTATGGCTGAAAACGGGAGTAAGCCATACACAGGAAGCGCCGCTGTCATCGGTCAGGTAGAACTCCCCTCCCGCTTTAAATTCCGCGTATCCGTTCTCTAGAGAATCCCACGAACCTATAAGGCCCCAGTCTTCACCCGTCCAGCTGAATCCTTCACCGTTGTACCTGTATATACTGGAGGGACCCCCTTCATAACCCCATGCGGCTCCCCATGCCAGTTCATCACCGATCCATTCTCCCAGCACTACTGATTGCCATAAAAGCCCGCGTGTAGCGCCCCCTACCAGCTCACCGGTAAAAGGCCCCATTTTAAGATGCGATATGAACCAACCGTCAAGTGTACCCCGCAACGTATACAAAAGATCGACTGAACCATTGTTTATGTCCGCGATGTAATATCCGTTATCCGGAGCGTAATATGGGGTTTCTCCCTGCCATAAAACAGTCCCGAACTCTCCTGCCCCGCCTATTACCGCTTCCCATACCCTGGTACCTCCGGAAAAGGTCCCGGACAAACCGAAAAGATCGAAGACACCCCATGTCTCGCCGTTAAAAGCAAGTGTTGTAAGGCCCTCCAGTTGTTCTTCTCCTGATATATTACCTATAGCACCGCCGGACTCATAGTTGAAATGCCCCGACAGTTTAGCCGATATAGATCCTTCATGTATATAGTCCCAGGGATTAGCTGAAAAATCTTCCACGGATATTTCAAGATCGGTTTCCACTGGATTTCTGCCCATAGTTCCCGTTATTACAAATAAGTCAAAGTCTGAATATAACGATCCCTCATCAAGATGTCCGGCTATATACCCTATTTCTCCGGACGGAGAGGCATATAAGGCACGGATAAACGCTTCAGCGGGATTTTTCAGGTATCCCCCTATGAAGCCTCTGTACGCACCGGGATCTTCTTCATAAGTAATATCGGATTCCTGTATATCGTTCCGGCTGACCAGTTCACATCCCCAGGTCATAAGTTCAGAGTTATAATCGCTTTCAGAAGTCCAGTCCCATGTGCCCATAAAAGTAACATCTACACTTTCATTACTCCAGATCGATCCTGTACCTCCCAGGATACCTTCCATATCCCCCGCGTTCTCAAGATATGTCATGTCATCCGCGGCACGGACAACCTGGGCCGCCCTGACCACATACAGGCTGCCGGCGGGATCACTCATAAAAGCAAGCGGTGTATTTTCCCATACACCGGCACCGACACTCTCAAAAGAATTTGCCGCTTCGTCATATGTTCCGACTATGATCCCCGTTTCCTCACCTAAATACATACGGGTCAATGAAGTCCTGAGTGTATCCAGGCGGATGAACCCGTTAAGATCGTCTGCTCCCGTGACCTGAGTATAAAAATAACCCCCGTCGTCCATCTGGCCTCCGGACATCCCGGTCCATCCCGGTGTACCCGGACCTTGATATCCGCCTTTATAGATGGCCTCCCAGACACCCCAGTTTTCACCGTTAATATTCATGGACCTTCTTGTCATGTTCCCTTCGGGCGCGACAAAATAACCGGTATTATTGTCTATCAATACCATAAACTCACCCGTAGTATCGGGGGAAACATCCAGCAGTATTTCTTCCGGAGTAAGATCAAAAGAACCCATCGGCGTATACTTGATATTTCCGGAAGCGGTCATCACTCCCCCGGGACCGTAATTCCCCAGAAGGTCCGAAGTCATCGTCCCTGTCGTATTGGATGGATCTATATATATCGCCGCAAGTAACCCCTCCCAATCCGATCCTGCCGGTACGGGGCGGTTTGATCCCACAAAATAACCTATAAAACTTCCGCCATCCCCGCTCACGCCGGTAAGATAATTACCGTTATCCCCGAAAAACAGGTCCCGCGATCCGGGATTGGAATAAAATCCGGAAAAGGTCACAGGATAGATGCCGTTCCACGGAGAACTTATCTCATCACTGTTCAAGGAGGCCGATATGAAGCTCTCACTATCTATGGCGAAAGACCCGTAATATCCATAATTAAGTTCCGCGCTGCCGTTTATCCCCGGTTCCGGTTCATCCCCGGTCTCTCCTCCGTCACCGGAGTCTTCTGGTGTATCCAGATCCGGTTTGACATCGTCAAAAGGTTCATTTCCCAGATCCCGTGGCGCGGGAGGAGTCCCGGGATCCGCGGGTCCTTCCCCCACATCCCCGTAATCTACTTCATCTCCCGGGCTGGAATACCCATATTCGTTCTGGCCTTCGTTCCCCCAATCCGAACTGAACATCTCGCGCTCGATATCCGTAGTAGGGTTCAGAGAAAAGGTCTCACCTTCTCCGCAAACGGTCCCGGTAAGCCCCAGGCCGATGATCCTTTTCAACTTATCTTTTGAAGGGGTCATATAGCCATTGCCGCCGTCAAAGAAAACCCTTGTACAGTCATTCCCATCCTTAATATGGAGATACATTATAGTACCCCTGATACCGCAGGCGGCATTGGGTGTTTTAACTATAAATTTGGAAGAATCGGGCTTGTTCTGCAGGTTCGCTATTATTTTTCCATACCCGGACTCGAACTCATTATCATAATCCCCGCTTTTGGGGTCTTTTGTCAGTTTTGTTATAATAAGCTGGGTATTCGCGAGCAGTTCCATGCTGAGGCCGTTGTCAAAGGTTATCAATAAACGCCCTTCATCTCCCGTTTCTATCCTGTCTCCGATGTTCAACACTTCGTCCTTGATGGGAGCATGCCACTTTTTCGAACCTACCGGTAATACACGAACAGCTCCGGAAATTTTGGATACCAGCGCTTTTGTATATACTGAACTGCCGGCCGCGTTTTCATCTTTAAAAAAAGTCGGCCCGGTGACATTTTCATAATTATCTTTCTCCATCGGAAGAAAGGCTCTTGCTTCTTCCGGCGGCCCGTTATAAGGCACCTTGGACGTCATACCTTCTGTAACAGCTATACTATCCCCGGGGAAAGACGGGTTTTCCATATGGAACACGCCTTCGGATACCAGCACATTTGTGGCAGACTGAAGAAATGTAACAAAGATATCCGACCCTTTGACAAAGCCCGCGGCATTCGGGGTGTTAATATCGAAGGGGACAAGGTCCACGGTTTTTGAAACAATAGCCCTTAACTTTCCTCTATCAAGATCTATGACAGCTTTTTTACGAAGCCCGTCTTCTCCGACGACGTACTCTTTGACCGTGACCTTAGAGCTGTCACCTACTCTTACAATGGAGTCATCATCGAATGTCACTTCAGCTTTCGAATAACTTTTTGTACGCAGAGAATCACCTGTGGAGATCTCATCACCCACGACAACAGGAACATAATTATCGCCCCCCGCAGTTACTCTATCAACCCGCCCTTCTATATAGGTAACTCTTCCTGCCGGGCCGGCAAAAGCATTCTGCGAAAAAACAAGTGCCAATATTGCAAGTGTTGTCATAAAATTGTTGATACTTTTCATGTTTAAGATCCTCCGTTTTTGATAAATCTTACCGTGACGATATTTAAGAAGTTATTATTATACTACAAAATTTTTTAAATTTAAACTATAACTGGTTTTGAATAATTTACAGTATCTTACTTTTTAATCATTTTACACCACCAGGGGTTATTTTGTCAATGTTTTTTTCTTTTTATCTCTGTTTATCTATATTTTTCAGAAATTTTTACGTGAATCGCTAGTTAGAAATTAAAAAGCCTGTTTAAGTATATTGACTTTTTTATATTTTAATAAGAAAATGAGCATAAGCACTTTAAGCAGAACATAAAGTAAGGAGTATACGAAAAATGAATATTAAGAAAGTCATTTTTTCAGTGGCAATACTAGGACTGTTAACGGTAATATGCGAAACAGGATATGCCCAGCCTTCGACAAAAGACCCTTTCCTGCTTGTTGATGACGGGAATGGGAACAAGACCGAAAAATATGTATTGAGTCCCGGTGAAACACCCCTGCCGTCAGTATCTTTTTCATCAAGCGAATTGGGATCAGGCCCTCTCTGGGTATGGTGGAACTGGACATACGAAGAAACAGGTGAGACTTTTCAGGAACAATGGCAGCAATATATGTCTTTCCCGGACGATCCTTTTACAGCTACCGATGTGCCTCTTGTGGGCTGGGATTCTCTTACTGAAAAAGAAGGATGGTGGAACGTCTCGACAGAATGGCAGATAGGCTGGACAGGCGATCGTGAATCCGGAGACATAATACGTTTCGAGGTCACATCCGTCGTTCCGGAACCCGCGTCATCAGCTCTTTTTCTATTCGGGGGTGCGGCTATCGCATTAGGGAAAAAACGCAGAAAACATATATGTAATAAGGAGAATAAATCATGAATAAAACGATCAAAAAAGATCTATTAAAAGCTACTGTTCTTTTCACATTGTTATCCTTGATACCGTGCACGCTATGTTTTGCCAGTATTTACGGACAATCTGTCGATTCAAATGACCTTGATGACAACCGCTCGTTCTCTTCTTATGATTATTCTCCGCCATCATCTGAAGGAGGTATGTCCGGCAATTATCCCGGTTTTTCAATAAGTTGGAATGTTTACCAGGATACTAATACGGATCTATGGACTTATGAATATACACTCACCGGCGATAAAGAGATCTCTCATTTTATACTCGAGATCACCAAACCTTTCTCTTCCACTATATCCGGTGATCCATATGAAGGCCCCCAGATATGGTCGCCCAGCGACCCGGGCAACAGCAACCCGGGATTACCGGCCGATATATACGGCATAAAGTTCGATTTTGGCGGCAGCCCGGTGACCTATACCATCGAAACGCCTCTTGATCCGGTATGGGGGAATTTTTACGCGAAAGACGGCAAAGACAGCGGGGCGGACGTATTCGCGTACAATAACGCGTTGGCTGCCTCCGGTTTTGACAGTGATAATAAACTGGATTTTATTGTGCGTCCTAACGGAGTAGCTCCGGAACCCGCCGCTTCAGCGCTTTTTCTTATAGGCGGTTCCGCGATGGTCTTTGTGAGAAAACGTCGTAATAAGAAATAAACCGGGGACACCCGGGATAATCAGATATCCGACGTGGGTAAAACTATTCTTTTTCTATCCCGAACATCCGGGGATTTATCCCGCTGTTACCTGACACAGCCGCGGGTTCACCGAAAAACAACGGCCTGTTTTTCTTCCTGAACAGTGAGTACAAGATCACTATGTTAAATACCGTCCCGGCCGGTATGGACAACAGGCCGAATATGGAGATCAATATCTGCACTCTCCTGGCCGCCGGGCTCAATCTTCCCAACCCCACGAATAACCAGATGCCCACGCTCAGCATCAGTAATTGAATGGACAGTATAGTCACCATTATCCAGGACGGAGCCCCGAAAGTCATATCCATGAAAAACATCGCGCAGGTCACAGCCATTATGAGAACGGTCATGACATTTGATATCAAGATCGATGCCCGGGCCATTTTGACCCCTAATGGCAGGATCTTGTTCACCAGACACATTATAATAACCACTATTACCTGTATAAGCACGAAGATCAAGTCAACCGCCAGGGTAACAGTCTGCATGATAGTGAACAACGCGTTATGGTCCATGGTCTCCAGGGCAGCCAATCTGGCTTCGATCAATCCCCATAATCCAGCACCCCGGGTATTAGTCTCAGGGGCTCTGTCTTCCTCATAATCTATGGACACAATAAAGTCTCTCTGGAGAGTGATCGCCGCTCCCGTGGTAGGCTTGATCTTGACGGTTTCCGCCCGTTCTTCCAGTATCTTACCGCTGAGAGTACGTCCGTTCTTGAAATGCAAAGTATCGGCGTAAGCGGCGATCCCTGACGCGAAAACAGCCGCCAGAAATACCGCTGTTATTAATAAAGCGCTTTTATATTTCATTTCCATCGTTTTTCCGGTATATAACA
>Ga0272443_10007107_pt1 | contig 10823 bp, 5 predicted proteins | sample SSMAcet12_FD_193581 | JGI IMG/M metagenome (GOLD analysis project Ga0272443, IMG submission 193581) | Marine sediment archaeal communities from Little Sippewissett salt marsh, Falmouth, MA, United States - SSM-Acet-12 | ecosystem: Environmental > Aquatic > Marine > Wetlands > Sediment ... | reverse complement strand
GCGGGAAACGAATTCCCAGTAGTGCGCCATTGCGCGCAAGTGTGTTTCAAAATAATGACGGTTATGAGGAGCCGGGTCCCAGCCATGGCCTTCTTCATTGATGAATGTCGCGGTATCGCGCAAATCGAATTTGCCGGTTCCGGTAGTAAGTGGATCATCATCCTCGACAAAATCAACCCGGAGAGCTATGATTTTTATGGTATCGGGCGGTCCTTCAGCGAGAGTCCTGTCAGGGAGACTATATGATTTTGACCGGTTAAGACCTATAAAATCAATCTGCGGCCGGCCAAAATAAATCTCTTCCAGCCGATAAGCACCCTCGGTAGTATCCTTTTGAGGCACACGGTCGTCGATTCTGATAAAATCTCCGGCTATAACCGGAATGAAACAAATCCACGCCGCGGCAATAAGAGCTGAAAATACTTTTTTCATCCTATGCAGTTTCTTGTTTTCCCATTACAGTTCTTGTCAGGTTCGCTTATAAATTAAGCGTCAGTGAAATACGCAGTGTATTCGACAGCGGTGAATCACCAGTCGACGGCACGTAAGCAAAATCAAATCTGAAAGGCGACAGATGCAAACCCGCCCCGAATGTCAAATGCTTCACTTCCCCTTCTTTATCGTGTTTGTAACCGCCGCGCAACATAATAATGTTGGCATAATTGTACTCTCCACCGACATGCCAAATTGTCCCTTCGCCAGAAACCAGCAAATGATTCATTTCGGTCTGAACAATAAACTTGTTATAAGGCGAATTCAGTATTTTGTATGACAAACCTACCGAGAAATTGCGCGGCAGGGGGTCGTTTTGGGCAGCATTGACATAAGTAATATCCGGACCAATGTTCGTGGCCGCGGAACCTAACTGGAAGCGATCGGTGATTTTCCAGAGTATTCCCAGATCAAAGGCTACGGTAGTGGCGATTCCGTTACCTATCTCTTCGGCCGTACCGATTGAGGACAAATGGGAATGAATAATTTTGGCTCCCAAACCGAATTTCAGACTTTCCGTTATTGATGTTCCATAAGAAATTCCAGCCGTCACTTCAAACGGATTTTCAGCATCTATATCATTACCCTGCGAATCGGTGAACTGAATCTGGCCATAGTTGAGATAAATGACATTAAGACCAAAGGTTCCCACCCCACGCACATGATGGACAAGAGAAAGAAATTCGTAATACATATCGAGATCAAAAGACGGGAGCCAGTCCACATGCATCAGGACCAGTTCGGTTTTACCTTCCGTTTCCGATAGAATTCCGGTTTCGGTGATGAAGTATGACTTGTTCTTGTAATCGTACATGCTGACAACCCGGGCTTTGTAGGTATGCTCCATATTGGCTTTGACCCAGCCTTTATTCGTCAGCTTCATCATACCGAATTCAGTCCCAGCATAAAATTCACCGCCTATCTGATTCAAAGAATAAATGGCGGATCCGACATTGGAATTATATACCCAGATTGACTGACCCGGATTCACAGGCTGGCCTTCAAGGTTATTGAACCGGTCAATATTTTCAGCCAGCAAATTCAGAGTCTCTTCACTCGCCGCGGGCTGATACAGTCTGGCGATTTCAAGGGCCGTCATAGGCGTTCCGGGCATATCGTCACTGCCTTCGGGAACCCGGTATTTATCATAGCCATGGATTTTCCATGATGTGCCATCGAAAGAATAAAGTCCTTGTTCCGTGCCTACATACAGAATACTGTCCTTGCTCATGGCCATGGATTTAACCGGGAAACGGAACTTCGGTCCAAAGGGTATGCGAAGGAGTACTCCGTCAGTCAGCCAGCTGTCATCATATATAGCGGCATTTTCGATTTCTTCTTCGACCGCAGGTTCAGCATCTTCCTGCAGGTTCTCTTCCATTATTGAATCCGCTTCTTCATCGCCGATAACGTCGGTGCTGTCATTTGTTTCAAGGACTTCCTCAACAGCAGGTTCCGGCTGTAAAGGCGGCGCAACATCAGGATTAATTTCCCTGACACGGTAACGCAGGTCTTTCGTCTCTTCGGCGTCCCCGAAAATATGCGAAGGAGCGATCAAGTCATCGATCTTGTCATCAATTAAAACCTTGTGATCATAGCCCGCTTCCCAGCGGCGACCGTCATATTTATACAGGTAGCCATCTATAGCGGCCCAGACCAGATTGGGATGAATGATATAAATAGCCTCGACCGGTCCGGCGGGGAGATACTCATAAGTCGTAAAATTGCCGTGATAGTAGACGGCCAGGCCGGCTTTGGTTCCGATATACAGGTATTCATCCTTCTGATCCATAGTCAGGATAGTATCCGAAGGCAGGGTATTGTCAGTACTGAAACGCGACCAGGTCTGACCTGAGCGGCGATATAAACCGTCATCGGTACCGACCCAAAGGTATTTACCGGAAGACCCCAGACAGGAGAGCTGACCCGTTATACCGGCCGAGAAAGGCACGGTAAGCTGGGTCGGCAAAAAGCGCATCACGGAGCGGTCAAGGGAGAAGGTAAAACGATCTGTTTCCTCTTCAGTCAGAAGATCATCGGCCAATCCTTCATTAAGTCTTTTCTGCAACTCACGGAAGTGTTCCGCATTCAGGCGACAGTCATAGAAACCGGCTCTCAGTTTTTCCAGACCCCGTTCCAGATCATCCTTTGCCGGATAGCCTTCAGGAGCTTTTTCAGTTATTCTTTCAATAAACCGCAGGACTTCATCTTCAGTTACAGGACAGTTGACAGTTATCACCGTAGTGGCCATTTCCTTCAGTTGTTCGGGATCGTCGATTTTAATAATCGATTGCAGGAAATCATCGAGCGTCTGGTCGGAAGATGTCCGGTAATAATGGCCTTCGGTCCAATCCATACCATCAAAAAGGTAAAGCCGGTTATCGGAGATTACCCAGGTTTCCTGCCGGGTGCCATCCCTCTCCAAGGTGACGGCATCAATAATCTCACCCCGGCCACCAGCCAGAGTTCTGTGACGAATCTGGCCGGACAGAGGTTCATTTCCCAGTCCCGCCGGATTCCAGTAAGTGGCGGAAGCATCATCAGCGATGGATACAAAGCATTCACCCATCCCGGCCGGGCGCGCCCCCGGTGCCACACGAAGATACAGCACACCCGCGGTGGAGGTGGCCTTGGTCGGAGAGGTAAATACTCCGATTAAACAAACGGTGAGGATTAATAGGATGCCAAGTCGTTTCATTTCATACATCTCCCAAAAAAGTCATACTTGTCACAGGTTTAATTGAGCACCACAAGCTTTCCAAATGCTTCTGCAATATTATCGGCCGATTCATTGGCCGCCGCCACTTTCCCGCGCGCAGTCAGCTTGTATATGTAAATCCCGGAAGCTACCCGGTCACCATCCTGATCTCGTCCATCAAAATAGAACATTCGATTACGGCCCACTTTGGGACTCAGCGAACGGTATTCTTTTATTTTTTTTCCCGACAACGTAAATATTTGCAACTCAACGGATTCTGCAACCTCAGACAACTCGAAGAAAAACTCCGTTCCCTCTTCCATCGGGTTTGGATAATTCATTAAATCGACCACTTCAATGCGCCCCGAACGGGTCACCATCGCCTCGAATTCTGCTTCCGCAGAATTATTGGCGTTATCCCATGCTCGAATTTTGAACAGATGAAGCTCAGCCGATAGTTCCGGTAACGTATATTCCAGATAACCCGCCTGATAATCACCGGTTTGATAATTGAAATAATCAGTCAGGTTCAATGTTGAGCTGTTGTCTCCGTCAATTATAAGTTCTATGCGATGCCCTAGACTGCCGGTCAGGTTGATACCGGAAACATCGGAGAATTCAACCACCAGCAAGGCCTCGGTCGGAACAAAGTCCCCCGTTACGAATTCGGGATTTTCCTCGAAATAATAAGTTATCTCCGGCCCTTCACTATCGGTCGACACACCAACCTGTTCAGCCATAGGAATAGAATCCTGCCCTCCCAGACCGGCCGTTCCGGTCAGGGCCGCATACCCGGTCATACTGGCAAGTTGACCGCCATAATCAATATCCAGCGGTACAATAAAACCGGCCGTATATTGCCCGTCACTGACACTCACTTTACCGCGAAAAATTGTCGCACCGGGCAGAATATAGGAAATTCCCAGATCATGCTGACGAATTATAGGTGAATCCTGAACTACTATTTCCAGTTCGCCGTTATCGACTACGGGATCATCATCTTCATCGGTTACGCGACCGTAGAATGCGAATTCAGTCAAAGGCGTCATTGTTGCTTCGCTAAGGGAATCAACCACCACCCGATACTCCGGCCAGCCTCGTTCCGCCAGAGGATCACTCAGGACACTGTAAGCGCGATCGTTTTTTATCAGCGATGGATAATTCAGATACTGATGGAGCATCTTGGTGGTATAAACCGATTCGCAGATATTGGTACCGCCCTCGAAAATACAGTCATAGAGATCATAAGTAAAGCGGGCATTGTCCGAAGAATAAACCAGCCGGGTAGCCGACACGACCGAAATAGCGCCGCCCTCCTGGCGAAATAAAACTTCCGCCATCCCTTCTTGATCAGGAGCATCAAATTTACCAATGGAACAGGAAGCGGCCACGAAAACAGCAAGTTTGTCAGTATTGGTCATGCGGCTGAGGTCACTGCCCTTGTTCAGGACATGTTCATCGGCCCAGACATCGGGGGAACCGTGTCCTATATAATTGATAATCAAGGTCCCGTTGTTAACCGCCGCAACAATATCATCATTTACGGTCGGTTTAGTACCACCGGATGCAAAGGGATACTCGGTCAGGTATATTTTGTTGCGAATGAAATCCGAGGGGGTGTGCAACACCGCCAGAGTTTCCGCCTGAGCGGTGTGAATAATTTCATCGGTATTCTGGCCCTTGAATTCATCATCGGCAACAAATGTCAGGCAACTGCGCCAACTTCCTTGCGAGGAGGCCGATTCATAGCTTTTCAGTTTTTCAATATAATCATTCACTTCCGATGATGAGCGCACCGGCCAGCGGGCAATCATCATATCCCAACCCCGGTCATCACCATTGTAACTACCATCTCCGTCAAGGCTATCCTCTTGATCGAAATAGACAAAATAATCATCACCGGCCGAATTTAGCTGCGGCCAGATAAAGGGCGGAACATATGACGGAGTACCCAATCCCAGCCGATCAAGAAAATCATAATGACCGTCACCGGCCAAAATCACACTATAAGGAGCAGGAGCAGCATAGTTTTCATATGCGTATTCCAGGTAACTGCGAATCGCCATCGGTGATTCCAAACCGAATCCGAAATCATTATAAATATCTTCCACGGCTGTCAGCTTAACTCGATAACCATTACCGGACCTGAATGAAACATATTCCTGTAAAGCATCCTGAAATGATCGCGGTGACACTACGATGCAATCGTATTGATCGGTGTCGGCCCGCAATCCCCCCACCGATTCTTCATTTACGGCTATAGGATTTTTAATATCGCTGTCAGCGAAAACCAGAAACCGAGAGATCGAACCACCGGTCACATCTTTTTCAAAAATCCCGGTACTCCCCTGCACATCAACACCGGTAATCTGATTCGGATGATCAGGATCGGTCAAATCCAGCAGAGTCAGGCTATTCGAATAATTACTGATTGAAAATCGAAGCCTGCCTTCGTGACCGTAAGAATTAAAATCAAGACCACCCGAAATATAATTAAGCCTTTGCGGGTAGATAATATCCAGATAATCGAGCAGGGTCGGGTCGTATCCCGGTTTGAGTTGCACCTGAATCGAGTTTAAGCCATCGACCCCGGCCCCGGAATTATCATAATAACGCTGACCACCATCATAGTAACGCGTCAGGGATACACCATTCAGGGTAATAATTGAATAGCTGTAACTTCCCAGCGCAGTTATCCCCATATCAAGAGAGTCGCCTTCGGCCAGATTTGGCAGATTAACCGATGTACTGATAATGGTGCCATCGTCCCAGTACCAGGTATAATAATCCCAGACCGACCCGGTATTATCGCGCAGAACATTATCCTCTTCGGCTCGCACCGGTTGCATAGTAATATACAAAACGTCATCGGGTGAACCAGCAGGTATACCGTCGGTATCTTCCCAATAAAGGTTCGCCTCTCCACTGATATTACCTGCCGCTAGCCAGTAACAGTTTTGTTCGCAATAATTATTTTTCACATAGACCGGTTCACCGCTGTCAAAATCATAGCGATTCAGGGCTTCGGCATAAAACAGCAGGTAATCGCCGGAATCGAAAACACCATCGCCGCCGTCTTCGGCTCTTATGGAAATCTGGTTTAATTCAGGCTCCGGATCAGCCGGATTGAATGACGGATGTTCGCCTCCGCCATAATAAACGCGTAAATCGGTTGTCGGTAAATCGGTCAGGTCTACCCCGGCAGAACTGAGGGCGGAACCGGTTATCCGAGTGATTCCGCTTGCATTGGTTGTAATCTTAAACCAGCGCGCGGTATCATCGAAAGCAACCTCATTAACCTTCAGGGCGGGCCGGGAAACTGCCTTAATACCAAAATCAAAAAACTGGTCGGGATTAATAACTGCAAGTGAAACGACCGTATCCAGACGAGAATATTCAGGATTTTTATTTACCGCCGTATAAGAAGGTGTCAGATAGACCTCTATTTCAAACTGATCATAGGCTTTTATAATACCGTTATTGCGACATTGAGGAAATACATTGATACTGATCAATGTATGCCCACGCGATTCGATTCGCGGTCCTTTTTGTACCAAAGGCATTGCCGCATCAATAAACGACTCCGACTGAGAATCCGTAAATGAACCCGCGGCACGGCAATTATAACTGATAGTCAGATCTCCGCCGGGCGGCACAGCCACCAGGAATGACCGTCCCCAGTATGAGGCTTCTCCTCGCTGTATCAGGGAGCCCTGGCCCAGATTGGTTAAATCATCCGAAAATTGCGGATAGTATCTGACTGCCAGATGATTTCCGGTTGCCGAGTTTATGCTGAAATCAGGATATAAATTCCCGGCCGCCACCAATCCGCTCAGGACACAAAGGGACAGAACATATGGAAAAATTGATTTATTTTTCGGACGGAATCTTCGATTCATTAAAAAACCATGTCAGGTAAGTCCCGGCACGGTTGGAATAATACAACCTATCCAGCCGCAACCAAAGGGAACGTTTCCGTACTCTCTTCAATAAATTTCCATAGACCGGTCTGTTCCGGTCTGAATTATTAAATCAACCCTTTAGCTAATGCTCGATAGTATCTCCTTAAGTACTGTAATTTATACGCTCTTATACGGATAATAGTTTAACTGTTTATCCCATAATTGTCAAGTATTTCGACAATTCCAAAGGTCTTACTGCAAATAGGCCGCCAAAATATAAAAAGCCTGAAATGAAAATATTTAATTGTTTTTAATCCAGTAAGTTATCTCTGAAAAACCTGATTATATGTTCCGCGAAATCCCATTAACCAGGCAGGAAGATGCCCTAATACTGAATTTTGCTTCACATCTGCACAGTCAATGAGCGATTGTCCCGGCCGGATTACCGGTCATTTCTTCCAGAACACATGTGAAATGGCGCAGGTAAGTCGGTTCCTGAACAATTTTATATCCTCTCAGTTTATCTTTATCCTTAACGATCGCGGCAATAATTTCAGCGGCATACTCAATGTGACTGGAAGTGTACATCCGGCGCGGAACAGCCAAACGCACCAATTCTTTCTGAGCAATCAGGGTCTCGCCGGTATTGGGATCGGTCCCACCAAACATTAAAGTCCCGATTTCCACAGCTCGAATTCCGCCCCGGCGATATAATTCAATCGTAAATGACTGGGCCGGCAAATAATCACTGGGCAGATGGGATAGCAGTTTACCGGCATCGATAAATACCGCATGCCCCCCGGTGGGAGTTACAATGGGACATCCGGCATGCTGTATTAAATTCCCGAAATATTCGATCTGCCCGGTGCGATACTCCAGATAATCTTCGCGGAGAGCCTCTTTTAAACCGATGGCTATGGCTTCCATATCACGGCCATTGAGACCGCCATAAGTTAAAAAGCCTTCTATCAGGATCAACAATTCCTTTAATTTCCCAGCCAGCTTTTCATCATTAACGGCCAGAAAACCGCCCATATTGGCTAACCCATCCTTTTTACAGGACATCATAATACCATCGGCATACCCGCACATTTCCTGAGCAATCGACATTACATCGCGATCTTCATAGCTCGGCTCATACTTTTTTATATAGTAAGCATTCTCGGCATAGCGCGCGGCATCGAAAAAGAGCGGGATACCATATTCACCGCAAATTGCGCTAACCTCGCTGATATTCTGCATCGATACCGGCAAACCACCCACCGAATTATTAGTTACCGTGATAATTACCACCGGGATTTTTTCCGGGCCGTGCTCGCTGATAAAACGGCGCAATCGATCAATATCAAAATTACCCTTAAAATGAAAATCAGAAGATTCGTCTCTCAATTCAGCACAGGGCATATCAACAGCGATGCCGCCCTTGTGCATGGTATTAGCCCGGGTGGTATCGAAATGAGTGTTGTTGGGGACATAATCACCCTTTTTGAGAATCGTCGAGAAAAAGATATTTTCAGCTACTCTACCCTGATGGCAGGGAATAACAAATTTCTTCTGAAATATATCCTGAATGGTCTTTTCGAAATGAAACCAGTTGCGACTTCCGGCATAGGATTCATCCCCAATCATCAATCCCGCCCATTGCTGTTGTGACATGGCCCCCGTGCCGGAATCGGTCAGGAAGTCTATAAAAATATCCTGGGCGGCCAGACGGAATACATTGTAACCTGCCTCAGCGATTTTTTGATGGCGCGCCTCTTCGGTAAGTAAACTTATCGGTTCTGTAACTTTTATGCGAAACGGTTCTATCGGTCTTTTTGGCATTATCGTACTCCTGTTAATTAAATCCGGTCCCAATATAACCTTTTGATCAGGCCCTTTTCAACTCAAATTCGGCCACAATTCGCCCCACCACCAGCTTGCGATAATTGGTGATTTCCGGATTTACGTATTGCTGAAGGTGTGATATATCGATTCCATCGAGTAATCCCAGTTGTCTTAAAACTTCCATAATTACCGGGTATAAAGCTCGCGCATTACCATCGAGTATCTTCACAGCTATTCCGATTTTAGGATCATTAAATCCGAATCCTTCCACTGCCTCGGCCCCGACCTTGTTGAATACCCGGCCGGGAAAAGTCCGCGCCAGAGCCAGGTCAAAACGACCCTCACCCGACACCATTTCGGGATAGGCTGTCATGGCTTTTTTTACCCGGCGCAGGGCTTCCTTCATTTTGGGATCATCACTGATTTCATTGGCAAGACGCATATAAGCGATCGCCGCCTGTTTGATTGGCATCCCGAAAACCGGGGCACTGCATCCATCGATGCCGATTTTAATCTGGTCTTTGGGGTAAGTATATAATTCGCTGACCGCGTCCAGAACCATCTTTTGTAATCTGCTGTCCGGATTCAAATATTCCTTAACATCCTCACCGATATACCTTGCCAGAGCAAGAAAACCGGAATGTTTACCGGAGCAGTTATGTTGCAGTGGCGAAAAGACCTCATCCTTATGGGGCTTTATATCAAAGGTCAGATAATGCAGAGGCGGGTGCACGCCGCATTGCAGATGCGACTCATCATTGCCCGCCGCCGTCAGATTGGCCTTGACGACCTCAACATGTTCATCGGTCCCGGTGTGCGAGCCGCAGGTTATGGCGATCTGTTTATCGCTGAATTTATAATGGTCGGCCGCACCGCTGGTTATAAGCGGTAAGGCCTGAAACGGCTTAGCCTCCGACCGCGCCTGGGTGAAAAACTCGGGATCACCCAGATAATGAGTGGTTTCCATCTTTTCGTTGACCACTACTATTGATCCGTAATGGATCGACTCCACGCCCTCGCCGCGGTAAACCCGGGCCACTATTTCATTCTGGTACATATTCTCATCCATTAAAGAAACTGCTGTATTCCCGGCAATTAAGGCTTTTTAGGCGTTTTGACAAGAGGCTTGAGGTAACTTTTTCCTAAATAATAAATACTAACCGATCAATATCAGAATTCATACCCGACTGAAAAAGAATAGGTAATGTTTGTAATTTTCTCGTCACCAATGATTTCGGGAAAGTGAGAAGGAACATCCTTAGTTCCGATGTCTTCCAAATTCTGAAAACCCTTAATAAACCTTAAATCTAAAAGAAATTTTCCCTTCCCTGCGCTTATTCCCGTTCCAATACCAAAAACTACACTAACATCAAACTTATTTACATGGTCTTTGATGTCAGTCGATCCATAGCTTGCAGAAAATAATAAGGCCACTGCCGGTCCGGCATAAATGTATGGTGAAATTGTACCTTCAAGAGGAATTAGATATTTCAAAGTAACAGGAAGCTCAAGATAAGTTAAAGATACATTATCTTCATCGTTTTTCTCTATAACTTGCACTCCCTTTTTAGATATACATGCCTCCAATTGATAATAGAGGAAGGGGAATATGTCGTCAGCGCCATAAATGGAAAAGACAGGAGAGTATAAATTACTTTTATCGTCATATTCCACGTCGAAATTAGAAATATTCAACCCCAATCGAAAACCCCAATGAGTGTTTTTCTCCACCGGCGCTTTTTCTAAAGCAAAGAGCTTAGCACTTAGTAGAATCACTACCACGGCAATCAAAACGATTTTAATGAATTTCATATCTACCCCTCAGACTGAATCAATAATATTATATATTTGTACTAAACAAAATATAAATTATTTGCGGGATGTCAATAACATTCAATAAAAAA
>Ga0272443_10007106_pt1 | contig 10824 bp, 9 predicted proteins | sample SSMAcet12_FD_193581 | JGI IMG/M metagenome (GOLD analysis project Ga0272443, IMG submission 193581) | Marine sediment archaeal communities from Little Sippewissett salt marsh, Falmouth, MA, United States - SSM-Acet-12 | ecosystem: Environmental > Aquatic > Marine > Wetlands > Sediment ... | reverse complement strand
CCAGACTAGTTCATGGCATGTTAATACAAAAAAAGGGGGCTTGCTTGTCATTTGCATATTATAATTACAGTATCAATTCATTATGGAGGTAATAATGACTACAAAACGTTGGGCAATAATTATCAGTCTGGTTGTGGTGCTAACTGTTAATGGTTTAGCAAACATCTTGCCGATCAATGGCCTCACAACAGGTGAGGTATCGGATGAATTCCCAGTTTTATTTGTTCCGGCTGCATATGTATTTTCAATTTGGGGCTTGATATACATTTCGCTGATTGCTTTTGCTATCTATTGTGTCACCCCCAGAGGATTGGAGAATCAAGACATTGATTCGATCGCATGGTGGTTTGTTGCTGCTAATTTATTTAATAGCACCTGGATTTTTCTGTGGCATTATCTGCAATTTCCACTGACGTTGATTGCGATCGTCGGCCTATTGGTGAGTTTAATAGTCATTTTCTTGAAATTGAGAATTGGTAAAGAGAAGCGACCCTTGTTGGAAAAACTTGTTGTGGCGACACCCTTCAGCATTTACCTTGGATGGGCAACAGTCGCTGTTGTGGCAAATTTTGCTCAAACACTTTATTCCATAGGCTATCGCGGTGAACCCCTCACCCAGGAAATTTGGACGGTAGCCTTGTTGTTGGTGGCAACGGTTTTGGGAATTATCATGATTTTCAAACGACGCCAAATTGCATATCCTCTGGTTTTAACCTGGGCGTTTGTTGGCATTTATGTAAAGCAAGCTGAGACACCGGTTGTGGCTTACACCGCGCTGGTTTTAGGTATTGCCATTGCGGTTTTGACGTTTGCACGTCCGATATTAAAACGAGAGACCACCGCACCTTAACTATATTGACGTTTGCACTGATGATCCGTTTTTTAGGGATCGTTATTAAGATAAAAAAGGCGATGCAACCATCGCCTTTTTTACTCTAAATACCTTTGGATGGCAATTTTACCGTCTGCGCCTTCCCAATCCACCAGCTAAGGATGTGAAGTACAGAAGCTGAAGCACAGAGGAGGCGATTGCAGCTACATAAGTTAGGGCAGCGGCATTTAAAACCTGGTTGACGCCTCTCTGCTCCTCCTGGGTGACGATCATCCCATTTGTTTTAAGGAGTGCCCGGGCACGTTTTGATGCATTCAATTCTACTGGCAGGGTTGCAATGGAAAAAATCGCACCGGCAGAAAACGCAATCACACCTAACCAGGCCAGGTTACTCAGTTGTAGCACCAGGCCAATCATGAGGAAAATCCATCCAACTGAGGTCCCTATATTGACCATAGGCACGATTGCTGATCGGAGTTTCATCAGAAAATAATTTTCCTGGTCCTGCTGCGCATGACCCAATTCGTGGGCAGCAATTGCCATGGCTGCTACGCTGGTACCTTGGGAAATATCTTTTGAAAGGCTAAGGGTTTTGTTCCGTGGGTCGTAATGGTCCGTTAGGCGGCCAGCAATTCCCTTAAACTTCAAGTCGTAAAAACCGATCCTTTCTGATAAACTTTGGGCAACTTGCGCACCGGTAAGTCCAGATCGATTTTGTCTTTGTTGCCATTTTGAGTAGCTTGAGTTGACATATAACTGAACAACAAAGCTCAAGATAAAAGCCGGCAGCATGAAAATGATGTAATTGATATTGAACGTTGGTAGAAAGAACATTTGCAAAATCCTTTTTACTGGATGAGGTCTTGCAAGACCTCAAGGGCTTTTTCTAGTTGTGGATCACGTTCCGCTTCAAAATCCTCTTCTGTCATTTCGACAATATATTCAGGTGTCAGGCCAACTTCACTGATTTGACGACCGTCTGGTGTTAGCCAGCGAGCAATAGTCACACGGACACCTCCTGCATTGTCATCTAAGGGGATCCAATTTTGAACTGAACCCTTGCCGTAAGTCGTCATTCCAACTAATACGCCACGTTCATAGTCCTGGATTGCACCTGCAGTGATTTCGGATGCGGAGGCTGTACCTTCGTTGACCAGAACAACCAGTGGGATCTCAGTTGCTAAGCCGCCTGGAATGGCTTCATAGGTGAAGGTTTCGCCATCACCATATTGTTCATACATGACCACACCATCGCCGATGAATTCAGAAACGACCTGGATTGCGGTATTTAAGTATCCGCCACCGTTGTCACGAAGGTCAAAGATTAAGCCTTCAGGATCCTGGTCTAAGAGGTCTCGTAAAGCTTTTTGTAACTGTTCTGTCGTATTGTCCCCATAGGTATAGAGGGCTACATAAGCAATGTTATCATCAAGCATTTCATAATCCGTGGTGGGTACAACTATATTGGCTCTGGTGATGGTGACATCAAAGGTTTCTTCATCCCGTAAGATTGTCAGGGTTACGTCTGAACCTGCTGGTCCGAGGATCCTTTGTAGGACGAGATCGCCAGGGACATCAGTCATATCTTCACCGTTTATAGCAACGACCTCATCATTGGGCTGCAAACCTGCTTCTGAGGCTGGCGACCCACGCATAGCACTGATGATGACAACATAATCACCGGTGATGTCAACCCAGGCACCAATACCTTCGTATTCACCTTCCAAGGATTCATTGGCTTGTTGAAACTCCTCGGGATTCATATAAGAAGTATGTCGATCCCCTAAGGCTTCTAACATGCCCTCAATGGCACCCCGCATTAGCGCTAGGTCATCGATAGGTTGGTCAACGTAATCATCATGAACGATATCCCAGGTTTCCCAGAAAGGGGCAAATAAATCCTGGTATTCTTCGTCGGTGTTTGCCTCTGGATCGATGTAGATGACTTCAGGTATCGGCGTTGTTTCAATGATGTTCGTCTCTTCAGTGACACTTGCAGAGACTTCAGGGCAGGGCGGACACGAAACGGGTCCGGATGCAGTGGTTTGTAGACCAAGCAAGCGAGGTGTAAAATATCCCACACTGACCCCTCCGGCAAAGACTAAGCCAATCACAAAGACCCCAATGGCGATAAGTAGACATGTGCGAAGTGGTTTAGACTCCATAACTTCTCCTAATTTAATTTTTAAGCCTTATATCTGTAACTTGGTCAAATCTTACCGGTTTCAGAACGAAGGACCCTAAGATTGTATAAGGTTTTGTAGATGATAAAAATGTACCACCGATTTATTAACGATTGATATAAAATCAGCTATTTTTCTGGGAAAAATTATTGCTTCCCAGCAATAAAGCTGCCATGGCAATGGTTCCTGTCAGTAAGCAGGTCTCATCGACGTCGAAGGTTGGGGTGTGCAGCATGGCATACTTGCCGCCGGCAGGGTCTGCCGCGCCTAACCAGATCATCGCGCCAGGAATATACTTCGTATAGTAATTGAAATCCTCGCAATTAAAGGGGAAGGCAGCGTTAAGCTTGACAAGGTTTTCTTCTCCAATGACACGCTCAAGGGCAGGCAGCGCGGTCGCCATCAAGATTGGATTATTATGCACAGCATCCATGGCCCCCATGGGTAAAAGTCGATAAGTCAAGGCACTACTGTCACACTTTGTGTCCAGGATTTCTTGAATCTGGGCCAAGGCTTCCTGGTATAAATGTGGGGTCGCGGCTTTGATCCCAACGCCAAATTGGCCTTCCCATAAATCGGGTTCTTCTGGGTTCGTGCTGGCATCATAGATGATGAATTGTCGTAATTCATCGGGGTCGTGTTGCATTGTTTGCCAGAAAGCCTGCATCGTCTTCCAAGTCAGGGGTAAGTGCCAATGATTAAGGGCCAGAATAGCTTCGCTGCTATCCTGAGCGATTTGCCCTAGAACTCCAGTCGAGAGATCGTTCTCGTTCTGTGGAGAAAGAACTGCTAAATAATGCTCAAAACCTGAAAGGAACAAACCATCCGTCCAGGCGATTTTTCCAGATTGAAAGGGTGCAACGTGGAGTCCCCAGATCGCTTTTGGGACGGGATCTTCGAGAGCTCCTGCGTGGATCATGTTCAAAGCACCCGTTATTTCTTCTTCTTCGGGTTGAAAAATGAAGCGAATGTTGATGGGCAGGTTTTCTTTCATCCCGGCCAGCGCTCTGGCGACGCCGATCCCAATGGCGCTGTGCACATCATGACCGCAAGCATGCATCACACCCGGGATTTTTGAGCGATAGGGGACCTGGTTTACCTCATGGATAGGCAGAGCGTCCATGTCGACCCGAAGGGCGAGGGTGTCCTTGCTCGGGTCACTGATCAAGTCAGCGATAAAGCCATGTCCCCCTGGATTGGTCTTGAATGCAAGGCCCAACCCTTGCAGATTTTCGATTAGATAGGCAGTCGTGTGGATTTCAGCACCAGACAACTCCGGAAATTGATGGAGGTGCCGACGAATTAGACGTAGGTCTTCATAGATGACAGTGGCCTGTTGGTGCAACCTTTGGATTAGCTCTGCATCACGCATCGTAGACATGGAAAAATACCTCGACGAATTTCATTCGAGGTTAATTATAATTTTAATGCTGCTTTCAGAAGACCTCAGGGACGAAGGTCTGGTCTTCAAAGGGCGGACGGACGTAGCCAACATCATCCTGGCGTGGGGGCAATTCTACCCGCTCTGGGGTCAGATCCTCGTAAGGGATCATGCTTAGCAAGTGTGTAATGCAATTAAGTCGTGCCTTCTTCTTGACATCGGCGTTGACGACATACCAGGGGGCTTGCTTGATGTCGGTGTACTTCATCATTACATCTTTTGCTTTGGAATAATCCACCCATCGACTACGAGCCTGGACATCCATAGGGCTTAATTTCCACCGTTTGGTTCGATCTTCCAACCGTGATAAGAAACGCTTCTCCTGTTCCTCATCACTCACTGAAAACCAGTATTTTATTAGGATAATGCCAGAACGGATCAGCATACGCTCAAACTCAGGGCATGAACGCATGAACTCCCAATATTCTTCATCCGTGCAGAAACCCATCACCCGTTCCACTCCAGCCCGGTTATACCAGCTGCGATCGAAGAGGACGATTTCACCACCTGCAGGCAGATGGGGGACGTATCGTTGGAAGTACCATTGGGTCTTTTCGCGTTCTGTCGGGACTCCCAAGGCGACGACACGAGCACTACGGGGATTAAGGCACTGCATAATCCGCTTGATCACGCCACCCTTGCCAGCTGCATCGCGACCCTCAAAGACAACAACGACTTTTAATTTTTTGTATTTGACCCATTCTTGCAATTTGACCAGTTCGACCTGTAATCGCGCAAGTTCCTTTTCGTAAGCTTTGTTTTTGAGTTTCTTCTCTTTAGCTTTTTTTTCTACAACTTGTTCAGGTGCTTTAGATTCTTCAGACTCTTCAAGGTCCTCTGCTGTTGCTTCTAGATCTTCAACAGACTCTTTTTTACTGCCTTTCTTTCCTTTCTTTTTGTCCTTCTTTTTTTTCTTGTCTTTCTTTTCTTTCTTGTTATTCTTTTTCTTGTCCTTCTTATCCTTTTTCTTGCCCATGATTAGCCTCCAATATAGGTTAGGGTGGGTTGTGAAGATATTTCCAATTGTACATTAATTATTAATAGTTGTGGAAAAGGATTGCTAAATGACGCATTTATTCAGTTCAGCTTAACCAATTTTATCTTAATTTTAAGAAGCATGACTTCAGAAACAACTGAATCGATATATAGGAAATTCAATCATGTATTTACTTGCAGAAAATTTCAGAACTATTGATTTAATAAGGTCAAGAAGTCGTGAAATGTTGAGATGTGTGGGCTTAGCGGATGAACTCGGTTACCGACAGAAACGGTGGACATGCCCAATATTTGGGCTGTCTCTAAATTTTCTGGTGAATCGTCGACAAGTAAACAGGCCTTTGAAGGCATATTGAGCTTTTCTAAAACTGTATGAAAAGCCTCCACCTGCGGTTTGCAAAACGGTGAAAGTGCATAAATATCGATGATGTCCTCAAAGTACCTTGTGATGCCCAGTAATTCAGTTACTCTATTTGCATGGTCTGCACTGGCATTGGTGAAAATGATCTTTTGCTGAGGGAGTGCATTTAGAATATCGCTTAACTGTTGATCATAGGAAATCAAATTATCAATGGGAACATCATGTACATAAGCAAGGTATGCATCCATGTCCACTTCATATTCCATTTGTAACCCGCGCAGAGTTGTGCCATATTGTTTCCATAATCGGTGGCGGATAGCGGGTGCTTCGTCTTCTGAAAAATGCAGTTCATTGACGAGAAATTTATTGATGCGCACGCGAATCAATTCCCATAAGCCGTTATTCTGTGGGTAAAGGGTGTCATCCAGGTCAACAAGTAAGTATTGGATTTTGTTCCAAGGTATTGAATGGTTCGTGTTTTGATTCATAAGTGATTTTTGTTCTCTGGTGGGGCGATGAGTCCAATTGAGAGGAAGAGGCAGGGAATAAACAGAAGCACCATGCCCCCATAAGCAATCGGATGTTGAGACCATGCGCCTGTGGGGAAGGTGCCAGCAGCAAAAACAGCCGCGCCTGTGATAAATATACTGAGGGAGATGAGGCCCAATTTTTGATCAACTACACCTTTGAATTGACTTTTAACAGCAAAAATGATTCCCAAAAGAATGCCAATCACATCCGTCCCAGCCAACCCAAATAAAAAAGGCCAGGTCTGTGTTTGCCAACTGGATGCTGGAGGCAGAATTGGGAAGGGGATCTTTGTGGTGGTGAGGAGTAAGATTCCTGCCCTGATCAGAACAAGCAGGTGTAAAAATTGCAACAAACCATAATAGATGATTAGAATCTGAGTGGACCGTTCTTTTATGAGCACAATCTTCCTTTAGATTTTACTGATCACTTGAATTATAAACTATTCTGGACCCCTGCTTTTTGATAGAGAAATTGTCCAATAGAAATTTTGTTATGAGAATTATAAATACTAAAGAAGTAGGAATAAGTCTTAGTTCTTTAAGATTTTCGCAGTGCAAGGCTGATCCAGTCCTTTTGGGTCAGTTTATCAATCACTGAAAATCCATGCTCCTGGGCTTTTTGCCGTATTTCTTTTTCTTGATGTTCCAAAATTCCTGAAAGTAGCAATAGTCCCTGATCTGTTACAACCTCGGCTAAACCATCGTTAAATAGGCGCAAAATAATCGACGCAAGGATGTTAACCAATACGAGAGGTGCGTGAAGGAGGGAAAATTTCCCCATTAAAATATCAGTAACAGATCCTTGACCGACTTCCAGTGCTTCTTTGGGCACATCGTTGAGGGCGGCGTTCTCTTGAGTTGAAGTAACTGATTGAGAGTCTACATCGACAGCTAGGACTTTCGACGCACCTATTTTATTGGCAGCGATGGAGAGGATACCAGATCCACAACCGATATCAATTACGGGTCGGCCGGGTTGAGTATGCCGCTCCAATAAGCCCAGACAAAGTTGTGTGGTGGGGTGAGTGCCCGTGCCAAAGGCCATGGCGGGGTTGATGCGGATCACGATTCGGCACTCATCTTTTGAATGTTTTTCCCATGCCGGAAGGATCAGAAATTTTTCACCAAGATGAATGGGCTTGTAATGTTGCTTCCAAGCCGCCATCCAATCCTGATCGATAATGGGGTGGTATTGGGGCTCAGGAAGTGGAGAGATTTGTCCCATGTGCCAGAGAGCTTCCGCCAATTTTTGGCGTTTCTGAGGTAATTGGTCATCAACCGGAAAATAGCCAGAGACAACAAAGTCCCCCGTGGGTTCATTTTCCTGGGTGTACGGATTGAAGTGGGTCACGTTCTCAACCACAACCCCGTTTGAAACAAAGCGCCCCAGCAAATCTGCCAGGGCTTCAGCAAGTTCGCCTTCGCAGACGAATTTTACTTCGATCCAGTGAATACTTTGATTTTCCTCACCCACCGAATACTTCTCTTAATTTATCGATAAAGCTTTGGTTTTGAATCTTGATATCTGGATCCATCGTGTTTGCTAATTGTTCGAATAAGTCCCTCTGATCGGACGTCAGTCGGGTGGGCACTTGGACGGAGACTGTGACCAGCTGGTCACCAGTTCCAGACCCGCGTAAGTGTGGAATGCCCTGATCGCGCAACCGGAAGGTCTTGCCCGGTTGAGTCCCTGGAGGAATGCGCAGTTTAACATCCCCATTTATTGTTGGAACCTTAATTTCATCGCCAAGCACGGCTTGGGCAATATTGATATCCAAATCAAGGAGAATATCATCGTTGCTGCGGCGGAAAAATGCATGGTCTTTAACGTCAATTTGCAAGTAGAAGTTTCCATTTGGGCCACCATTGATGCCAGGTTGGCCTTCTCCTGCTAATCTTATCTGCAATCCACTTGAAACACCTGCGGGGATCGTGACCATTTTGTGGATAGTTTTTCGTTCAAGGCCACGCCCGTTACAGGTCGCACAAGGGGATTCAATAACTTCACCCTTTCCTTTGCACCGAGGGCATGTAACGACCTGCACCATTGATCCAAGCAAAGTCTGGTGTACCTGTCGAACTTCTCCCTGACCATTACACTGTGGGCATGGTCGCGGCGATGAGCCGGGTTTAGCGCCACTGCCATTGCAAGTGTGGCATGTCTCGTCACGGGTGATCTCGATCTCTTTTTCTACGCCAAAAGCCGCTTCTTCAAAAGTCAGTTTGATTGTACTAGACAGGTCAGCCCCGCGACGGGGAGCATTTCGACTACGCCTTGATCCCATCCCACCGAATCCACCAAAGCCAAAAATGCCTTCAAGGATGTCGGAGAGATCGATGTTGGTGAAGTCTGGCATGCCCTGGGTATTTACCCCGGCATGGCCATACCGATCATACGCGGCTCTTTTTTCACCATCGCTCAGGATTGCGTAAGCTTCGTTTATTTCTTTGAATTTTTCTTCTGCATCCGGGTCATCGCTGACATCCGGGTGGTATTTTCGTGCCAAGCCACGGAAGGCCGACTTTAATTCATCTTCGGTTGCGCTCCGATTGACACCTAGAACCTCATAATAATCACGTTTTGCCATAATAGTTGATTTTTATTGCTTGTTGAACCTGTAAAAGCGTTCGATGATTGGATTGCGTTAGTTTACTCAGAAGACAAAATCCTGTCAAATAAAATTATATTAATGACTATATGGGTACCCGGTCATTCCGGATACCCATCCATTTGCCTCTCGGAAAAAGCTTGACGTTAGACTTGCTTGAATTCTCCGTCGACGACATCTTCATCATTTTCGCCAGCAGGTTCCGCATTAGGGTCTGATCCTGGGGTTTCATCACTGGCTTGTTGTTGATAGGCTGCACTTCCTAAAGCTTGAAGTGTTTCAGCAAGGGCATCAGTAGCTTGTTTGATTTTTTCGAAGTCTTCGCCATCCTTAACTTCACGGACTTTAATGACTGCATCTTCTACTTTTTGTTTTAAATCAGCAGGGACTTTCTCACCCAGGTCATTGAGGGTTTTTTCTGTCGAGTAGACCATATTATCGGCCCGATTTTTCTCCTCAATCAGTTCGCGCCGTTTCTGGTCTTCTTCTGCATGGAGCTCAGCCTCCTGGCGCATTTTTTCAACTTCATCTTCACTCAACCCAGAAGAGGCAGTGATGGTGATGTTCTGTGAACGACCAGTAGCTTTATCCTGTGCGGTCACTTCAAGAATTCCGTTGGCGTTGATATCAAATGTAACCTCGATTTGCGGCACGCCACGCGGGGCTGGTGGAATACCGTCTAAAATGAACTTACCCAAAGATTTGTTATTGGCAGCCATGGGACGTTCACCCTGGAGGACATGGATTTCTACCTGGGTCTGGCTGTCGCTAGCTGTGGAAAATATCTGACCTTCCCGGGTAGGGATGGTTGTGTTGCGCTTTATCAGAGGGGTTGCAACACCCCCAAGGGTCTCAACCGATAGGGAAAGTGGGGTCACATCTAACAGAAGGATGTCTTTTACTTCCCCCCCGAGAACACCAGCCTGGATGGCTGCGCCAACAGCTACCACTTCATCTGGATTCACGCCTTTGTGGGGTTCTTTACCAAAGAGGTTCTCAACAGCGGATTGAATTTTTGGCATTCGGGTCATGCCGCCAACGAGAACGATTTCGTCAACATCATTTTTTGTCAGGTTGGCATCATTAATCGCTTGTTTGACGGGGGTTAAGCTGCGCTCGACAAGATCATCCGTGAGTTGCTCGAGTTTTGCCCGGGTGAGGGTCATCACGAGATGTTTCGGCCCGGAGGCATCAGCAGTGATGTAAGGCAGGTTGATTTCGGATTGCATGGTGGTTGAAAGTTCAATTTTTGCCTTTTCAGAAGCTTCTTTCAGGCGTTGGAGGGCCTGGCGATCATTACGCAAATCGACACCTTGTTCCTTCTTAAAGCTGTCCGCAATAAAATCAATAATGCGTTGATCAAAATCATCACCACCCAGGAAGGTATCACCACTGGTGGATCGCACCTGGAAAACACCCTCACCGACGTCAAGGATCGAGATATCGAAAGTGCCACCGCCCAGGTCGTATACCCCGATGATCTCATTTTTCTTCTTATCCAAACCATAAGCAAGGGAAGAAGCCGTTGGCTCGTTGATGATGCGCAGCACCTCTAAACCAGCAATTTTGCCAGCATCTTTGGTGGCATTGCGCTGTGCGTCATTGAAATAAGCAGGTACTGTGATCACAGCCTGGGTGATGGGTTCACCTAAATAGGCTTCCGCATCCCGCTTGATTTTTGAGAGGATCATGGCAGAAATTTCCGGTGGTGAGTATTCCTTGCCGGCAAGCATCACTCGCAAATCCCCATTAGGCGCTTTTGTTACCTTGTATGGTACCAGTTTGATGGCTCGCTGCACTTCAGGATCATCATACTTGCGTCCCATAAAGCGTTTGATTGAGAAGATTGTGTTCTCCGGGTTGGTGATAGCC
>Ga0272443_10007104_pt1 | contig 10828 bp, 7 predicted proteins | sample SSMAcet12_FD_193581 | JGI IMG/M metagenome (GOLD analysis project Ga0272443, IMG submission 193581) | Marine sediment archaeal communities from Little Sippewissett salt marsh, Falmouth, MA, United States - SSM-Acet-12 | ecosystem: Environmental > Aquatic > Marine > Wetlands > Sediment ... | reverse complement strand
GACAGTGAGCAGTTACCGGGTCCGCATTCTGAAAAAAATGAGCATGAAGACCAACGCGGATTTGACCCGCTATGCCCTGGAACACCACCTCGTCTGAAAAACACCACCAGGCATCACCCTGTCCCCTGTCCCCTGCCCCCCGACCCCCGTAAAGATATCCCTACAAAAGAATCAGCATTCCCCTACAGACAGGCCGTTTCCAGATGGGATATAAAGAACTTTCAGGGACTATCCCGCTGTTCACAGATTGTTTTTAAAACGGTTATCACCTGTTTTATGGAAAGGGGCTGGCGTGAAGATATTTCTCGTTGATGATTCAGCTATCGTGCTCAAAAAACTGACGGCCATGATCTCCGGCATCGGCGGCGTCGAAATCGCCGGGGAAGCCATGACCGCACGCGATGCGATTCAATCCATCGTGGAACTGAAACCCGATGTGGTGATCCTGGACATCCGCCTGAACGGCGGTGGCAATGGAATGGATGTCCTGAAACGGATAAAGCAGGAGAATCCGCCGCCGATCGTCATCATGCTCACGAACTATCCCTATCCCCAGTATCGGGAAAAGTGCCAGGTCCTGGGCGCCGATTACTTCTTCGACAAGGTGGCGGATATCGAAAAGATCTACGATACGGTCAAACAACTGTTGGCGGATAAAGATTGATGGGGTCTTTATCCGCGACAACTGCGTTTTTTGAGGAGATGTTGTTATTGATGGTTTCGTAAAAAGTCAAATTCAATGATTATGTCATTTCGACCATGGGGAGAAATCTTATCTTTTAAGCATGTTACTGGTTAAAGATTTCTCGTCCCGACTCGTCGGGATGACAAGCTAAAAAGACTTTTTACGACCCCATCGTTATTAGATTAAACAAATGCCAGGCCAGAATCCAGAAAAAGGAGTGCTTTCCCCGACCCCTGATCCCCGACCCCCGGCCCCTGATCCCCGACCCCCGATCCCTGGCCCCTGATTGTTTTACCGGAGAAAGGCCCGTGAAAAAACTGCGCAAGCTGGTTACATTCAGTCTGGACGGCCGTACATTCGCCCTGTACGTCTCCGCCGTTCAGCGTATCGTCCGGATGGTCGAAGTGACCGCGCTGCCAAAGGCGCCGGGAATCGTTGCCGGCATCATCAACCTAGAGGGAACGCTGATCCCCGTATTCGACATTCGGACGCGTTTCCGCCTGTCCCCGAGGGGGCCGCGTCTCGGCGATCAGATGATCATAGCGGCCACGGCGAAGCGGACCGCGGCGCTTATCGTCGATTCCGTGGACGACGTGATCGAGGTCCCGCGAGAGAAGATCACCGCGGCCGAACAGATCCTCCCGGAACTTGAGCATGTGGACGGTGTCATGAAGACGGAAGACGGCATGGTCCTCATTCACGATCTCGAACGGTTTCTTTCCCTCCCGGAGGAAACGGCCCTGGACAAAGCGATGGAGGCGTTGAAGAGCGATGAGCGGAAAGACGGATAGCCGCACCCTTCCCAAAGCACTTCTGCAGCGACTGTCGGACTGTCTGGCGGTCAGAGTCGGGCTGTGCTTTCCGGAAAGAAACTGGAGAGAACTCCAGGCGAAGATGACCGCCGCCATGGCGGATTTCGGTTTCGACCGGGTCGAGAAATTTATCGAATGGCTCCTTTCTTCCTCTCCGACGCAAAACCAGGTCGAGATCCTCGCGGGCCACCTCACGGTGGGCGAAACCTATTTCTTCCGGGAGAGGAAGGCGTTCGAAATCCTGGAACAGTCCATCCTGCCCGGTTTGATCGCCGCCCGGCGGAAGACGGAAAAGCGCCTCCGGTTCTGGAGCGCCGGCTGTTCCACCGGCGAGGAACCGTACTCGTTCGCCATTCTGCTCGACAAACTGATCCCGGACCTGAATGACTGGAACGTGACCATCCTCGCGACGGACATCAGCACCGACGCCCTCCGGAAGGCGGAGGAAGGGATCTATTCTGACTGGTCATTCCGGGAAAATCCGCCCCGGTTCAAGGAGCGTTACTTTGAAAAAGTGGAGGCGAACCGTTACCGACTGTTGCCCGGGATCAGGAAGATGGTCGCCTTTTCGTATCTGAACCTCTCGGAGGACCTTTACCCCGCCCTTCAGAACAACACCAACGCCATGGATTTCATCTTCTGCCGCAATGTCCTGATGTATTTTGCACCCGGCCAGGCCGGTCTGACGGTCGAGCGCTTCCACCGGTCCCTTCTCGACGGCGGCTGTCTGATCGTCAGCCCCGTTGAAACAGCGATCCTGACCCATTCACCGTTCGTGACAGTCCGCTTCCAGGATTCGACTTTTTACAGAAAAGATGCCCATAAAACGAAGTCCGCAGGAAAAGGGGCGCGGCAAGCCGAAAAGGGAAACATCCCTCCCGCGTCGCTACCACTCGAGATCGCGAAGCGCCGCTGGTCGGAACAACCATCGCGGCGCACGGAACGGGCCGGGCCAATAAAACCTGCGAAAGTGGAACGGACGCCCTCCGAGGAAGCGGCCCTGCTGTACCAAAGCGGGCTCTATCGGGAAGCGGAAGAGAAACTTCGCAGCCTCTTCTCGAACGGCGGCGGAGATCAGGAATCCCGTGTCCTCTTCGCGAAGGTCCTCGCGAATCAGGGGAAACTCGATGAGGCCCGCGGCATTTGCGAAGAGGCCGTCTCGGCGGACAAATGCAATGCCCGTCTGCACTATCTGCTCGCCACCATTCTCGAAGAGCAGAAAGAGGGGGACGAGGCCAGGGCTTCCCTGAAAAAGGCCCTGTATCTCGACCGCAATTTCGTCCTGGCCCACTTTGCGCTCGCGAATCTCTCCCTGCGATCGGGGAAAACGGCTGACGCGCGCAAACACTTCGCCAACGCCGCCGAGATCCTGCCGGAATACAAACCCGATGACATCATTCCCGAGTCGGACGGGATCACGGCGGACAGGCTTGCGAAAATCATCGGGACATTCATGGAGCGGAAGATGTCATGAAAAAGACCGGAAAAAAATCTTCGGGAACCTCGAAAGAACGGGAATCGGTTCATAGCGGGGTATTTGAGGCGGCAACCGTGGAGGAGAGAGCCATCCTCCGCTCAAGGGCGAAAAGGCTTGCCCGGGAACCTGAAAGAGAGGGGGAGACCGAAGAATACCTCAAGACAGTGGCGTTTCTTCTCGCCCATGAGACGTATGCCATCGAGACCCCCTTTATCCGGGAAGTCTGCCCCCTGACCGAGCTGACACCCCTTCCCTGTACGCCGGACTATATTCTCGGCATCATCAATATCCGGGGACAGATCCTCACGATCATGGAGATGAAAAAATTTTTTGATCTTCCGGAAAAGGGGATCACCGATCTGAACAGGATCATCGTTGTGGAGGAAGAGGATATGGCGATGGGGATTCTCGCCGATGAGATCATCGGGATCAGGAATATCCCCAAGAGCGGTCTAAACCCGCCTCTGCCGACGATGGCCGGCACCCACGCGGGGTATGTCAAGGGGATTGCCGGAGGAGGCATTGTCCTCCTGGATATGGAACGGGTCCTCACAGACAGGCATCTCATCGTCCACGAAGAGGTGGGGGGATGAAGCCGCATCGAGGTTCCAATCGCCGTGACCGGGAAACCGGGGCAAACGGGAATCGTTTTCGTGATGGCATGGTCGTCACAATGAGGGAGGATAAGGAGGGGTTATGAAACAGATAAAACTGGGAACAAAATTATTAATGGGGGGGCTCCTGACCCTGGCGATTCCCATCATCATCATCGGCGCCGTTTCGGTGTACGAGTCTTCAAGGAGCATCTCCCAGATGGGGAGAGCAGATATGGCCGATATAGCCGAAAGCCTCGCCGCCGCACTGGATATCGGCATGAACGAACAGATCATCACGGTCCGGAACATCTCCTATACGAACAGCGTCATCAGCGCCGCCGAAAAGGTGGCGAGGAGTGGGGAGAAGGGCAGCCAGAAGGAGATCCTCCTTGCCCAGAGAGAACTCACGAAAATGAAAGACGCCGTGGGCGAACGGCTTTCCAGCATGACGCTGGTCGGCAGAAACGGGATTATCTATGCCTCGTCCGACAACGGAAAATTCAAGGGGCTCGATCTTTCCGGCAGGGACTACCTTGTTAAGGCATTCAAGGGAACACCCAATGTCGGTTCCGTCGTATTCTCCCGGGCAACCGGCAGGGTGATCTGCACGGCGGCCTGCCCGATATACAGCCCCGCGGGAAAAGAGGTCAATGGAAGTATCGTGATGGCCATGGAGCTCAAATTCTTTTCCGATATTCTGGACAAGATCAAGATCGGCACGACCGGCTATGCCTACATAGTCGATCGGAAAGGCATCTACGTCAACCACCCCGTGAAGGAGAACATCCTGAAGGTCAATATCTCCGAGATCAAGGGGATGGAGACCGTCGCGCAGATGATCGGCAAGGGACAATCGGGTGTTACAGAATATCAGCTCGACAGCATCAGAAAGGTGGGCGCCATCGCCCCCGTGCCCGCCACCGGATGGAGCGTCGTCGCCGCCATCCCCACCGAGGAACTCTATGCCCCGGCCCGCTACACCCGGAATATGATCGCAGCCATCGGCATTCTCTTTCTCCTGCCGGCTTCCATTATTTTCTATTTCTTTGCCCGCAGCATCACTCGTCCACTGGTCGATCTCGTGGGCACCGCGGGGAAGATCGCCGCCGGCGATCTGAGCGTGGAGGTTGCCTCCGGAAACCGCCGGGATGAAATCGGCGACCTTGCCCGGGCGTTTACCGGGATGATCCGTTCCCTCAAAGAAAAGGAGCAGATTGCCCAAAAGATCGCCGCCGGTGACCTGACCGTCGAGGCGACGCCCCTTTCCGAAACGGACGCTCTGAGTAACGCCTTTTCGACAATGGTCGTGAAATTCCGCGAGCAGATCCAGGAGATCGTGGAGGGCGTCACAGTCCTGGCGTCATCGGGAAGCGAGATCATGGCCTCCGTCTCGCAATTGACGTCGGGCGCCGCCGAGACCTCGACTGCCGTGAGCGAAACCACTACCACCGTGGAAGAGGTCAAACAAACCACAGAGATGAGCGCCCAGAAGGCGAAGCACGTCTCCGAGCTGGGACGAAAGAGCGTGGAGATCTCGCAGACGGGTCTGAAATCGATCGAGGACACCATTCAGGGAATGAACAACATCAAGGAACAGGTGGAATCGATCGCCGACATGGTCGTCCAGCTGAGCGAACAGAGTCAGGCAATCGGGGAGATCATCGCCACGGTTAACGACCTTGCCGAGCAATCGAACCTGCTGGCCGTCAATGCCTCCATCGAAGCGGCCAAGGCCGGAGAACAGGGGAAAGGGTTTGCCGTGGTCGCCCAAGAGATCCGCAGCCTCGCCTCTCAGTCGAAGCAGGCGACCACCCAGGTCCGCACCATCCTCTTCGACGTCCAGAAGGCGATCAGTGCGGCCGTCATGGCGACGGAGCTAGGAAGCAAGGCGGTCGAGACGGGGGTGAAACTCTCCACGCAGGCCGGGGAAGCCATCGATGTTCTGGCGGAAAGCGTCACGGAGGCAACCGGCGCCTCCATCCAGATTGCCGCATCGAGCCAGGAGCAGATCGTCGGAATGGAACAGGTCGTCTCGGCCATGGAAAACATCCGGGAGGCCACCCTGCAGATGGCCTCCAGCACGAAGCAGACCGAGAAATCCGCTCACGACCTCCACAACCTTGGATTAAGACTGCAGGAGATAGTGAGATTCTACAAGGTATGATCGGGGATATCGGGGGTCAGGGGTCTGGGATCAGGGATCAGGGGTCGGGGGCCAAGGATCAGGGAGCAGGAGACAGGGATCGGGCGGTTGTTGTGGATAGAGGACTCGGCAAAGCCTTACAGAGACGAAGAAGGGATAGAAGATGGCCGGGAAGAATGATGCGTTCATGAAAAGGCTCCTCGCGACCTTCACGGTCGAGGCTGATGAGCACATAAAAAAGATTACGGCGGGGCTGATCGATCTGGAAAAAGACCCGGAGCCGCAGGCGAAGGCGGGGATTATTGAAACCGTCTTCCGCGAGGCCCACAGTCTCAAGGGGGCCGCCCGCGCGGTCAACCGGTCGGACATGGAGGACGTCTGCCGGTCCCTCGAAACGGTTTTTTCCGGATTAAAAAAAGGGGAGATCCATCTAATCCCGCAACTGTTCGATACACTGCACCGGTCGGTGGACATGCTGAACGCCGTCATCCTCTCACCGCCGGAGGAGACCGCTGTCGGCGCGGGTGAGATTCCAGGGATTACGGAAAAACCGGCGCAGGCAGCCGGGGGCGGAATCGGGGAGCAAGAGACGGTCCGGGATGTCACGCCGGTCCCCGGAGATTCCCCGCGGGGTCCCGAACCGGAAGCTTCCCCCTCCGCTCCGGCGCCCCCCATCAGAGAAACCGATGAAACGGCTCGAACGCAGGGAAAAGCGATGCCCGAGACGGTTCGCATCTCCATGGAGAAGCTGGATTCTCTCTTGAGGCAGAGCGAAGAGATGCTCTCCCTGAAGCTGATGGCCGACAGGCATCTGGAGGATCTGCTCGATCTGGCCCGTCTTTTCGGGCTGTGGGCCAAGCAGTGGGCAAAGATATACCCGGTCATCTGCGAGTACCGCCGTCTGCAGGAAAAAATCGGCAAGCAGGGCGGGGGGGAAAGACAGGACGATGCTCGGTTTGCCAGGGTCCTGGAGTTCGGCGAACTGACCCATGACAACATGAAAATCCTGGAAAGCAGACTGGCGGAACTCCGGAGAAGATCCGACCACGACCGTCATACCACGGGGCTGATGGTGGACAATCTGCTCGGGGACGTGAAACAGATCATGATGCTCCCCTTCTCGACACTGTTCGAGTCCTTCCCGAAACTGCTGCGGGATCTCTCCCGTGACCAGGGAAAGGATGTGGAACTTTCGATTATCGGGGGAGAAATCGAGATCGATCGCCGGATCCTGGAAGAGATGCGCATCGTCTTTATTCATCTTCTCAGAAACACGATCGACCACGGGGTCGAACAACCCGAGGTGAGAAAGAAAAACGGAAAACCGCCTCGGGGAAAGATCCAGATCGCTGTTTCCCGCGGCGAGGGCAACAGGGTGGAGATTCTCCTCTCCGATGACGGAGACGGCATCGATCTAGGGGGCCTGAAAGACGCATCCCTCAAACGCGGGATCGTATCGCTGGAAGAGGCCCGGAAGCTGACCGAACAGGATGTTCTGTCCCTCGTTTTCCGGTCTGGTGTTTCCACCAGTCCGATCATTACGGATATCTCCGGCCGGGGGCTCGGTCTGGCCATCATCCGGGAGAAGGTCGAACAGCTCGACGGGCGGGTATCGATCGAAACAGACCGCCATATCGGAACCGCGATCAGAATGACCCTGCCGCCCACCATCACGACGTCCAAGGGGGTTCTTGTGACGGCTGCCGAACGCCCGTTCATCATTCCCACGGCGGATGTGGAAAGGACGATCCGGATCAGACGGGAGGAAGTCAGGACCGTCGAGAACCGGGACACCCTGTTTCTGGAAGGGATCGCGATCCCGCTCGTAAAGCTCTCCGATGTTCTCGAACTTTCGGAGAGAAACGGTGAACCGCCCGTCATCACCGTACTCATCCTGGAGTCCCGGGGGAAAAGGATCGGGTTCCGTGTCGATGAGATCCTGACCGAACAGGAAATCCTCATCAAGAGGATGGGCCAACCCCTCTCCCGGGTCAGGAATATCGCCGCGGCAACTATGCTCGGATCGGGAAAGGTCGTGCCGGTTCTCAACGTTTCCGACCTGCTCAAGTCGGCATCCACGTCCGTGATTCGTCCTGTAAAACCGGCAGTGCCGCCAGAGGGGGGCGAGACGGCGGAAAAAACCGTCCTCGTCGTGGAGGATTCCATCACCTCCCGAATGCTGCTGAAAAACATCCTCGAAACGTCCGGTTATACGGTCAAGACCGCCGTGGACGGGATCGACGCCGTTTCCCAGCTGAAGACGGAGAGATTCGACGCCGTGGTTTCGGACGTGGACATGCCGAGGATGAACGGGTTCAACCTCACGGAAAAGATCCGTGGGGACAAAAAGCTGTCGGAACTCCCCGTGGTTCTCGTTACCGCCCTGGAGTCCCGCGAGGACAGGGAGAGGGGCATCGACGTAGGCGCTAATGCCTACATCGTGAAGAGCAGTTTCGATCAGAGCAATCTCCTGGAGACGCTGAGGAGGTTGATATGAGGGACCCCCGGCCCCCGATAAAAGTGCTTATCGTTGAAGACTCCCCGGTCGTGCGGAACCTTCTGACCTTTATCCTCTCCTCCGACCCGGCTATTCAGGTAATCGGAACGGCGCGCGACGGCAGAGAGGCCGTCCGGGCTGTCAGGGAAAAAAGACCCGATGTCGTGACGATGGATGTCATCATGCCGAACATGGATGGGTTCGAGGCCACCCGGGCCATCATGGAGACCACCCCCACGCCGATCGTGATCGTATCGGCAAGCTGGGACCCCCGGGAGGTGGAAAATATCTTCCGGGCCATGGAGGCCGGGGCGCTGGTCGCGATCGCGAAGCCGGTGGGAGTCGACCATCCGAACTACAGACAACTTGCGGAAGAACTGATCCGGACCGTAAAACTGATGTCGGAAGTGAAGGTGGTCAAAAGGCGGCCGCAGGAGAGAAAAGGGGTCGTGATTCCCGGAGAATCGACGGCAGCCGCGATCACCCCCGCGATGCCGGATCTGAAAGCCGTCGCGATCGGCGCCTCGACCGGCGGTCCTCTCGCCATCGAAGCAATCCTGTCGAGGCTGCCGAGGGATTTTCCCTCCCCGCTGCTGATCGTCCAGCATATCGCCTCGGGATTTGTCCGGGGCTTTACGGACTGGCTTGCCAATTCTTCCAGGCTCCCCGTTAACATTGCCGCGCATGGCGACCACCTCCTGCCGGGGCACGCCTATATCGCCCCGGATGATCTCCATATAGGGATCGAGAACGGGAAAAAGATCATCCTCAGCGGCGACGAGCCCGAAAACGGTCTGCGGCCTTCCGTTTCCTGGATGCTCCGCTCTGTGAGCAAGGCCTTCGGGAAAAACGCAATCGGCGTCCTCCTCACCGGCATGGGGAAAGACGGCGCTCAGGAGCTGAAACGGATGAGAGACAGGGGCGCGGTGACCATCGCACAGGACAGGGAAAGTTGCGTTGTGTATGGGATGCCGGGAGCGGCCGTAGCCATCGATGCGGCCTCGTATGTCCTTTCACCTGCCGGGATCGCAAAATTCCTTTCCGGAGTGCCGAGAGTACGAACGAACCGGTCGGGAGTTAATCAGGGATCGGGGGGCGGGGGTCAAGGATCAGAGGGCGGGGAGAGGGACGTATGAAAAAGATCAGGATTCTCATCGTCGAGGACAGTATCACCCAGGCTATGCAATTGCAGAATGTGCTTGAAGCGAATAGCTGCGACGTGGCGATAGCCGCTACCGGCAGGGAGGCCCTTCAATCGATCGGCGCATACAGGCCTTCAATCGTCATCTCGGATATCGTCATGCCGGAGATGGACGGCTATGAACTGTGCCGTACCATCAAGGCGGATAAAAAACTCGGGGGCACCCCAGTCGTCCTGCTCACCTCTCTCTCGGACCCGCAGGATGTCATCAAGGCGCTGCAATGCGGGGCGGACAAGTTCATCACCAAGCCCTACGACGAAACGCGCCTCCTCGACACCATCGAGCACCTTAACTGGAACAGGGGTCTGCAAAGCCTGGAGAAAGTTCAGGAGGGCATCCCCGTTTCCTACCGGGGTGAACGCTATCTGATTACGTCGAACCGGCTGCAGATTCTCAACCTCCTGCTTTCCATATACGAAACGGCGATGGCAAAGAATCTCAATTTGATGAAGGCAGAGGATGAACTGAAGAGGCTCAACACGGAGCTCGAGGAGAGGGTCCAGAAAAGAACGGAGACCCTGCGTATCGAGGTTGCCGAGCGGAAGGCGGCCGAGGTCGCGTTGCTGGCGAAGCATGAAGAGCTGAATACGGTTACACAGCAACTCTGGCAGGCGGCGAAGCTGGCGACAATGGGGGAGCTGGCCTCCAGCATCGCCCACGAACTGAACAACCCCCTGGCCACGGTCAGTCTCCGGATCGAATCCCTGACGGAGCAGACATCGGAAGACGATCCTCGCCGGCGGGAGCTGGAAATCATCGGGAAAGAGGTTGAACGGATGGGAAATCTCGTGACCAATCTCCTCCAGTTCAGTCGGCGGGGCCAGAAGGAGATATCCACAGTGGATATACGCGAAGAAATCGAAAAGACCATCGAACTCATTCAGTACCACCTCCGCAAGAACAATATCGAGGTCATCAGGGAGTTTGCCCCCAAGCTTCCGGGAAGCCTCGCGGATCACCAGCAATTGAAGCAGCTGTTTCTGAACCTGTTTACGAACGCGAGCGACGCCATGCCGAAGGGTGGAACGCTGACGATCCGGGTGTATGTTCAGGGGTCGGAGGCCGGGAAACAGGGGTCAGTAAGCAGGGGACAGGGGTCGGGGAACAGGGGTCAGGAAGCAGGAGTCGGGGAGCAGAAGTCGGGGAGCAGGAGTCGGGAGTCAGGGCCAGCCCCGTCCCCCGTCCCCCGATCCCCGATCTCTATAGTTATCGAGGTTGCCGACACGGGGATCGGAATACCGCCTGATATCCTGCCCAGAGTCATGGAGCCATTTTATACGACGAAACCGGAGGGAAAAGGCACCGGGCTGGGGCTGGCCATCTGCCGGCGCATCGCGCAGGAACACCGGGGAACGTTCGATATCACCAGCGAGGGGATTCCCGGAAAGGGAACGATAATCCGGATCACCCTGTCGT
>Ga0272443_10007103_pt1 | contig 10828 bp, 4 predicted proteins | sample SSMAcet12_FD_193581 | JGI IMG/M metagenome (GOLD analysis project Ga0272443, IMG submission 193581) | Marine sediment archaeal communities from Little Sippewissett salt marsh, Falmouth, MA, United States - SSM-Acet-12 | ecosystem: Environmental > Aquatic > Marine > Wetlands > Sediment ... | reverse complement strand
TCCGAAAAGCTGGTGATGAATACATTATAGAAGGCCTTGCACAAGATATTACGGAAAAAAAACAGATAGAACGGGAACTGAAACTCAGTGAAGAGAAATTCCGCAAATCATTTTTAACTAATCCCGATTCGATCAATATCAATCGATTGCGCGACGGACTATATGTTACCATTAATAATGGATTCACAAAGATCATGGGGTATGATGAAGAAGATGTTAAAGGTAAAACATCTTTAGAACTAAATATTTGGGCTGATCCGAAAGACAGGAAAAAACTGGTTAGGGAATTAAAGAAAAACGGTGTCGTGGAAAACCTTGAGGCCGAGTTTAAAGCAAAAGATGGGAAATTACATCAAGGACTAATGTCAGCTACCATAATTGATCTTGACAATGAGCCACACATAATAAGTATTACCCGCGATATAAGTGAATTAAAAAAAATAAGTTTAGCGCTGAAGGAAAGTGAAGAAAAATACCGTCTTATTGTTGAAAATGCCTATGACGGGATCGAAATAACACAAAATGATCAAGTGATATATGCAAATAATCGCTTTGCTGAAATGCTTGGCTATAAGCCGGAAGAAGTAAAAGATTTGCTTTTCAGTAATATATTTACCGATGAAGCCAAAAAAGAACTTTATGAAAGACAAGCGGCAAGAAAAGCGGGAAAGGATATTCCCCGCCAATACATATCAGAATTCAGAAAGAAAGACGGATCTCATATTGATGTTGAAGTAAATTATCAGATCATTAAGTATAAAAACAAACCGGCAACATTCGCGATCGTGCGTGACATAAGTCAATCCAAGGAAATGGAGCGGGAGCTCAAGAAGCTGTCTACTGCCGTAGAACAAAGTCCCTCTATGATCATCATCACAGATACTGAAGGCAAAATCGAATATATCAATCCGATCTTTACCCAAATTACCGGGTTTGAGTTTAAAGATGTCAAAGGAAAAACACCCCGCATTTTAAAATCCGGCATACTTCCTGAAGACATATATCGAGAGCTTTGGGATACCATACTGTCAGGAAATACATGGCGAGGGGAATTCCTCAATAAAAAGAAATCCGGGGAAACATATTGGGAAAATGCCGCGATCTCACCGATAAAAAATGACAAGGGCGAGATTAATCATTTTGTTAAAGTTGCCGAGGACATTACGGAATGGAAAAATACAGAAAAAGCACTCGCGTACAGTGAAGAACAATATCGGCTGATTGTAGAAAATGCAAAAGACGGGATTCTGATAAGCCAAAAAGATAAATTCATTTATAAAAATGCTCAATTCATACAAATGCTGGGATACGATCCCGATGAATTTGAAAATTTAACTTTTAAAGAAATATATACCGAAGAAGGTTTAAAAGATCTTTTTGAAAGAAATAAAAAAAGATCGGCAGGGGAAGATCTTCCCAATCACTATGAGACAAGTTTTAAGAAAAAAGACGGGTCGATCATCTATGTACAAGTAACTTATGAGCTGATAGATTATCATAACGAAACAGCGACCTTTGCGATCATTCGTGATATTACCGAAAAAAAAGAATATGAACATAAATTAAAAAAAGCACTGGAACGTGCTGAAGAATCAGACCATTTAAAATCAGCTTTTCTGGCAAATATGAGCCATGAGATCCGCACACCGATGAATGGGATCATTGGTTTTTCCAACTTATTGAAAAAAAAGAACCTGTCTGAAGAAAAAAAAGATCAATATTTGGAGATCATTGAAAAAAGCGGACAACGTTTGATGAACATTATAAATGACCTGATCGATATTTCAAAAATTGAGGCAAAACAGATCGAAATAAAAAGAACTAATTTTAATCTTAATAGTCTGATCGAATTCCTTCGCCAGTTCTTTGAACCCGAATGTGCGGCGAAAAGCATTTTCCTCCATACTGAAGTTCCGGATTCTAATATTGATCTCTATGCAGATAAAGACAAGTTGGAAGCCATTTTGATCAATCTATTAAAGAATGCCATTAAATTTACAAACAACGGGGGCATTACCTTCGGATATGAGATACTTGACAAAAAGATCAAATTTTTCGTTAAGGATACGGGAATTGGGATCCCTCCTGAAAAACAAAAGATCATTTTCGATCGTTTTGCACAGGTCGATAATAGCACTTCCAAACCCTATGAAGGTGCCGGCTTGGGATTGTCGATCTCATCAGCCTTTGTGGAAATGTTGGGAGGAAAACTTCTTTTAGACTCTGAATTCCATAAAGGATCGGTTTTCTATTTTTCAATTCCTCATAAGGTCAGATCTTCCATGATCATGATCGAAGATAAGCCCGTTAATATACCTGAGTCGGAAAAGGAATATGACATTCCGAAAAAGATGAAGATACTTATTGCTGAAGATGATCCTTTTTCTTTTCAATTTCTGGAGATTCTGTTAAAACAATACACCGATAATATTATTCATGCTCAGAATGGTAAGGAAGCAATTGATATTTGTGTAAGGAACCCAGATATAGATTTGATCCTCATGGATGTAAAAATGCCGGTACTTGATGGAAATAAGGCAACAAAAAATATAAGAAAATTCAATCAGGACGTGATCATCATTGCTCAAACCGCATATGCTTTTACCGACGATCAGGAAAAAATGCTTGAAGTCGGATGTAATGATTACATAATAAAGCCTATCAATGAAGAAAATCTAAAAACCATGATAAATAAATGGTTCAACAAATAAAACCCCGATATTAAAAAAGGCAACCGGTTGGTTGCCTTTTTTTATAACTCTAAAATGCTATTTAACGAAAAGCATTTTATTACTCATCATCAGGTTATCGACTTTAAGTAGAGAGATATATACACCTGAATTCACCTCTGCTCCACTATTATTCTTTCCATTCCAAATAACTTCATGATATCCCGCAGATTGGATCTCATCAACAAGCTTTTTAACTTCATTACCTTTCATGTCGTAAATGTACAAAGAAATCTTTTGTTTATTCGACAAAGAATACGGAATTGTTGTTACGGGATTGAACGGATTTGGATAATTGGATCCCAGTTCAATTAAAAGTGGAATATTTGTTTCATTAGACGGTATTGTGACAACGCATTTTTCATGTTTTACCAGATCGTTTGAATATGAAATATCGGCAAGTTGATATTCATATGTCATATCGGGTACGATATCATAATCCGAAAATGAATAATCATGTGGTTCGCTTGCGGTTCCCGCTCCGTTAAACCTTGCGATAATCTCGTTATTGCGATAGAGCAAAAAACCGGCATTGTTCGTTTCGCTTTCCGTTCTCCACGTTACAATAACCCGGCCGTTTTCATGTACAGCATTGAAATCTTGCAGAGTTATGGGCAAAGCTTCTTCCGGAAGATTATCCTGTAAATAAGGGTATCCGTCGTTGGTAGTGCTTTCCATGGTCCATGTATCGGTGAAATCCCAGCCGGAGTATGTTGATTGGGTTTTCATCTGAGACGTAGATTTAAAATCTCCACCCTGAGAAAAGAATTGTCCTGATGTTTCATAGTCCCAATAACTGCTTAATATTATACTTCCGCCTTCACCGCTGGCATCACTTGCTCCTATCAGTCCCATCCCGTTTGTCACGACACCTTTTGAGTAACAACATATCAGATTTGATTCAAATAAAGAACCCAGTAAACCGCCAACATTAGAATTTGATAATGCAGATACAGATCCGTGTGAGTAGCAGTTAATAACCTCACTTTTTCTGAATTCTGATGCAATTCCGCCCATTGAGGATGTCCCACTTACACTGGCTTTGTTATAACATTCTTGAATAATTATCGTCGTGTTTTGAGGTTCCCCATATTCGCCCCACGCAATACCAACAATACCGCCCAATGAGGATGTTCCACTTACACTTCCACTAACCGAACAAGCAATAATATCATACTTGCTCGCAAAGCCCGCAATACCCCCAACGCGTTCATTACCGGTTATGTTGATATTTGTTAGCCTGATATTTTTGAATTCATTCTTATTACCGACACCAACTGGGCCGGTCGCATTCCCGAACAAGCCGACGTAATTTGTAGCTGGTCTGTTTATATATAACCCATCAATGGCATTCCCTTGTCCATCATAATTTCCGCTACAAGTTCCTGCCGGCCAACCATAATAACCACCCTCTCCGTTCGGGAACCAGGTTGCCGTCCCCGAAGCGTCAATATCGGCCGTTTGTTCAGCGTAACCGGGAAAACCCGCAATCTGAAGCCAATATAGGTTTTCAAGGGTTGCGATTTGATAAGGATTTCCTTCTGATCCGTCTCCCAATGGTGGTGTGGCCGTTTGAGAAAATAAAGCAATAAAACATGTGGCCATCATCATGAATGCGATTGTTTTCTTCATGTGTTTTCCCCTATCCTATAAAGAGTTGTGTCGATCGCAAAAACGAATACGACAATATTAAGAACAATTATTTTTGGTGTTTACTTCAAGAATTCAAAGTAGATGGAAAATAATTTTACAAAAATTAAAATACAAGACAATTTCATTATTTAAATAATTATTAAATAAATATTCACTAAAATTAAACATAGGACGATTAAAAACCGTCCTATGTTTAATCTATATAGGTTTTAGTTATTCACTCACTCCATAATCTTTACCGTACTTTTGAGCAACAAAATCAATATCTTTGTCACCACGGCCGGAAAGATTGACCAATATGGTATGATCTTTGGGTAATGTCGGTGCCAGCTTTAAAACATAAGCTATGGCATGTGCTGATTCAAGAGCGGGTATAATCCCTTCTACACGAGAGATCTCAAAAAACGCGTCAATGGCCTCTTTGTCGTTTGCCGTGACGTATTTGACACGTTCAATATCCTTTAGGTAAGAATGCTGTGGCCCAACGCCGGGATAGTCCAATCCCGAAGCCACTGAATAGACGGGAGCGGGTTCGCCTTTTTCATCCTGGATCAAATAACATTTGAAACCGTGGATCAGACCGGGTTTACCCTTGGTCATCGTAGCGGCATGTTCTCCGGGTTTGAAACTTAAGCCGGATGGTTCAACACCGTAAATTTCCACATCGTCATCAAGGAATTCCGTAAATAAACCAATGGCGTTCGATCCGCCGCCCACGCATGCCATGAGCGTGTCGGGAAGCTTCCCTGTCATCTGTTTGAACTGCTCCTTGGCTTCGCGCCCGACAACCGATTGAAAATCCCTGACCATCGCGGGAAAAGGATGCGGTCCCACAACCGAGCCAATTGCGTACATTTGAGTGACGGGATCTTCAAGATATGCCATAAAAGCCGCATCAACAGCATCTTTTAAAGTTTTTGTTCCAATAGAGACCGGTATAACGTTTGCACCAAGTATTTTCATGCGAACGACATTTGGATGCTCCTTGGCAACATCAACTTCTCCCATATAGATATCGCATTCAAGTCCAACCAAGGCTGCAGCCGTCGCCAGGGCAACGCCATGTTGACCGGCACCCGTTTCGGCGATCACTTTCTTCTTTCCCATGGCTTTTGCCAAAAGCGCTTCACCCAGACAATGATTGATCTTATGGGCTCCGGTATGATTCAGGTCTTCACGTTTGAAATAGATCTGGGCGCCTCCCAGTTTTTTTGAAAGATTCTTTGCATGGAAAATCGGCGAAGGGCGTCCGACATAATGCGTATACAAGTCGTAAAGCTCTTCCTGAAATTCTGTTGAATTTTTTATATTCTCATATTCTTCGGCAATATTCTTCATCACGTCCACAAGTTGAGGCGGAATATAAGCTCCCCCATATTCTCCAAAGTTTCCTTGTGCGTCCGGCATTTGTCCTAATTTTCTCATTGATCTTTCTCCATTTTTTTTAACAGCTTCAAGCTGATCGATTTCGGGTCTTTTAATATTTTTGATCCCCTTGTGATCTTACACAGGGAGATATGGTGTTTCTCGGCAATGTGCCGCTGAGTTTCACCACGATAAAGGTCCTGCATCAATCGCCATCGAAAGACCAATGCGTTCAATTCATTTTCCGTCAATATCTCGATCAGGAAATGCTCCATTTCCTTTTCGCTCTCTATCTGCGCAAATACTTTTGCCAATTCTTTATAACGTTGCATCAATACTCCAATGTTACTATGGACAGAAACATAAGCAACTTTATTTTATAATGCAAACTTTTTTTGTTCTTTTATATAGAAACATTTTATAATCCTATAACCCTATCACTTTATCACCCTATTACTTTATCACCCTATCACTACCTCTCACTCTCCATCCTCTTCCCAATAAGTGACGCCTGTCACCATTTATTTCAACTCTTCATATTCATTTGATATAACCCACCAAATACTTTAACTTATAAGATGTATTGTTCTATCGCCTTCCCTATGGAAGTGTATCAGACATTTACCTATTTGGTACCAGACGATCTTGCAGAAAAGCTTCAACCCGGTATGCGAGTCAAGGCATCGTTCGGTTCACGAAGCCAGATCGGTTATTGTATAAAATGTCTGTCCATTTTACCGTCTAAACCTTCATATTCATTAAAGAAAATTGAAGCTATCGTAGATACGAACCCCATTTTTACGCCGGAACTTATTAAGCTGATAAACTGGATTTCGGATTATTATCTGGCACCTATCGGCATGTGTCTTAAAGCGGCACATCCCTCTGAAACAGGATTTAAACGACAGCAGTTTTGTTTTATCTCAGACGGAATAAATCCCAAAGACTGGCCTGAAATACCCCTCGGTGGTCTCTCTATGCTGGATTTCGTCGTTCTATCGCCTGAAACCCAAAAAAAAATCAAAGATGGATTGTCATCCGGACACTTACATATTGATAATATTTTCCCACGAGTAAAGGAAGCTCCAAAGGTCACTGCGGTCAAAATTCTTGATAAAAATCTGCCCGTAACAAAACGTCAGCAGGAAGTGCTCGATCTTTTGGCTTCGTTAGATTCGCCAATCGAAGAAATTCGAACGATCATGAAAAGACTTGGTATTTCCGCAGGCGTTATAAACAAAATGATAGAGAACGGCGTGCTTCAAAAATGTGAAATGGACGTTCCTGCCGATCCGTTTGATCATCTTGTTATGGAAAGAAAGCGAAACGTAAAATTATCAGAAGATCAAATTGAGGTTATTGAAGACATAGCATCGCGTTTCGATTCCTTTTACCCCGTCCTGCTTCATGGAGTACCCGGCAGCGGAAAAACAGAAGTCTATATTGAACTTGCAAAGAAAAGATTGGCTGAGGGGAAAAACATATTGATACTGGTTCCCGAAATTGCGATCACGCCCCAAGTGGCAGCTCGCTTCAGGTCCACTTTTGGTGAACAAGTAGCTATCTGGCATAGCAGAATGACCGATGCCGAACGACTCTGGACATGGACACAAATTCAAAAAGGTGCCATCCGGGTTGTTGTGGGTGCCCGTTCCGCTTTATTTGCACCCCTCAAGAATATCGGCTTGATCGTCGTTGATGAAGAACAGGAAGCATCCTTTAAACAGGATGACCAATCGCCCCGTTATCATGCCAGAGATGCTGCTGTCATGTATGCCCATATTTTGAATATTCCAGTTATTCTCGGTTCGGCCACACCAAGTTTGGAATCTTATTATCTTTCTGCATTGAATCGTTATAAACGTCTATCATTAGATCAACGTTTTGGAAAAGCCAAATTACCCTCCGTTAAACTCATTAACATGCTTGATGCTCCCAGACAAGGTCTTTTCAGCCAGCAGCTGATTCAATCAATACAAAAAATGCTTGATAAGGGGAAGCAGGCTATCATATTGCAGAACAGGCGGGGGTTCAATACCGTCATGGTCTGTAGCTCCTGCAAGCGAGTGCTGCAATGTCCCAGCTGCAGTGTTGCCCTTACCTACCATAAACGTCTGGACAAACTGATGTGTCATGTTTGCAATGCTACTTATCCGATCACAAAGACGTGTCTAAATTGCAATACCGAAACGCTTGAGGCTATGGGCCACGGCACCCAGAAGATCGAAGAAGAGATCCAGGCTTTGTTTCCTGAAGCGAGAATAGCCCGCATGGATATGGATACTACCCGGACAAAACATGCCCACGCAAGGATTCTTAACGAATTTGAACAACACGAGCATGATATTCTGCTTGGCACTCAGATGATCGCAAAAGGCCTCGATTTTCCCAACGTTACGCTCGTTGCGATCATCAACGCCGATACCGGTATCGGTATACCCGACTATCGCGCCAATGAGCGACTATTTCACCTGATCTATCAGGTCAGCGGGCGAAGCGGGCGGGGGAAACATCCCGGTAAAGTTCTAATCCAGACATTTTCACCGGAAGAACCCGTTATTCAAATGGCTTCCAAGCTTGAATTGCGAGCTTTTTACAATCTTGAACTCTTCCAGCGGAAGACACTGAATTACCCTCCATTCAGCCGTTTATTTTTGATACGGATCACAGGCGTCAAGCCGAGGGAGGTCGAGGCAGCTGCATTCAGATTGTATAAATCTCTTTCCTCAAAAATTGCATCGTCCAACTGTCTCGGTCCGGCACCTTCCCCCATTGAGAAGATCAAAGATAAAACACGATGGCAGATCATGATCAAAGCCGGAAGAAAAAATGACCCGAATGGTAATAGAACGGCGTCTATTATCATGAGTGCTTTAAAAAATTTCAGACAAACGGAAAAAGGGGTTCGAATAACGGTCAATCGCGACCCCGTTTCATTAATGTGATCGATATGAAAAACATTTATCAACAATTGGGTTTTCATCTGGTCAGAGAAAAACTGTCCGAATATACTTTAGGAGAAACGGCTCACGTAAAGGCATTGGCTTTAGAATCGTTTTTGCCGCGTAATATTTATCTGAAAAAGCAACGCCTTCATCTTGAAATGAGAGACCTTCTGGCTCTTGACACGCCCCTGCCATTGATCGGTTTTGACATGCAGGACGAGGTTTTATCCAAGACCGCCGTAAAAGGAACCATCCTTTCAGAAGAAGAACTATGGACGCTGGCGGATATCATATTGCACGCAAGGCGCATGTCGGCATATTTTCATCAAAGAGAAAACAATTATCCGGAATTGAAAAAAGTGATCGCAGTTTACAATCCCGATCTTCAGTCACTTGAACAGGATGTTTTAAAGCTTTTCAACAGTGACCGGCAGATAGCCGACAATGCTTCTTCAGAGTTGCTTCGATTAAGAAAAAAGATCGAAAAGATAGATCATAATATCAGGATCAAGGTAAGCCACATCGCATCAAAATGGATGGAAGAATCAATTGCTGCCGAAGATGCCGTTGCGTTTCGCAATGGACGACAGGTCATTCCTATTCGTGCTTCAAGAAAATCCAAAGCGCCGGGTATTATTCACGATCAATCGCAAACCGGACAAACCGTCTATATTGAACCGATGGTTATTGTTGAGATGAACAATGACCTGTATCAGGCAAAACAAGAGGAACGGATGGAACTGAGACGTATCTTGCTTGATGCAAGTGATAAGATCCGGGAATATCTTCCCTCGATCACTTTATGTGTTGAGGCCCTTGAATCTTTCGATCTCATTCAAGCCCATGCAAAATTTGCCCTTGATTTCCACATGGATAAGCCACAGGACGATGCGGAAAAATTGAAGATCGTCAAAGGACGCAATCTTGAATTGAATTTTTCTACAAAACCAGTACCTCTGGATATTGAATTGCCGGATGGGAAGTGCGGTGTCATTATTACCGGACCGAACGCGGGCGGTAAAACCGTGACACTTAAAACCATCGGTTTGCTTGCGGTCATGAATCAGGCGGGATTTCTTTTGCCTCTTGAAGCGTCCTCTACTCTTCCGGAATACGACATGGTCTTTGTTGATATTGGAGACGGACAATCTATTGACGGTGGCCTTTCAACTTTTTCTTCTCATATTCTATCCTTGAAAAACATTGTTGAAAATGCAACGAAGAAAAGTCTTGTTCTTATCGATGAACTGGGTACAGGCACCGATCCCGATGAAGGGGCGGCAATTGCTGAAGGACTTTTGAAAGTGTTGAGCGAGACGGGTGTTACCATTATCGCCACCACACATCACGGATCACTTAAAACACTGGCGTTTGATTCTCCTTATTTTGAAAACGGAAGCATGAGCTTTAACGATAAAAACCTGGAGCCGAACTATAAATTCATTATGGGAATACCCGGCTCATCTTATGCCATAGATATTGCTCAAAGATATCAATTGGATGAACGTGTGATCGCACATGCAAAAGAACGCGTTGGGAGACAACGAGAGAAACTGGAGCGATTGATCGTCGACCTTCAACGGAAAATATCAAGGTACGACACGCAGCTGAAAGAAAGCAAACTGAGGGAAAAAGATTACAAAGAAAAGCTCGCTTACATCAACGATAAAAAGAATGAAATCGACCATAAATATAAAAAAGCCGAAAAAGAAGCCGTAAAACGTGCCGAAAGCATGATGGCGGACATGAGAAAAGAGCTTGAAGCCAGTATCAAGCAAATACGCGAGCAACAAGCAAGTAAAAATTCGATCCGGCAGGCGCAAAGTGTGTTCAGTGAGGCAAAGGAAACACTCGTTAAAAAGCGAGAAGCGCCCATTATTGAAAAAACCGTCAAAACTTTAAAGATCAATGATTTGGATATTGGCATGGACGTTTATATCCCGACGATGGGTCAAAATGGAACCGTACTCGAGATCAATCAAAAAACAAAAAAAATATGGGTCGATGTAGATGGTTCAAGGCTCAGGCTTCAAGCCGAATGGCTGGAACCTGCTCGTAAAACAACACAAAGGGTTTCAACTATGATCTCCCATTCAGGCGGCGGATCTTCATATCACATGGATCTTCGGGGAAAAC